>JAESGU010000128.1_pt1 | contig 39019 bp, 33 predicted proteins | sample 9266271 | NCBI WGS metagenome assembly JAESGU01 (sample SAMN15740544, study PRJNA653495) | algae metagenome | isolation source: Scytonematopsis contorta HA4267-MV1 and co-occurring heterotrophs from mud... | place: USA: Palolo Valley Trail, Honolulu, Hawaii | collected 2009-07-25
ATGCCGCTCAATCCGGCGCATCTGAATAGGCGACAGCAGGAACAGGTCGGACATCGCTTACCTCCGACCCACTCAGAATCACACCCCGCCGAGCCGCAGCAAACAAATCAATGGGTCCTGAGCCTAGAGCGTTTTCAAGTCAGGCAAAGACGCCTGACGACTCGGAAAAACGCGACCAGACAAACAGTTGGAGTCGATTCACCGCACTCGCTTGCGGCGAAAGGGCTCCAATCAGCCCGCCGCCGCGACCTTCCAGAACGCCTCTGACGCCGCCGAGTCCAGGGCGGCATGCCGGAACAGCCTGATCTCCACCTTGATGCGCGCAGCCATGTCGCCGGCTTCCACCAGGCGGCCGGCATCCAGCTCGTCGCCCACCAGGCTTTCCGGCAACCAGGCAATGCCGCGCCGGTCCAGCGCCATGGATTTCAGCACCACCGCCAGGTGCGAGGTGAAGGCCGGCTCCAGCCGCTCGGCGCCGGCGGCCTGGCCGCGCAGCGCGCGGAAGATACGGCCCAGGCCCGATTCCGCGCTGTAGTCCAGCAGCGGCAGCGCGGCCGCCCCCGCACCCAGCACGAAGCGCGGCTGGCCGGCATCATCGGGTGCGGCCAATGGCAGCAGCGTATCGCTGCCGACCACGCAGGACCGGAAGTCGCCACCATCCAGCCGGCCCGGCACCGCCGCGTGGTGATGGCACAGCAGGAATTGCGCGCGATGCTCCAGCATCAGCGCCTCGCACGCCTGCAGCGTGTCGGACTGAAGCTGCACCGGCCCCAGCGTGAGCGATGGCTCCAGCGACCGCAGCCAGCCGGGGAAGAAGCTCAGCGACAGCGCATGCGTGGCCGCGAAACGCAGCGTGCCGGCGGCGCGGCCCTCAGCGGCGCGCGCTTCCTCGCGCGCCACGGCCACGCGCTTCAGGATGTCCTCGGCCAGGTGGTGGAAGCGCCGGCCGGCTTCGGTCAGGTGCGCGGGATGCGCGCTGCGGTCGAACAGGGCCACGCCCGCCCAGTCCTCCAGCGCACGGATGCGGCGGCTGAAGGCGGGCTGCGTGACGTGGCGGGCTTGGGCCGCGCGGGAAAAACTGCCCGATGCGGCAAGCGCCACGAAATCCTCCAGCCAGGTCAGGTCCACGCGCCCGTTTCCTCTCCGGCATGAATGTATAGCAACTTGGCATTGGCATCGCTGCCGATCGCAGCGCTATCTCCGCACCAGCAAATCCGGGAGGACCACGATGCCAGCACCGATCAACCTGCACGGCCTGATCCCCGCCATCGCCGTGCCGTTCAAGCCCGACCTGTCCATCGACGCACCCGAGCTGACCCGCTTCGCGCAGTTCCTGGCGCGCCAGCCCGGAATCGTGGCGCTGATGACCAACGGCCACACCGGCGAGGTGTTCTCGCTCACCCCGCGCGAGCGGGTGGAAGTCACCCGCATCACCGCCGAGGCCACCAAGGGCCTGGTGCCGGTGATCTCGTCGGTGGTGTGCGAGGGCATCGCGGACGCGGTGGAGCAGGCGACAGAAGCCAAGAAGGCCGGCGCGCAGGGGCTGGACATCATGCCGCCGCACCACTGGCTGCGCTTCGGCTTCCGCCCCGCGCACGTGATCGACTATTTCACCGCGATCGGCGAGGGCACCGGCCTGCCGCTGATCGTGCATGTGTATCCGGCGTGGACGCGTGCCTCGTTCCCCTCCGCCCTGCTGGCGGAACTCGCGAAGCTGCCCTTCGTGCACGGCTTCAAGATCGGCACGCGCGACATGAACAAGTATGCGTCGGACCTGTCGGCGATCCGCGCCGTGGCGCCGGCGAAGGCGTTGCTGACCTGCCACGACGAATACCTGCTGGCCAGCATGGTGCAAGGCATTGATGGCGCGCTGGTGGGTTTCGCCAGCGTGATCCCCGGCCTGATCAACGAGCTCTTGAATGCGGTGAAGGCGGGTGATCTCAAGAAGGCGATGGACGTGCAGGCGCGCATCACGCCGCTGAAGGATGCGGTGTATGGCGGCGGCGAACCCACCGGCGAGGCGCATGGCCGCATGAAGGCGGCGATGGAAGCCGCCGGCATTCTCACCAGTGGGCGCGTGCGTCCACCGACCGAGGCGCCGAATGCCGCCGAGCTGGCCGCGATCCGCGACGCCGTGGCGATCGCCGGGCTGGGGCAGCGCAAGGCCGCCTGAGCGACGCCACCTGGCCGCGCCGCCACTTCAAGCAATCACGGAACCACGGAGGACACCATGTTCAGACGCTCGCTGCTCGCGGCCTCGGCCGGCCTGCTGGCGGCACCCGCGATCCACGCCCAGGGCACGGCCGCGTGGCCGCAGCCGGGCCGCGCCATCCGCGTGATCGTGCCGTGGCCGCCGGGGGCCGCGAACGACGCGCTGGGCCGGCTGCTGGCGCAGAAGATCGGCGAGAAGCTGGGCGGCACCGCGGTGGTGGAAAACCGCACGGGTGGGGCGGGCCTGGTCGGCACCACGGCGGTGCTGCAGGCCGCACCCGATGGCTACACGCTGCTGGCCTCGGCCTTCAACACGGCGGTCATGCCGATGGTACTGAAGGGTGCCACCTTCGACCCCGAGAAGGACTTCGAGGTATGCGCCCGCACCGCCAGGGCGCCGCTGGTGCTGGTGATCAGCGGCAGCCGCCCGCAGAAGACCCTGGCCGAGGTGATCGAGGCCGCGAAGGCCAGCCCGAAGGACTGGACGATCGCGGTCTCGTCGTTGGGTTCGGCCGGGCACCTGGCCACCATCGAGTTCAACCGCCGCACCGGCGCGGGGCTGGAAATGGCGCCCTATCGGGGCACGCAGCCGGCGCTGACCGACCTGATGGGCGGCAGCGTGCACCTGCTGATCGACCCCAGCTTCGCGCTGCTGCCGGCCACGCGCGATGGTCGCGTGCGGGCGCTGGGCATTGCGGCCGCGCAGCGCTCGCCGCTGGCGCCCGAACTGCCGACGCTGGGCGAGAGCGGCCTGCCCGGCTTCGAATTCCAAAGCTGGTACGGCGTGTGGGCACCGAAGGGCACGCCCACGGAGATCCAGCAGAAGATCAACACGCTGATGAACGACACCATGCGCGAACCGGAGATCGCCGCCCGCTTGTCCAACCAGGTGCTGGAGCCGGTGACCGAGACGATCGCCGAAACCCGCGCCTTCATCGCGAGCGAGATCGTGCGCGCCCGCGATCTGCTGAAGCTGGTCAATTTCGAACCGCAATGAGCGATGCCGTGCGCCACGCGCTGGTGACGGGCAGCAGTTCCGGCATCGGGCTTGCGGTGGCGCAGGCATTGCTGGATGGCGGCTGGCGTGTCACCGGCGCGGATCGCGCCCAGCCGGTGATCGAGGCCGAAAACTTCACGCCGGTGGCGTGCGACCTGATGGACGATGCGGCGGCCAGGACCATGGCGGCGGACGTGCAGGGCATCACCGCGCTGGTGCACGCGGCCGGCTTTCTGCGCGTCGGTGCGCTCGGCACGCTCGACCATGACGCGGGCGTAGAAATGTGGCGGCTGCACGTGGATGCCGCGATCGTGCTGGCCGATGCACTGGCGCCGCGCATGAGCCAGGGCGGGCGCATCGTGCTGATCGGCAGCCGTGCCGCGCAGGGGGCCGCGAACCGCAGCCAATACGCCGCGACCAAGGCAGCACTGGTGGGCCTGGCGCGCAGCTGGGCCAAGGAACTGGCGCCGCGCGGCATCACGGTGAACGTGATCGCCCCGGCCGCCACCGAAACACCGATGCTGCACGATGCCGCGCGCGGCAACGTGCCCCCCGTGCTGCCGCCCATCGGCCGCTTCGTGCGTCCCGAGGAGATCGCGGCGCTCGCTTTGTTCCTGCTGTCCGACCATGCCGCCGCGATCACGGGCCAGCAGATCACCGTGTGTGGCGGCGCTTCGCTTTGAGGGAGACCAAGCCATGAGCGTGAAGATTGTTGCCCTGGAGGAAGTGACGCGGCCGATCGCGTCGAACATCCGCAACGCCTATATCGACTTCTCGAAGATGACCGCGAGCCTGGTGGCCGTGATCACCGACGTGGAGCGCGATGGCCGGCGCGTGGTCGGCTACGGCTTCAACAGCAACGGCCGCTACGGCCAGGGTGGCCTGATCCGCGAGCGTTTCGCCGCCCGCCTGACCGAAGCGCCGCCGGCATCGCTGCTGGACGAAACCGGCGACAATCTCGACCCCGACAAATGCTGGGCCGCGATGATGACGAACGAGAAGCCAGGCGGGCACGGTGAGCGCAGCGTGGCCGTGGGCACGATCGACATGGCGATCTGGGATGCCACCGCGAAGATTGCGCGGAAGCCCCTGTTCCGCCTGCTGGCCGAACGCGCCGGCCGCACGGCGGACCCAAAGGTCTTCGTCTATGCCGCCGGCGGCTACTACTACCCGGGCAAGGATGTCGCCGCGCTGCGGGCCGAGATGCGGAGCTACCTTGATCGCGGCTATTCGGTGGTGAAGATGAAGATCGGCGGTGCCTCGATCAGCGAGGATGCGCAGCGTATCGAGGCGGTGCTGGCCGAGATTTCCGGACAGGCGCAGTTGGCCGTTGACGCAAACGGGCGCTTCGATCTGGAGACCGCGATCGCCTACGCCAAGATGCTGCGGACCTATCCGCTGTTCTGGTACGAGGAAGCCGGCGACCCGCTGGATTTCGCGTTGCAGGCCGCTTTGGCCGAATTCTATCCGGGCCCGATGGCCACCGGCGAGAATCTTTTCAGCCACCAGGATGCCCGCAACCTGCTGCGCCATGGCGGCATGCGCCCCGACCGCGACGTCCTGCAGTTCGACTGCGCGCTGAGCTACGGGCTCTGCGAATACCAGCGCACGCTGGCCGCCATCCGCACGGCCGGCTGGTCGCCATCGCGCTGCATCCCACATGGCGGGCATCAGATGAGCCTGATGATCGCAGCCGGCCTGGGGCTTGGCGGCAATGAAAGCTACCCCGACCTGTTCCAGCCCTATGGCGGCTTCCCCGATGGCGTGCGCGTGGAGAACGGCCACGTCACGCTGCCGGAGCTGCCGGGCATCGGGTTCGAGGGAAAGGGCGATCTGTACAGCCAGATGCGGGCGCTGGCGGCGTAGCGCTCCGATTGACAGCCGCCGCGCCCGGTCATCCCATCCCCGCAACCATCGGGGAGGGACCGACCATGCCGACGCGCCGCGCCGCACTTGCCACGCTTGCCGCCGCACCGCTGCTGCCGCGCGCCCGCGCGCAGACCCCGCTGCGCTGGGCCACCGTGCTTGGCCCCACGCACCCCGAGGCGATCATGATCAAGCGCATCGCCGAGGATCTGCGCGCGCGCTCGAACGGACGGCTGGTGATCCAGGATTTTCCCGCAGCCCAGCTCGGCAACTCGGCCGATGCCGTGGAAGGTGCCGCGGCCGGCGCCATCACCATCGTCAGCGAAGGTGCGGCAGCCGTGGGCCAGTTCGCGCCCCAGCTTTCCATCATCGAGGCGCCGTACGTGTGGCGCGATGCCGCGCACATGGCGAAGGCCCTGGCCTCGCCGCTGGTCGATGAGCTGAACGCCACGCTGGTGTCGCGGCGCGGCCTGCGCATCATCGGCACGCTCTATTACGGCAAGCGCCACCTGACCACGGGATCGAAACCGGTGCGCAGTGCCGCCGACATGGCAGGCTTCAAGCTGCGCGTGCCGCCGGTGGACGTGTTCCGCGCGATGGCCGAGGCCTGGGGCGCCCGCCCCACGCCGATCAACTTCCCCGAACTCTATCTGGCGCTGAGCCAGGGCGCGGTGGACGGGCAGGAAAACCCGCTGCCCACGATCCAGAGCGCAAAACTGTTCGAGGTCCAGAAATTCCTGGTGCTGACCGGGCACATCATCACGCCACGCCTGGTGCTGATCAACGAACGCGCCTGGCAGGGCCTGGCCGCCGCCGATCGCGACCTGCTGCGCGATGCCGTGGCCAGCGGCGGGCGCTGGCAGGATGCCGAGCTTGCCGCCCAGGAAGCCGCGCTGGTCGCGACCATGCAGTCGGCCGGCATGACCGTGATCGAGCCCGATCTGGAAAGCTTCCGCAAGCCGGTGCTGGACAGCGTGCCGCAGCGCTTCGCCGAACGCTGGGGACGCGGCCTGTGGGAACGGCTGCAGGCGCTGTGATCGGGCGCGCCGCCGACGCGGCGCTGGCGATTGCGGCGGCCATGCTGCTGGCCGCGCTGCTGGCCACGGTCAGCATCGGCGTGGTCACGCGCGGCCTGGGCAGCCCGGTGGCGTGGTCGGACGAGCTGGCGCGCTACCTGCTGGTGTGGCTGGCCTTCGCCGGCTGGATGCTGGCCGCGCGGCGCCACAGCCACATCCGCATCGAGGTGTTCGTGGCCAGGCTGCCGCCACGCCTGCGACAGGCTGCCGAGATCGGCACGCAGCTTGTCGTCGCTGTGTTCGGCATCGCCCTTGCCTGGTACGGCTGGGCGCTGATCGGGCGGAACATGGATGTGGAGGCCATCAGCCTGCCCGTGCCGCAGGCGGTGCTGTACATGCCGCTGCTGCCGGCGGGCCTGGTGATCGCGCTGCTCGCCCTGGCGGACGCGCGCCGCGCATGAGCGAACTGATGCTGTGGGTCGGCGGTGCCTGGCTGGCCGCCATGCTGGCCGGCCTGCCGCTGGCGGCGGCCATGGGCATTGCCGCCTTTGCCTTCGTGGCACTCGGCGGCCTGCCGCCCGCCATCGTGCCGCAGAAGATCGCGCAGGGTGCGAATTCGTTCCCGCTGCTGGCAGCACCCTTGTTCATCCTGATGGGCAACATCATGAACTCGGCCGGCATCACCGAGCGCATCTTCGCCTTCGCCACCGCCTGCGTCGGCTGGGTGCGGGGCGGCCTGTGCCACGCCAATATCCTTGCCAGCGTGATCTTCGCCGGCATGTCGGGATCGGCGGTGGCTGATGCCGGCGGCGTCGGCACGCTGGAGATCAAGGCGATGCGGGCCGAGGGATACGACGCGGAAACCGCCGCGTCGATCACCGCGGCGTCGGCCACGATCGGGCCGATCATCCCGCCGTCCTTGCCGATGGTGATCTATGGCGTGACCGCGGATGTTTCGATCGGAAAACTGTTCCTGGCGGGCGTGATCCCCGGCCTGCTGATGGCGGGCGCGCTGATGCTGATGGTGGCGCAGCTGGCACGCAGGCGGAACCTGCCACGCCATCCTTTCCCCGGTGCCTCCGGCCTGTGGCAGGCGTACAGGCGCGGCCACTGGGCGCTGATGACGCCGGTGATCCTGTTCGGCGGCATGATGAGCGGCGCCTTCACGCCGACCGAGGCGGCGGCGGTCGCCACGCTCTATGCGCTGGTGCTGGGCCTGTTCATCTATCGTGACTTCGATCTCGCGGCCTTGCCGAAAATCCTGGCGGACACGGCGGAGACCACCGGCGTGGTGCTGGCGCTGGTGATGGCCGCGGGCGCGATCGGCTGGTGCCTTTCGATCTCGCGCATCCCGCAGACCGTGGGGCCCTGGATGGTCGATGCCATCGGCTCGAAACTGCTGTTCATGCTGGTGGTGAACCTGGTGCTGCTGGTAGTGGGGTGCTTCATGGAGGCGCTGGCCGCCATGCTGATCCTGGTGCCCATCCTGGCGCCGGCCGCGCTGCAACTGGGCATCGACCCGATCCAGTTCGGCCTGGTGTTCGTGCTGAACCTGATGATCGGCACCATCACGCCGCCGGTGGGCGTGGTGCTGTTCATCACCGCCAAGGTTGCCGGCATCTCGTTCGATGCGATGTCGCGCGCGATCCTGCCCTGGCTGCTGCCGCTGCTGGCGGTGCTGGCCGCGATCACGCTGTGGCCGCCGCTGACCACCTGGCTGCCGGGGCTGGTGCTGGGGCGCTGAAGCCGGTGCAACGCTGCTATTCGACGCGAGCGCCGCTGCTGCGCACCACGGCACCCCAGCGTGCCGCCTCGGCCGCGGCGAAGCGCGCATAGGCGGCGGCGTCAGCGGCAACGACCCGCAGCCCCTGCGCCGCCATCACCTCGCGCGCCTCGGCGGCTGCCAGGCCGGCCGCCAGCGCGCTGCCAAGGGCCGCCACCACGGGCGCGGACGTGCCGGCCGGCGCGTTGAAGCCGTACCAGAAATCGGCTGCGAAGCCAGGCACGGTCGCGGCCACGGTCGGCACGCCGGGCAGCAACGGGTGCGGCGCCTCGTCGCAGACGCCCAGCGCCACGGCGGCACCGCTGCGCACATGGGGCAGCGCGCTGGCCAGGCCGAAGAAGCCGAAATGGGTTTCCCTCGCGAGCAGCGAGGTGACCATCTGGCCGCCGCCGCGATAGGACACGTGCGTCGCCTCGATGCCGGCGCGGGCACAGAAATCGGCCGCGATCAGGTGGGTCGGGTTGCCGCTGCCGGCCGAGGAATAGGTCAGCCGCCCCGGCTCGGCGCGGGCGCGTGCGATCAGCCCCGCGGTGTCGGTGGCCAGGCCTGGCTGGGCCAGCAGCACGACGGTCTGGCTGACGCCCAGCAGCACCGGCACCAGGTCGCGCTGCGGGTCGTAGGGCAGTTGCGGATAGAGCGCCGGTGCGATCGCGATCACGCCGTTTTCGCCGACCAGCAGCGTGGTGCCATCAGGCGCCGCCCGCGCGACATGCGCCGCGGCCACGGTGCCGCCGGCGCCTGGGCGGTTCTCCACCACCACGGCACGGCCGGTGTTGGCTTGCACCGCGCGCGCCACGATGCGCGCGAACGCATCGATGCCGCCGCCCGGCGCGAAGCCGACGACCAGCCGGATCGGCCCCGCCGGCAGCTCCGCCCGGGCGGGCAGCACGACCGCGGCCGCCGCGGCCAGCGCGGCGCGGCGGCACAACACCAGGCGCATCTACGCCGCCTGGCGCACGGCGGCGGCAGCGCCGAAGCGCGGCAGGCGCAGCAGCAGCAGCGTGCTCTCCGCCTCGGCCACCATGGCGCCGGCGGCGTCCCCGTCGGTCGCGATGGCGCAGTCGGCCCGCCATGCACCGCCCGGTGCGCTGCCCTGGCCCGACAGCGCATACAGCAGCGCGCCGGCGCCCGGTACGAAGCGCGCACCGGGAGCCAGGCGCAGGAACACGATGCCCATGCCGCGTTCGCCATAGCTGCCGATGTGGCGGGTGGCGATGCCGGGCGCATCCTCGACCCAGGCGAAGGCTGCCGGATCGGAGATGATGGGCCCGTCATAGCGCGCGGCGGGATAGTCCAGCCTGCGGCCGTTGCAGGCTTCCCAGATCGCCTCGTAGCTGTCCTTGTTGAACTTGCCGCCATCCGGGCGCGTGGTGCTGTACACCCCACCTTCAAAGCTGCCCTTGGCGGCGAGCTCCTTGTGGAACAGTTCGGTTTGGCGATACGACATGAAGCCCTGGCCGCTGGCGCCGCCGCCCTGCAGCAGCAGCGTGACGGATGGTCCCATGGCGGCCTGGGTGTAATGCACGCCTTCCGCGAAGTAGCCGACCGAACCTTCTTCCTGCACACGGTCGCGGCCAAAGCCGAAGCGGCCTTTCAGCATCACGCGCACCTGGTCGAAATTGTGCCGGTGCCGCGGCGTGGCGTATTCCGCCTCGATCAGCACCAGGGACAATTCGTAGTTGTCGGGCGTGCCTTCCTGGCCGGCCAGCAGGCGCTTGTTCTCGATCCGGCCGACGCGATGGGTGGAGAAGGGCTGATAGGCAATGGCCGCGGAATCGACGATGCGCATGCTGAACTTTCCTCTATGATCTTCTGAAGATACTTGCGGAAAGGACGCCAGCGCGTCAATGCCATACCGCCGCACGGACGACGCCGATAGCGCGGTCGAAGCCGCCATTGCCGCGATCAAGGCGCAGCTGCGCGAAGGGCTGCTGGTACCAGGCCAGCGCCTGGTCGCGGCCGAGCTCGCCACGCGCCTGGGCGTGTCCGGCAGTGCGCTCCGCGAGGCGCTGGGCCGGCTGGCCGGCGAAGGTCTGATCGAGCTGGCGCCGCATCGCGGCGCCAGCGTGCGGCGGATGGAGGCGGCCGACCTGGCCGAGACCTACGAGCTGCGCGAGGCGATCGAAGGCATGGCGGCACGCCTGGCCGCCCGGCACCTGACCCGCGCCAGTGCCGCGCAGCTGCGCGCCGCGCTCAAGGCCAGCGATGCGGGCGCAGCACAGGGCGTCGCCGCCTTCGTACCCGCGAACCTTGCGTTCCACGCCGCCGTGCTGGCCGCATCAGGTCGCCAGCGCTTCGCCCGGCTGGCCGACCAGCTTTCGCTGCCGCTCGATCGCCTGGCGCCGCGACGGCTGGCGCTGCCGGCGACGATCGCCGCCTCGGCGTCCGATCACCGCGCCATCGCGCGCGCCATCCTGGCGCGCGACGAAGCGGGCGCCGAGGCCGCCATGCGGGCGCATCTGCGCCGCGCCGCCGCGGCCATGGCGTAGCGCCGCGACGGGCCGGCCGGCTACCGCTTCAGGCCGCTGCCTTCACCGGCGCCCGCACCGCCACGCCGAAATCCTCCAGCAGCGTCTTGCACACCTGGCCGGGCCTGAAGCTGTATTCGCCGATCTGGCGCACCGGCGTGATCTCGGCCGCGGTGCCGGTCAGGAAGCATTCGCTGGCCCTGGCCATCTCCTCGGGCTGCATGGCGCGTTCGATCACGGTCATCTGGCGGGCGCGCGCCATCTCCATCACCGCGCGCCGCGTGATGCCGTCCAGGAAGCAATCGGGCTTCGGCGTGTGGATCGCGCCGTCGATCACGAAGAACACGTTGGCGCCCGTGGCCTCCGCGATCTGGCCGCGCCAGTCGAGCATGAGGGAATCCTCGTAGCCCGCGCCCTCGGCCGCGTGCTTGTTCAGCGTGGCGATCATGTAAAGGCCCGACGCCTTGGCATGCACCGGCGCGGTGCGCGGATCAGGCCGCCGCCACTCGCCGATGGTAAGCCTTATGCCCTCCATCTTCTTCTCGGGGCTGAAGTAGCTGGGCCACTGCCAGCAGGCGATCGCCAGGTGGATCGTGTTGTGCTGCGCCGCCACGCCCATCATTTCCGCGCCCCGCCAGGCGATCGGGCGGATATAGGCGTCGCCGCCCGAAAAACCGTTCGCCGCCAACGTGGCGTGGCGCGCCTCGATGATCTGCGCGGCCGACCAGGGGATTTCGAAGCCCATGATGCGGGCCGATGCCAGCAGCCGATCGGTGTGTTCCTGTTCGTGGAACACCTGCCCGCCATAGGCGCGCTCGCCCTCGAACACCGCGCTGGCATAGTGCAGCGCGTGTGTCAGCATGTGCAGCTTCGCTTCCCGCCAGGGCACCAGGGCGCCGTCCAGCCAGATCACGCCATCACGATCATCGAAAGGAACGAGCGCCATACCGGGGTCTCCTCGCATGATTATTGCGTTGATGGGCTGACACTAGACGTTATCCGCAAGGTATGTCAATAAACCTGCCATAACAGGAACGCATCCAAGCCGAACGGTCAACGCATGTCTGACGCCAAGCCGGGCTTCGCCTTGCTGTATCTGCGCGAGGAGGAAATCAGGCTCGGCATGGAGCTGCTGTTCTTCGGCTATCGCGGCTTCACCAGCGGGCCCGATGCGGTGCTGGCCGAGGTGGGCTTCGGGCGCGCGCATCACCGCGCCATGTATTTCATCGGCCGCAGCCCCGACATCACGGTCAGCGACCTGCTGGGCATACTGGGCATCACCAAGCAGTCGCTGGCGCGCGTGCTTTCGGCGCTGCAATCCGAAGCCTACGTGTCGGTGCGGCGCGGCCCGCGCGACGGGCGCCAGCGCCTGCTGCGCCTCACGCCAAAGGGCGAGGCGCTGGAACGCCGCGCCTTCGAGGCGCAGCGCGAAACGCTCGCCCGTGCCTATCGCGAGGCCGGGCCGGCGGCGGTCGATGGCTTCCGGCGCGTGATGCGCGGCCTGATGGATGGCCAGGCGCAGGCCTTCCTGGACGAGGCCGCGGGACGGCGCGCGCCCGGCGATGCCGCATGAATGCCGAGGCCGAACGCCCGCATCTGCTGGTGGTCGATGACGATGCGCGGCTGCGCGACCTGCTGGCGCGCTACCTGACCGGCGAGGGGTTCCGCGTCGCCACGGCGTCCGACGCCGCCGCAGCGCGCGAAAAACTCTCGGTGCTGGCCTTCGACCTGCTGGTGCTGGACGTGACCATGCCGGGCGAAACCGGCCTGAGCCTGGCGGAGTCGCTGCGGCGCACCAACGACGTGCCGATCATGCTGCTGACCGCGCGCGGCGCGCCCGAGGATCGCATCGCCGGCTTCGAGGCCGGCGCCGACGACTACCTGCCGAAACCATTCGACCCGCGCGAGCTGTCCTTGCGCATCCGCGCGCTGCTGCGCCGCGCCGCGCCGCCGCCGGTGGCAGCACCCTCGACCGCGGTGGTGCTGGGCGCCATGACGTTCGACGTGGCGCGCGGTGAACTCCGCCGCGATGGCGAGCGGGTGCACCTGACCGAGGGCGAGGCGGCGCTGCTGGCCGCCCTGGCGCGGCGTGCCGGCGAAAAACTCGCGCGCGCCGACATCGCCGCCGAGATGAACCAGCCCGGCCTGGGCGACCGCGCGATCGACGTGCAGGTGGTGCGGCTGCGCCGCAAGCTGGAGCCCGACCCGCGCGAACCACGCTTCCTGCAAACCGTGCGCGGCGTGGGCTACATGCTGCGGCCGGGGGCTTAGGGAGGGCCTTCCGGCGGGGTGAGGGCGCACGCCACCGCGCGCGAATGCCCCCGCCGCCTCAGAATCGCATCGACAGCGTGATCGAGCCGAACTGCGTGGTGCCGCCGGTCTGGCCCTGGAACTCCTTGGTGCGGAAGACGTGGGTGTACGAAAGCCGCGCCCAGGGCATCAGCAGCGCAGCACCCACCAGGCCGTCGCCCACGAAATTCTCCTTGTCCACGCTGGGGCCGTCGCGGAAGGTGTTGCCATCCAGGAAGATGTCGTGCGCCACGGCGCGGCCTTCCACGCCGCCGAACACATACCAGCCCCAGCGCCCGTCGGGCTGGTAGAAGGCCGACCCGGCCAGCGACGGGCGGATGCGGGGCGGGCCGAAATCGGCCAGCAGGTTGCTGCCCAGCCGCACCATCATGCCGGCGGCGGCCGAGGTCTGCACGTTGCCCAGGCTGCCAGTCAGCGTGGGAATGATGCCGACGGCCAGGCCCCGCTCGTTTTCGGGATCGAGCGGCCGGTTGTAGCGCCACTGCCGCGACACCACGAGATTGATACCAAGCTCGTCCTTCAATTGCCGGTCCCAGCCGAAGGACCGGTCGATGCCCATGAAGTCGTGCACGTTGTTCTGCACCTGCTCGCCCAGCGCGGCGGGACCCACCACGCCGATCTGCACCTCGAAGGCGCCGTAGCTTTCGCGGTCGTAGGCGGTCAGCGTGAAGGCGCCATACAGCCAGCCGGCATAGGGGCGGTCCTTCGGATCGGGGATGCGCCGGTCGGTATCGTCCGGGGTGTAGATGTTCTGGCCCAAAGCCAGACCCCAGCGGCGCTGCGTGCTCGCACTGCTGGGCAGCAGCAGGCGCGCCACCGGCTCGGTCATCCAGGTCAGCCAACGCGGCGGATCGTTGGAAGGCGAGCGCCAGGAAAACAGGAAGCCGCTGGTGTAGTATTTGTCGGTGCCGCCGAACAGGTCGTTCTCCAGCGTGAACGAGAATGTGCCGGCGGGGTCGGTTGGCAGCGGGTCTGCCGCGTGGGCCGAAGGGGCCAGGGTCGCGGACAGGACGACAAGGGCGGACAGAAGGCGCATGCGCTGCATGGCGAGGGTTTATACAGCACCACGGCGCTTCATCCACCGCCACCCTTGAACAGCAGCTGGTAGAACGTGACCAGCACCTCGATGCCGATCAGCGCCACGATCGCGATTTCCAGCCCCAGCGACCGTCGCGCCTCGATCAGCGACAGCAGGGTCTGCGTGGCCTCGCCGATCAGCGTCAGGCGGCGATCCAGCGCGGCACTGCGCTCGCGCAGTTCGAACTCGTCGGCCAGGCGCGCATGCAGGCGTTCCAGGTCGGGGTGGTCCCATAGCAGGTCAGGCTTGTCCTCGGCCTGCACGCGCGCGGTGGCGCGGCTGCGTGCCGACAGCGCGGTGCCGATCGCGCGCAGCAGCGACCGCGAGGAAACCGCCAGCCGCCCGCGGCGGCTCAGGCCCGCCACCATCGGCTCCATGCCGTCCAGCGTCTGTGCCAGCGTGGCTTCCTGCTGCGCCAGGGCGGCACTTTTGGCCAGCGCGTCGGCCACCACCATCAGCCGCGGCAGCGAAGGGTCACGCAGCCGGATGATGCCGGCGGCATCCACGCCATCCTCGTCGGCGCCCAGCGCGATCTGGGCCAGTTCCTCGATCGGCGCGGCCAGGGGTTGGCTGACCAGCGGCAGCAGCCCGTCCAGCACGCGCCGTTCCTGCGCCGTGTCGGCGCCGAACAGCACCACCGCGCCCCAGCGGAAGGCGAAGGCGAACTCGCCCTCCGGCAGGGCCAGTTGAATGGGATCGGCCGCGCCCGAGGCGGCGCGCGCCAGCTTGCGATGGTCCAGCCGCTCGCCCAGCAGCAGGGCGCGCACCGCGATGTGGGTCGGCGGCAACGATTCGGGCATGCCCAGGCAGCCTATCGTGCCGGCAGGCTGACGCGCACGCGAAGTCCTGGCGCTGCATCCTCCAGCGCCACCGTCATGCCGTGCAGGGCGGCCACGGCCCGCACCAGCGCCAGGCCCAGGCCACTGCCCGGCGTGCTGCGCGCGGCATCCAGGCGGTGGAAGCGGCGGAAGACACTCTCGCGCTCGGCTTCGGGAATGCCAGGGCCGTCATCCGTGATCGCCACTTCGCCGGCCCGCAGCGACAGCACGATGCGTCCCCCTTGCCGGCCATGCCGCACGGCGTTCTCGACCAGGTTCGACAGCATCTGCGTCAGCAGCGCGCGATCGCCGCACACCGTGATGCCGGGTGGGATTTCCGCCGTCAGCACCTGTGCCCGCGCCTCGGCCGCCGGCGTGAACACCTCTGCCACCGACTCCGCCACCGCCGACAGATCGAGCTCCGCGAATCCGGTGCGCTCGGTGCCCGCCTCGACCTGGGCGATGCGCAGCAGGGCGGCGAACAGTTCCAGCAGCTGGTCGCACGCCGCCTCGGCCGCCGCGGCCGCCTGGCGCCACTGGTCCTTCGTTTCGGCGCGCCCGGCCTCCTCCAGCCGCTGGCGCAGGTGCGACAGCGGCGTGCGCAGATCATGCGCGATGTCGTCGGTGACCGACCGCAGCGCCTCCATCAGGCCGGCCAGCCGGTCCAGCGTGGCATTGATGCGCGTGGCCAGCCGATCGAACTCGTCGCCGCGCGCGCCCACCTGCAGCCGCTGCGACAGCGCGCCGCCCTGCACAGCCGCAAGCGATGCTTCCATGGCGGCGGCGCGGCGCGCCACGCCGCGGCCGATCAGCCCGCCGCCGACCAGGCCCAGCAGCAGCGCGGCCGCGCCCACCCAGAAGGCCGCGACCACCAGGCGCTGTTCCAGCGCGCGCACGGCGGAAAGGTCGCGCCCCACCAGCAGCAGGCCGCCGCCGGGCAGCGGCGCGGTCAGCGCCAGCACGGGGCGGTCACTGCCGTCAGGCTGGCGCACCGGAAACTCCTGCCAGCCCGTGGCGCGGGGCAGGTTGGCGATGTTGCCGGCCAGGCGCTGCCCGCCGGGCGCGACCAGCGCATAATACTCGGCGCCGGCCCGATCGGCGGCCAGCCGCGCCTCGATCGACAGCGCCACGCCGCGCACACCGGACAGCGCCGCGGATTGCAGCAGCACGCCCATGCCGCGTTCCACTTCCTGCGCGGTTTCGCGGGCGAAGAAGCCCGCCGTGGTCCACCATGCCACGCCGCCCAGCAGCAGCGTGCCCAGCACCGTCAGGGCCAGGTGCAGCAGCGTCAGGCGGAATGCCGTGGTGCGCAGGAACGGAAAGCGCGCCGGCGCGTCAGTCATCGGCGCGCACCACGTAGCCCTGGCCGCGCAGCGTGTGGATCAGCGCGCGCGCGTGGCCGCGATCGATCTTGGCGCGCAGCCGGCTGACATGGGTTTCCACCACGCTGGTCTTCGGATCGAAGTGGAAGTCCCACACGCCTTCCAGCAGCATGGTGCGCGTCACCACCTGGCCCTGGCGGCGCATCAGGTATTCCAGCAGGCGGAATTCGCGCGGCTGCAGGTCGATGCGCTGGCCGGCGCGCGTCACGCGGCGCTTCAGCAGGTCCATCTGCAGGTCGCCCACCGCCAGCATCGTGGCATCGGCCTGAAGCGCGGGGCGGCGCGCCAGCGCATTGATGCGCGCCAGCAGTTCCGCGAAGGCGAAGGGCTTCGCCAGGTAGTCGTCGGCCCCGGCATCCAGCCCCTCCACGCGGTCGCCCACGCCGGCGCGGGCGGTCAGGAAGATCGCGGGGGCCGACACGCCGGCGGCGCGCAGCGCCCGCACCATGCCAAGCCCATCCAGCTTCGGCAGCATGCGGTCCACCACCAGCACGTCGTGGCCGCCGCCGGTGGCCAGGAACAGGCCCTGCTGGCCATCCGCCGCATGGTCCACGGTGTGGCCGGCCTGCTCCAGGCCGCGGCGCACGAAGCCGGCGGTTTCCGCATCATCCTCGACCAGCAGGATCTTCATGGCGTGTCCATGGTGTCGGGCCAGCATACGGAACCGTAAGCTTCGCGACAGGGGCCGACGATGCGCAATCGGGCCAACTGCACCTCCCGTTCGACCGTCAAGGAGACGCCCACATGCCTGCCCTGCTCGATCGTCTGCGCCGCCCGATGGTGGCTGGCGGCTTCGCCGCGCTGGCGCTGGCCGGCACGGCGCTGACCGTGCTGCCTGGTCTGGCCCAGGACCCCGCCCGCGCGCCCGTGGTGGCGCTGCCGCGCGCGGCTGGCCCCGACTTCGCCGATGTCGCCGCCCAGGTCGGCCCCGCGGTGGTGCGCGTGCTGGCGATCGAGTCCGCGCGCAAGGCCCAGCCCACCACCGACGTGCCGCCCGAGCTGCGCGGCACGCCGCTGGAGGAGATGCTGCGCCGCCGCGGCGCGCCGCGCGCCGAGGCCGAGCCGCGCCGCGCCGGCCAGGGCTCCGGCTTCGTGATCGACGAGGCAGGCTTCATCGTGACCAACGCGCATGTCGTGGGCAGCAGCACCGACGTGCAGGTCGAGCTGGCCGATGGCCGCGACTTCAAGGCCCGCGTGGTCGGCCGCGACCAGGCAACCGACGTGGCGGTGCTGAAGATCGAGGGCGCGGGCCAGCTTCCGACCGTGCGCTTCGCCGACAGCGATCGCGCCCGCGTGGGTGAATGGCTGATGGCCATGGGCAACCCGTTCGGCCTGGGCGGCACGGTGACGGTGGGCGTGCTGTCCGCACGCGGTCGCCAGATCGGCGCCGGCCCGTACGACGACTTCATCCAGACCGACGCGCCGATCAATCCCGGCAACTCGGGCGGGCCGCTGTTCAACAGCGCGGGCGAGGTGGTGGGCATGAACACCGCCATCTACTCGCCCAGCGGCGGCAATGTGGGCATCGGTTTCGCTGTGCCGTCGAACATGGTCACCAAGGTGGCGGTGGCGCTGCGCGACCGCGGCTATGTCGAGCGTGGCTGGCTGGGCGTTTCCCTGCAGCCACTGGATCGCGCGCTGGCCGAGGCGATGCACGTGGCCGAGGTGAAGGGCGCGCTGGTGAACGCGGTGGAGCCGAACAGCCCCGCCGCCAAGGCCGGCATCGAGGCAGGCGACGTCATCACCCGCATCGGTGCCCGCGCCGTGACCAGCCCGCGCGACCTGGCCGCCGGCGTGGCGGAAACCGCGCCCGGCACGCAGGCGCTGGTGGTGCTGGTGCGCAACGGCACGGCGCTGGAGAAGCGCGTGGAGGTGGGCGAGAACCCGGCCAGCCGCCAGGCGTCGCGCCCGGCCGAAGCGGCACGGCCGTCGCTTGGCCTCGCTTTGGCACCGCGCGCCGAGGGCGGCGTTGCCATCACGCGGGTCGAGCCTGGCAGCACAGCCGCCGAGCTTGGCCTGCGTGCGGGCGACGTGATCCTCCGCGCCGGCGATCGCGAGACCGCGAAGCCGCAGGACGTGACGACGGCGGTCGATGCGGCGCGCGAGGCCGGCAAGGCCTCGATCGCGATGCAGATCGAGCGCGGCCAGGCGAGGCGTTTCGTGGCGGTGCCGCTGCGCGCGGCCTGAGCGAGCCTCAGGTGGGATCGTCGGCGCGCAGCCGGCGATCCCCGACTGCCTGCACCGCCGCGCGGTCGGCGCGTGGCCACAGGGCAAGACCGGCCAGCAGGCTCAGCGCCGCGATCGCGGCGAAGGCCGCGAAGGTCGCGGGCATGCCGGCTGCGGCGCCGAGCGATCCGGCCATCGGATAGGTCACCAGCAGTGCTGCGTGCGACAGCGCGAACTGCGCGGCGTAAAGGCTTTGCCGATCGTCCGGCGGCGCGGATCGGCGCAGCAGCCCGCCGGCGGGCACCTGCGCCAGCGCCCCGCCCAGTCCCAGGCCGAACCACAGCGCCAGCATGACGACATGGCTGGGCAGGAAGGCGCCGATGCCCAGGCACAGGGCCAGCAGCGCCGCGCCCCCCAGCATGGCCATGCGGTCCGTGATGCGGCCCAGCAGCAGCGGCAGGCCGAGCGCCCCCAGCATCGAGCCGCCGCCATACGTCACCAGCGCCAGTGCCACCGCACGCTCGCCAAGGCCGAAGCGGCCCTGCGCGATCACCACGGTATTGACCGTGACCATCGCCGCCGCGGCGGCGGCCGCGACGTTCAGCACCATCAGCGCGCGCAGCCGGGGTGTCGCCAGGAAGATGCGGAAGCCGCTGAGGGCGCGTTCCTCGATGGCGCGATCGCGCGGGCGGCGTTCGGGCAGCGTGACGCGCAGGATCAGCGCGGCCGACAGCAGGAAGCCCACGCAGGTGCCGGCGAACACGCCGCGGAAGCTCACCAGCGTCAGCAATGCGGCGGCGAGCGCGGGGCTGACGACGCCTTCCAGGTCGTACACCAGGCGGGAGCGCGCCAGTGCCCGCGTGTAGCCCGCCTCGTCCGGCCAGAATTCCGGCACCAGCGCCTGGTAGGTTGGGGTGAAGATCGCGGATGCGGCCTGGAACAGGAAGATCAGCGCGTAGACTTCCCAGACTTTTGTCACCAGCGGCAGCAGCAGCGCGATCGCGGCACGCGCCAGATCCAGGCCGATCAGCAGAGCGCGCCGCGGCAGGCGCTCCGCCACCGCGGCGGCGAAGGGGGCCAGCAGCACATAGGTACCCATCTTGATCGCCAGCGCCGTGCCCATCACCGCGCCCGCATCGGCGCCGGCCAGCTTGTAGGCGAGCAAGGCGAGCGCCACGGTGGCCAGGCCCGTGCTGACCAGCGCCAGCGCCTGCGCCGCAAACAGATGGTAGTAGGCGCGCTTGGATGGCGCCGGCGCCGCCATCATGCGCCGGCGGCGGCAGCCTGCGGCGGCGGCGGCTGGCCGCGGAACCAGGTGACATAGACCGTGGGCAGGAACACCAGCGTCAGCAGCGTGGCGACCAACAGGCCGCCGCTGATCGCGATGGCCATCGGCCCCCAGAACACCGTGGGCACGATCGGGATCATCCCCAGCACCGTGGACAGCGCGGTCAGCACCAATGGCCGGAAGCGCGAGCTTGCGGCACTGACGGCGGCTTCCCACACGCCCTTCCCCTCGGCCCGGTCGATCTCGATCTGCACGATCAGGATGATGGCGTTCTTCGCGATCATGCCCAGCAGCGCCAGGATTCCCAGGATGGCGACGAAGCCCAGGGGACGGTTGAACAGCAGCAGCGCACCCACCACGCCGATCATGCCCAGCGGCATCACGCTGACCATGAACAGCAGGCGCTGGAAGTTCTGCAGCTGGAACATCATCACGGTCAGCATGATCAGGATCATGGCCGGCACCACCGCCATCACGGACGCGCGCGACTTGGCACTTTCCTCCGCGATGCCGCCGGTCTCGATGGCGTAGCCGGGCGGCAGCGTGGCCTGCAGCTGCGCGATCACAGGGGCAAGCGCGGTCACCACGGTATCGGGCAGCACGCCTTCGCGCACATCCATCTGCACCGTCAGCGTGGGCACGCGGTTGCGCCGCCAGATCTGCGGCAGTTCCTGGGCGAAGCTGAAGGTCGCGAACTGGCTGAGCGCCACGGTGCGCCCGCCCGCCACCGGCACCTGCAGCGTGCGCAGCGCATCCAGCGAAACGCGTTCCTCGTCGGTGGCGCGCATCACCACGTTGATCAGGTAGATGTCGTCGCGCACCTGCGTGACGACCTGGCCGGTGACCTTGGTGTTCAGCACGGTCGCCAGCGTGGCGGAACTGATGCCCAGGCGGCGCAGCTGGTCCTGGTCAACCTCGATCCGCACCTGGCGCTGCGGTTCCATCCAGTCGAAGTTGATGCGCCGCGTGTCTGTGTTGGCGCCCACGCCTTGCGCGAGCTTCAACGCGATGGCGCGCACTGCCTCGGGGTCGGGGCCGCTGACGCGGTACTGCACGGGCCAGCCCACCGGGGGCCCCAGCTCCAGCGGCGAGGTGCGGCTGATGGCGGCCGGGAACTCCTCGGCCAGCAGGCGATCGAGCTTGGCCTGGATGCGATCGCGCGCCGCCACGTCCCTGGCCACGACCACAAGCTGCGAGAAATGCGGGTTGGCCAGCTGCACGTTCAGCGGCAAATAGAAGCGGACCGCGCCGCGGCCGATATAGGTGCTCCAGCGCACCACATCCGGATCATCCTTCAGCGTCGCCTCCAGCCGCGTCACGGCGGCCTCGCTGGCGTAGATCGAGGCGTTCTGCGGCAAGGCGAGATCGACCAGCAGCTCGGGCCGATCGGACGCCGGGAAGAATTGCTGCGGCACGAAGCGCACGCCCACCAGGGCCAGGGCGAACAGGCCCAGCGTGCCCGCAATGGTGAGGTAGCGGAACTTCAGCGCCGTGGTCAGCACGGTGCGGTAGGTGCGCTCGACGATGTTGGGCGGGCCATCCACGGCGCCCTTGGGGGCGCGCAGCAGCAGCATGCCGATCAGCGGCGCGAACAGCACGGCGACGAACCAGGACACGATCAGCGTCATGCCGACCACGGCGAAGATCGAGAAGGTGTATTCACCGGCGGAGCTTTTCGCGAAGCCGATTGGCACGAAGCCCGCGATCGTCACCAAGGTGCCCGCCAGCATGGGGGCGGCCAGGTTCCTGTAGGCGAAGGTCGCCGCATCGGTCTTGCTGTCGCCGGCGGCAAGCCTGCGGATCATGGCATCGACCGTGGTCATCGCGTCATCGACCAGCAAGGCAAGCGCGATGATCAGCGCCCCCAGCGAGATGCGCTGCAGGTCGATGCCGGTGGCCTGCATCAAGGGGAACACGATGGCGAGCGTGAGCGGAATGCCCAGCGCCACCACCGATCCCGGCCGCACGCCCAGCGAGATGAACGAGCAGACGATGATGATCAGGATCGCCTGCCACAGCGAGGTGGTGAATTCGTTGATCGCGGTATCGACCGTCTCCGCCTGGTCGGCCACCAGCGTCGCCTCGATGCCGATGGGAAGGTCGTTGACGATGCCGCGCATGGCCGCGCGGATATTCGTGCCGAGCGCCAGGATGTCGCCGCCGGCGCGCATTGCCACCGCAAGCCCTATGGCGTCCTGACCGTTCACCCGGAATTTCGGCTGCGGCGGATCGACCAGGCCGCGGCGCACCGTGGCAATGTCGGACAGGCGCAGGATGCGCCCATCGGTCAGGAAATTCACCGCCAGCAGATCGGCTTCCGAGGTGAAGGCGCCGGAGACGCGCAGCGCAATCCGCTCCTCGCCGGTCTGCACCACGCCCGCGGGCCGCACCGCGTTCTGGGCCTGAAGCGTCGCGATGATCGCGCCGTAGTCCAGGCCAAGCGCGGCAAGCCGCTCGGTCGAGATCTCCAGGAAGATCTGCTCGTCCTGCGCGCCCAGGATTTCCACCTTGGACACGTCCGGCACCAGCAGCAGGCGCGACCGCGCACCTTCCACGTAGTCGCGCAGTTCGCGATGCGTGAAGCCGTCGGCGGTGAAGCCGTAGATTATGCCGAACGTGTCGCCGAAATCGTCATCGAAGAACGGGCCCTGCACGCCCTGGGGCAAGGTGCGCGCCATGTCGCCGATGCGGCGGCGCACGTCGTACCACATGTCGGGCACGACGGAAGCGGGGGTGGAGCCCTTGAGGTCCACGAAGATCGTGGTGCGGCCGGCATTGGTGAAGCTGCGCAGGTTGTCGATGTAGGGCACTTCCTGAAGCCTGCGCTCCAGCCGTTCCGTCACCTGGGTCAGCGTGTCTTCGATCGTGGCGCCCGGCCACTGCGCGGCCACGATCATGGTGCGGAAGGTGAAGGCCGGATCCTCGTTGCGGCCCAGCTTGATGAAGGCCAGCGTGCCGGCGATCACGGCGACCAGCATCAGGTAGCCCATCAGCGACGGGCGCCTGATCGAGATTTCCGAGAGGTTGGGGCCGATCATCGCGTGCGGCCGATCATCGGCCCAGGCCCAGCAACCTTACCTTCTGCCCTGGCCGCAATGCCTGCACGCCGGCGCTGACCACCACATCGCCCTGTTCCAGCCCCTGCGCCACGATCACCCGGGCGGGATCGTGCCGCAGCACCTCGACCTGGCGCAGGCTGACGGTTTGCGCCGCCTGGTCCACCACCCACACCGCCGGCCCGCGATCGCCGCGGGTCAGCGCCGAGGCAGGCAGTTCGATGCCGCCGCCGGTGCCGATCTGCATGCGCCCCGTGACGGTCGAGCCAAGCCGCATCGCGGCCGGCAACTCGGAAAGGCCGACGCGCACCAGGAAGGTGCCGGTGGCCGGATCGGCACGCGGCGACACCTCGCGCACCCGCCCGGTGGTGGAAACCGCGGGGTCGATGGTCAGCGCCACAGTGATGACAGGGTCAGGCGACGCCGCATCTTTGATGGCGGGCGGCACGTTGAACACGGCATCGCGCCCATCCTCGCGCGCGACCTGGATGATGCGGCGGCCGGCCTGCACCACCTCGCCGGGTTCGGCGCCGATGGCGGTGACCACGCCCTTGGCGTCGGCCTCCAGCACGGTATCGCCCAGGCGGTTCTGCGCGATCTGCAACTGTGCGCGGGCGGCATCGACGCGCGACTGCGCCGTCTGCCGCGCCTGCGCCGCCTGGTCGTAGCGCGCCCGCGGCGTCCAGCCGCCGCGCAGCAGTTCCGCCTGGCGGGTGTAGTCGTTCTCGGCCTCGACCAGCTGGCCCTCGGCCGCGGCCAGGCTGGCGCGGGCCGAGCGCAGGCCGTTCTTCTCGTCTTCCTGGTCCAGCCACGCCACGACCTGGCCGGCTTCCACCCTGTCGCCCACGTTGACCAGGCGGCCCAGCATGCGGCCGCCGATGCGGAAGGCGAGATCGACCTCGGTCTGCGCCTGCACCGTGCCGGTCAGCGCCACGGTTTCGCCCGCGGCGCGCTTTTCCACCGTGACCACGCGCACGGGGCGGATTTCCGGCGGCGCCGCCTGTTCCGGCGGCTTGCAGGCGGCCAGCAGCAGCACGGCACCGGCGGCGATCAGGCGTGGATTCACGGTCACGCGGCCTCCTTCGTCACTTCAGCGGCCAGAAGATGGGCACGTAGAACACCGCGATCACGAACAGCAGGATCATCATCGGCAAACCGAGCTTCCAGTAGTCGCCGAACCTGTAGCCGCCCGGCGCCATCACCATCAGGTTGGTGGGCGTGGCCACGGGCGTGAGGTAGGCGCCGGCCGCGGCGATGGTCACGCTCATCAGCACGCTGCGCGCCGATACGCCCAGGTCGTTGGCGGCGACCACCGCGATGGGAATGATGATCAGCGCGGTCGCGGTGTTGCTGATCAGCTGGCCCAGCACGGCGGTCAGCACGAACAGGCCGGCCAGCAGCGCATAGGGCCCGGCATCGCCGACCATCGCCACCAGCCCCTCGGCCAGCAGTTTGGCGGCGCCGGTCTGCTGCATGGCGGTGGAAAGCGGCGTCATGGCGCCCACCAGGATCACCGTGGTCCAGCCGATGGCGCGATAGGACTGTTCCACGGTCAGCACGCCGGTGACGATCATGGCGCCGGCGGCCAGCAGGCCCGCGATCACCGGCGGCACCAGGCCGGTGGCCAGCAGCAGCACCATGCCCAGCAGGATGGCGATGGCCTGCTTCGCGCCCGCGCCCATCGGCACCGCCTGGCGGCGCACCACCTCGGGGCTGTCCACCACCAAGACGTCGGGGTCGGACAGGTGCTTGTCCAGCGCCGCCCAGGTGCCCTGCAGCAGCAGCGTATCGCCTGCCGCCAGGGCCTCGCCTGCCGGCAGGGCCTCGCCACGGCGCTGCACCGCCAGCACGATCAGGTCGCCACTTTCGGTGACCATGCCGGAGAACATGTTGCGCCCGATCAGCGCCGAGCGTGGTGGAATCACCACCTCGGCCAGGCCCGAGGCGCGGTTGAACAGCGTGTCGGTCACGTCGGCCGCCTCGTCGGCGCCGCGGATCGCCAGGTGCTTTTCGTGCGCCAGGATGCCGACCGCCGCGGCATCGCCGCGCACGATCAGGATATCGCCCTCGGCCAGAGACGTGCGGGTCAGCGGCCCGCCGCCCGCGGCCTGCGCGGCCACCAGGGTGATATCGGCATAGCCGGCCAGGTCGATCGTGCCATGCGCCTGGCCCAGATAGGGCGACGACGCACGCACCCGCAGCTGGTGCACGCCGTCGCTCAGCCGATACTGCTCAACCAGTGTGTGCGCGTGCTTGCTGAGATCGGCCGGCACCGAGGCACCGCTGCGGTGCGGCAGCAGCTTCTCGCCGAACAGCACCACGATCAGGATGCTGCCGGCCAGCATGGGGATGCCGGCAATGGCGAACTCGAAATAGCCGAAGGGGCGGAAACCGGCATCGACCGCGGCTTCGCTGACCAGCACGTGCACCGGCGTGCCGGTCAGCGCCAGCAGCGACCCCGCGTGCGCCGCGAAGACCAGCGGCATCAGCAGTTGCGAGGGCGCGCGATTGAGCCGCACCGCCATCACCACCACCACGGGCAGCAGCGCCGCGACCGCGCCGTTCACGCTGATGAGTGCCGTGAGCCCACCCACCATCAGCATGGTGAACACCAGCAGCCGCGTGCGGCTTGCGCCGGCCCTGGCGATCAGCAACTGGCCCGCCCAGGCGGTGACGCCCGTCACCTCCAGCCCGGCGCTGACGATGAACAGCGAGGCGATGAAGATCACCGCCGTGTCGCCCAGCCCGCCGAGCGACTGCTGCAGCGTCAGCACGCCGGTGAAATAAAGCGCCAGCGCCGTGCCCATGGCGACAATGACGACCGGCAGCCTCTCCCACACGAACAGCACCACCACGGCGGCGATGATCAGGAAGGTGATGGTGATGTCGCTCACGATCGTTCCCCAAAGCCTGGTGCGTGGCCGGCCCCGGCGAGCGTCACAGGCCCCATGGCAGGCCCATCAGGTGCCAGAAGGCGAAAAACGCCGTCCAGATCACCGCCATGATCGCGACATAGGGCAGCATCAGCGCGATCACGGTGCCCACGCCGGCTTCCTTGTCGTAGCGCTGCGCGAAGGTGACGATCAGGGCGAAATAGGCGTTCAGCGGCGTCACCGAGTTCATCGGCGAGTCGCCGACGCGATAGGCCGCCAGCACGGCATCGGGCGCCACGCCAAGCTGCATCAGCAGTGGCACGAAGATCGGCGCGAAGATCGCCCATTTCGGGACCGCCCCGGTCATGATCGTGTCCAGCAGCAGGACGACGATGATGAACCCCAGCAGCAGCCAAAGCGCATCAAGGTTCATTTCCTTGAGCACGTCGGCCAACGAAACCGCGGCCAGGGTGGCCATGTTCGAGTAGTTGAAATGCGCCAGGAACTGGCTGATCACCAGCAGCAGCAGGATCAGGCCGGAAAGACTGCCCAGCGCCTTGGTCATGGCGCCGACCGCCTGCGCGCCCGTGGTCATGCTGCCCGACCCGTAGCCGTAGGCCGAGCCGGCAAGGAAGAAGATCAGCGCGATCGAGACGATCAGGCTGTTCATGAACGGCGTGTTGCCGATGATGTCGCCGCTTGCGGGATCGCGCAGCGGCGCGCCTGGCGGCGCGGTGATGGCGGCGATGATCGCAACCGCCGCCAGGAAGCCCCACAACGCGAAGCGCAGCCCCCTTGCCTCGACCTCGGCCTCGTTGTCCACGTCGGCGGGAAGCTTGTAGTCGCCGGTATACTTGCCCAGGCGCGGTTCGATCACGCGTTCGGTGATGAAGGCGATCACCAAGGTCAGCAGGATCACCGACCCGGTTTCGAACCACTGGTTCGCCAGCAGGCCGATGGTGCGGCCCGGCTGCACCAGCGCGATCGCATCGTTGGTGATGCCGACCAGGATGCCATCGACCGGCACGATCAGGATGTTGACCAGGAAGGCCGAAGCGACCGAGGCGAAGCCCAGCGCCAGGCCCGCCACCGGATGCCGCCCGACACTCAGGAACGCGGCCGCCGCCAGCGGGATCACCACCAGGTAGCCGGCATCGGCCGCGATCGAGGACACGATGCCGACGAAGGTCAGGATGTACGACAGCGACCAGGCCGGCGAGATCGCCACCAGCTTGCGGATCAGCGCCTTGATCAGCCCGGCCTCCTCGGCCACGCCCACCCCGACCATCGCCACGATGATCACGCCCACGGCCTGGAAGCTCATGAAATTGCCGACGACCCCGGTGTACATGAACCGGATGCCTTCCACCGTCAGCAGGCTGCGCGCGACGGTGGTGACCTGGTCGACCTTGCCTGTGACAGGATTGTACACCCCGGCGGTGACACTGGCGCCCATCCAGGCCAGCACCTGCGACAGCACGATGACGAAGCCGATCAGGATCACGAAGATCACGACAGGGTGCGGCACCTTGTTGCCGACGCGTTCGACGACATCAAGGAACCCGCCGCCCGATTTCGTGGCCGGTGCCGCGCTGGTCCCACCCTGTTGAGCCATGAGTCTTCCCGAGGTGTCTTGTTTTCTTGCCGTCACGTACGGCGGCCGCGGCGATGCCCGCGCGGCGCCGCCAGGCCGAAAATCCAGCAAGCGCTCTCTACCCCGCTGCGATGGTCATTGCCAGAACCAATTCTCGCAGCGGTGGGTCGTTCGCCCTGGGTCGCCGCGCCTCAGCCTGGCCGCGAGTCGCGCCGTGCCTGGGCCCGCCGCCCGGCCTTGGAAACGCTGCCGATGCGCGAACCCGTGACGTGCCGGCGGCCCTTGCGGTTGTCGTTGGGCTGCATGCCGCCGCCGGCCGTCGCCCCGCCCTGCGGGTGATGCACGCGCTTGGCGCGGCGGCGCTCCAGCGCTTCCTTCAGCCGTGCCGACGCGGTGGCGCGCTTCGCCTTGGCCGCGAGGTATTCCAGCCGCGCGTTCACCCGTCTGAGCGCATGCGCGAAAATCTGCTTCTTGGCAGAGAGGCCCCGCTCGCTGGCCGCACCGTCACCGCTGGCCTTGCCGCGGCGCGCCCGGCGCCGGTCCTTGATGATGTCGCGCGCGCGCCCGCGCTGGCCGCGCAGCCAGCGCGCCAGTTCGACCAGCTGCTCGTGCGTTGCTTCGTGCAGCGCCGGATAGTGGCTTTTCATGACCGGATCGAGTTCCGATTCCGCCAGCAGGCGCCGCTCGGCGGCGATGGTCATGGCCATGGGGTCCTCCCGATTGCGTTGCGCTGCATATACATGATTGCTCAGCGCGTCGCGCCAAGGTTCTCCTCGATGCGGCCGAGCATGTAGGGGTAGAACGGGTTGGACGACATGCGCAGCAGCGCATCCAGCACCACGATCAGGGCGCCGCGTTCGCCGCGCGCCGCAATGGCGCCCAGCCGGATGCCGAAATCATCCGCCGGGTCCGGCGTGGCGCCATACAGCCCGTCCCAGCTGGGGAACGGCAGCGCCACATGCGACAGCGAAAACACGTCGGCCGGATAGTGCAGCGGCAGCTCGATAACCTGCTCGGTAGTGGCCCCCGCGTCGGTGATGCGCGCCACCACCGCGCTGCTGTCGGGTGCCGCGTTGGTCACCACGGTGCTGCGGAAGCGCCGCGGCGCCGGCGGCAGCAGCCCTTCCAGCGCATTGTCCGACGCGGGGCGCAGTAGCGGGCCCAGCTTGGCGTTGCGATTGAGGTCGAACAGCACCAACTCGCTGCCATTCGCCGGCAGGTGCGCATAAAGCGCGTCGATCACGGCGCGCGTGCTGACGGTGAAATCCATCACCGACTGGAAGGTCAGCATGGGCGGCACCGCAGCAAGCCGCCCATCCCGCGCAAGGCGCAGGATCTGCGCCTGCAGCACCTGCGTCAGCCGATGCGACTGCACCGCGCCGTTCACCGGGAACGAGTTGTACTTGAACGGGTTGAACTCCGGCAGGATCGCGATCCAGGCTGCCTTGGCGAAGCGCGGCAGCATGGCAGGCAGCCCGGCCAGCCCCGCGAAGCGCGCGAAGCTGGTAATGCCGATCATCGGCGACAGCAGCACCACGCGCTCCACGCGCGGCAGCGCCGGGTTCTCGATGGCATCCAGCGCGTACTGCACCGCCAGCGCGCCGCCATTGGAAAATCCCACCAGGTGCACTGGCCGATCGGGGCCGACGCGGCGGCGCGCCTCGCGCATGGCAAGCCGGGTGGCGGCCTGCCAATCCTGCCACTCCGCGTCGGCCAGCGCGGCCGGCACGGTGCCGTGGTGCGGCAGTCGGATCGCGATCACCACGTAGCCCAGCGCCTGGTAGCGCGCGCCGATATGGCGCTGGCTGAACGGGCTGTCGGTCAGGCCATGCAGCAGCACCGCCGCCCCCACCGGCGCCCCTTCCGGTTCCAGCACGTAGGACCGGTTGAAGTCCTGCGCGAAACCGGGCGGGTAGATCGGGCTTTGCGCGAAGTACCGGTTCACCGGCACGCGGTCCTTGGCCGGCAGCCTGTCGGTCACCTCGGTGCGAAGCGCTGCGAAGGCGTGTGCCTCGGCCGTCATCCAGCCTGCCCAGTCGGCCTGGTCGAGCTGCTTCGCCGTCAGCTCCGGCGGCGAGAAGGTGTGCCACAGCTCCAGCGCCGGGCCGCGTTCGGTCTGCCACACGCGCAAGCCCAGCAGCGTCAGCACGATCACGCCCAGCACCAGCACGACGCGCCGGATCAGCCTGAACAGACGTAGCCGCACCGCGCGCTTCCCCAGTGTGACGATACAGTGTGACGATACGGTTGCAGTTAGCGGAAGCCCGGCACCCGCGCCAGCGCGGCGCGATTGACACAGCAAGCGAAGCCCCGCAGGGAAGCGACCTTCTTGCCTGAAGGAAACACGATGGCGGCCGACGGCGCGATCCGCACCATGCTGGCGCTATGCACCGCCGTGCTGGTCCTGGCCGCGGTGTTTTTTGCGCAAGGCGTGCTGGCCCCGGTGGCTTTCGCGCTGTTCGTGATCGCGCTGGTCTGGCCGTTCCAGCGCGCGCTGGAACGCGTGCTGCCGCGGCTGCTGGCGGTGCTGATCACGCTGGCGCTGACCGTGCTGGTGGTGGGCTTCCTGGGGTCGTTGGTGCTGTGGGGCTTCAGCCGGGTCGGCCAATGGCTGATCCGCAACGCCGCACAACTCCAGGCGCTGTACACCCAGACCGCGACCTGGCTGGAGGGACACGGCCTGTACGCCGCCGGCATGCTGGCCGAGCGCTTCAACGTGACCTGGCTGATCCGCCTGTTCCAGCAGGTCTCCGTCCGGTTGCAGTCGTCGATCAGCTTCGCCTTCGTGACCTTGATCTTCGTCATCCTCGGCCTGCTGGAGGTGGCAGCCTCGGGCCGCAAGCTTGCGCGCCTTGGGGCCGAGCCTTTCCGTCAGGCCTGCCTGGCCACGGCGGCGAAACTGCGCCGCTACATGCTGGTGCGCAGCCTGGCCAGCGTGCTGACCGGATCGGCGGTGTGGGGATTTGCCTATGTCATCGGGCTTGACCTGGCGATGGAATGGGGCGCGATCGCGTTCGCGCTGAACTACATCCCGTTCATCGGCCCGCTGGTGGCCACCGTGCTGCCCGGCATCTTCGCCTTCGCGCAGTTCGGCACATGGCAGATGGCACTGCTGGTGTTCCTGTGCCTGCAGATCGTGCAGTTCATGATCGGCAGCTACTTCGAACCGCGCTTCGCCGGCAGGGCGCTTTCGCTGTCGCCGTTCCTGGTGCTGTTCGCGGTCTTCTTCTGGGCGCTGCTGTGGGGCATTCCCGGCGCCTTCATCGGCGTGCCCATCATGATCGCCGCGGTCACGCTGTGCGCGCAGTATCCCGCCACGCAAGCCATCGCCACGCTGCTGTCCGGCGGCAGCGACGAACCAGGACCAACCGCATGAAACGCGACACGCTGCTGATCGATTTCGCCTTGCAGGGCGGCGGGTCGCACGGCGCCTTCACCTGGGGCGTGCTGGACCGCATGCTGGAGGAATCCTGGCTTTCGATCGAGGCAATTTCCGGCACCTCGGCCGGCGCCATGAACGCCGCGGTGCTGGCGGACGCGCATGCCATGGGCGGCGCCGACGCCGCGCGCCAGGCCCTGGAAAACTTCTGGCGCAAGGTCTCCGACGCCGCCCTGCTCAGCCCGCTGAAGCGCAGCCCGCTTGACGTGCTGCTGGACCGCTGGTCGCTGGATGCCTCGCCCGGCTATGTCGCCATGGACGTGATGTCACGCCTGTTTTCGCCCTATGACATTCCGTTCGCGCCGCCCAACCCGCTGCAGGCGATCCTGGCCGACGCGATCGACTTCGACCGCCTTTCCCGCGCGCCCATAAAACTGTTCATCACGGCCACCAACGTGCGCACCGGCCGCGGCCATGTGTTCCGAAATGCCACGCTGTCGGTCGAGGCGCTGCTGGCATCCGCCTGCCTGCCCTTCATGTTCCAGGCGGTCGAGATCGACGGCGAGGCCTATTGGGATGGCGGCTATTCCGGCAACCCCACGCTGACGCCGCTGGTGCAGGAATGCGTGTCGGACGACACGATCCTGGTCGGCATCAATCCGGTGGAACGGCCCGGCACGCCGAAGACCGCGCGCGACATCCTGAACCGGCTGAACGAGGTTGCGTTCAACGCCGTGCTGCTGAAGGAACTGCGCATGATCGCGCTGCTGCGCCAGGTGGCCGATGCCGGCGCCAAGGAAAGTGCCCACTGGGCCAAGATGCGCATCCACCTGGTGAACAGCGCGCGGCTGGCCGAACTTGGCGCGTCCTCGAAGCTCAACGCCGAATGGGCGTTCCTGACCATGCTGCGCGACGAGGGCCGCCGTGCCGCCGAGGCGTTCCTGGCGAAGCACGCCGATGACCTGGGCCGCACCTCCACGCTGCCGATCGACCGGCTGCTGCTGGGCCCCTGAGGAAACCCGGCAGCGGAGGTTCGGCAGGGCGATCGGCCGGCACGGTCAACCGATGGTGTCGTTGCGCTTCCGGCGCAGTTCCGCATAATCCGCGCCAATCGGGACCCCCTGCCCCAGATCCCACAGGAGAGACGCATGCCTTCGAAGAACCCCGAAACCCTCGCGCTGCACGCCGGCTGGCGCCGCGACCCCGCCACCCATGCCGTGCAGGTGCCGATCTACCAGACCACCAGCTTCCAGTTCGACGATACCGCCGATGCCTCGGCGCTGTTCGCGTTGCAGAAGCTGGGCAACATCTACAGCCGCATCATGAACCCCACGAACGATGCGCTGGAACAGCGCATCGCCGCGTTGGAAGGCGGGGCCGCGGCCATGGCCGTGGCGTCGGGCCAGGCGGCCTCGGCCTTCGCCGTGCAGAACCTGGCGCGCGCCGGCGACAACATCGTGAGTTCCACCGACCTGTATGGCGGTACCTGGAACCTGTTCGCCAACACCATGAAGGATTTCGGCGTCGAGGTGCGCTTCGTCGATCCCGCCGACCCGGAAGCCTTCGCCCGCGCGACCGATGACCGCACCCGCGCCTATTACGCCGAAAGCCTGCCCAACCCGAAGCTGATCGCCTTCCCGATCGCCGAGGTCGCCGCGATCGGAAGACGCTTCGGCATCCCGCTGATCGTGGACAACACGGCCGCCCCCATCCTGATGCGCCCGTTCGACCATGGCGCCGCGGTGATCGTGCATTCGCTGACGAAGTATATCGGCGGGCATGGCAGCTCGATCGGCGGCATCATCGTCGATGGCGGCAATTTCGACTGGTCGGCCAACCCGGCGCGCCAGCCCGCGCTGCACACGCCTGACCCCAGCTACCACGGCGCGGTCTGGGCGGAAGCCGCGAAGCCGCTGGGCCCGATCGCCTATATCCTGAAGGCGCGCGTGACGCTGCAGCGGGACTTCGGCGCGGCCTATTCGCCGTTCAACGCCTTCCTGTCGATCCAGGGCGTGGAAACCCTGCCGCTGCGCATGCGCGAACACAGCCGCAACGCGCTGGCGGTGGCGCAGTTCCTGAAGGCGCGGCCGGAAGTGACCCGCGTGATCCACCCCGCCTTCCACAGTGGCGAGGCGGCAGCGCGCACGAAGAAATACCTGCCGAACGGCCAGGGCGGGCTGGTCGGCTTCGAGCTTGCCGGCGGTGCGAATGCCGGGCGCGGCTTCATCGACTCACTGAAGATGTTCTACCACGTGGCGAATATCGGCGATGCGCGGAGCCTGGCGATCCATCCGGCCAGCACAACCCACTCGCAGTTGAGTCCGGCCGAGCAGCTGGCCACCGGCGTATCGCCCGGCTATGTGCGGCTGAGCGTTGGCATCGAACACATCGATGACATCCTGGCCGACCTGGCGCAGGCGCTGGATGCGGTGAAGCTGCCGAAGGCGGCCTGATCGACCCGAACCGGCGTCCCGGCTTCAGCCGCCCAGGCTGAAGCCGGTGGCGCTGGCGGGATCGGGGATCAGCACCTGGAACCTGGCGCCCCCCTCCGGCGCGTTGGCGGCCGAGATGGTGCCGCCATGCTCCTCGACCAGGGTGCGGCAGATCGCAAGACCCATGCCCATGCCGCCGGCCTTGTCGCTGGCGAAGGCATCGAAGATCCGCTGCTCGGTGCCCGGCGCAAGGCCCGGGCCGCGGTCGGTCACGCTGAATTCCACGCCGCCTTGCGGCGGCCGACGCGCTGCGATCAGCACGTGGCGGAGCGCGCGGCCGCGCTGTGCCTCGATGGCGTTGCGCAGCAGGTTGACCAGCACGTATTGCAGCCGCTCGCGATCGACGAACACGTCGACCAGGTCGGGCGCCACGCGCACATCAAGCTGCACCGGGTCCACCCCATCCGTCACCATGAAGGTCGATGGCAGGGTGCGGCGCAGCTCGGCGCAGGCGTCCTCCACCACCGTAGCCGCCGCCACCAGTGTCATGTCGGGCCGGTCATGCGCCACGCAGTCGCGCAACCGCCGCACCACGCTGGCCGCGCGCTGGGTCTGCTCCACGATCTTTTCCAGCGCCAGGCGAAGCGCCGGGGGGGCCGCACCGCCGGCGGCTTCCAACTGCTGCAACACGCGGATCGCGGTGGCGGAGTAGTTGGCGGTGGCGCTCAAGGGCTGGTTCAGCTCGTGCGCCAGTGCCGCGGCCATGGCGCCCACGGCGTTCAGCCGCGCCGCCCGCACGGCCGCTTCCTGCAGGGCACGCAACCTGGTCTCGGCCTCGCGCCGCGCCGTGATGTCGCGCACGATGCCGACCGACCGGCGCCGGCCATCGGGCAGCCGCATGACGCGGCCATGCGCCTCGGTCCAGCGCACGGAGCCGTCGGGCAGGCAGATGCGGTGCACGGCGTGGAACACGCCGTTGCCGGCTTCGGCGCGCGCCCAGGCGGCCATGACATCGGCATAGTCGTCCGGATGGACGCGCTGGCGCCACATCGAGCGTGTCGCCCGCCCCGACGGATCAGGCGGGTAGCCCAGGATGGCAAAATAGTTCTGTGACCAGAAGATGTCCTCGACCGCGTCGGAGGTGCGGATCGCGTCCCAGGTGGCAAAGCCGCCGGCGTCGATCGCCAGCCGCAGCCGCTGCTCGTTGGCGGCCAGCTCCTCGGCCAGCAGGCGCGGATCGGCCAGCGCCGGCAGGTCATCCGTCGGGTCGGGCGCCGCCGCATGGCGATGCGCGTCGAGGCTTTGCCGCACGGCGTCTTCCCACGACTGGCGGTTGCTAAACGGGGGGCACACTGCCGGCTGCCGCGCGGCGCCGCAACCACCGAAGCGGCGGCGGTTGACGCGCGCGGCGACACGGGGCGTTGTGCCGCCATGGTGGTGCGCTGGTTCGAGAACCTGGTCGATCCCACGGTGGCGCCGGGCGGCGTGGCGGCGCGGCCCTTCGGCACCGTGGTGCCGGATCACGCGCCGCCGAAATCGCTGCTGGGCTTCTACTGGCATTTCGCCCGCCAGGCCCGCGGCCTGTTCGGCGGCCTGTTCGTCGCCGGCCTGGTGGTGGCACTGCTGGATGCCGCGATCCCCGTGTTCATCGGCACCCTCGTGGCGCTGCTGGAGTCGCATGGGCCGGACGGGCTCTGGCGCGATGCCTGGCCATCCTTGCTGGGCATGGCGCTGCTGCTGCTGGTGGGTCGGCCGCTGGCGATCGGCGTGCAGAACCTGATCACGCAGCAGGGCATCGTGCCGGGCGTCTCCAGCCTGATCCGCTGGCAGGCGCACTGGCACGTGGTGCGCCAGGGCTGGGCGTTCTTCCAGGAGGATTTCGCCGGCCGCATCGCCACCCGGGTGATGCAGGCCGGCCCCGCCCTGCGCGACAGCGTGGTGCAGTCGGTCAACGCGGTCTGGTACATCATCGTCTATGGCAGCGGCGCCATGCTGTGGCTGGCGTCGTCCGATTGGCGGCTGGCACTGCCCATCCTGCTGTGGTTCGCGGCCTATTCCACGCTGCTGTATCTGCTGGTACCGCGGCTGCGCGATCGGTCCCGCGCCGCCAGCGAACAGCGCAGCCTGCTGACGGGGCGCGTGGTGGACAGCTACACCAACATCCTGACGGTCAAGCTGTTTGCCCGCGCGGCGGATGAGGATGCGTTCATCCGCGATGGCCTGCTGGGCCTGAACCACGCCTTCCAGCGCCAGGTGCGGCTGGTCACGCTGAACGGCCTGCTGCTGTCCAGCCTCAATGCCATGATGATGGTGGCGACGGCGTCGATCGCGATCTGGCTTTGGGCACGGAACGAGATCGGCCTGGGTACCGTGGCCACCGCCCTGCCCATGGCGTGGCAGATCGCCAACATTTCCGGCTGGGTGGCGTTCAACGTCACCGCCATCTTCGAGAACGTGGGCGTGGTGCAGGAGAGCATGAACTCGATCGCCGTGCCCCCCACGGCGCCCGATCCGCCAGGCGCGGTGACGCTGCGCGTGCCTGCGGGGCGCATAAAGTTCCAGGGCGTGCACTTCGCCTATGGCCGCAACGCCGACAGCCCGCCCGAGGAGCGCCGCGGCGTGCTGCGCGGCTTCGACCTGGAAATCCGCCCTGGCGAGCGCGTGGGCCTGGTGGGCCATTCCGGCGCGGGCAAGACCACCGCGGTGAACCTGCTGCTGCGCTTCTTCTCGCCCGAGGCCGGGCGCATCCTGGTCGATGGCCAGGACGTGGCGGGCGTGACCCAGGAAAGCCTGCGCGGCGCCGTGGGCGTGGTGACGCAGGACACCGCGCTGCTGCACCGGTCGATCGCCGACAACATCCGCTACGGCCGGCCCGAGGCGACCATGGCCGAGATCGAGGCCGCCGCCCGCCAGGCCCAGGCGCACGACTTCATCCTGGCGCTGGAGGACTGGCGCGGCCGCCGCGGCTATGACGCGCATGTCGGCGAGCGTGGCGTGAAACTTTCCGGCGGGCAGCGCCAGCGCATCGCGATCGCGCGCGTACTGCTGAAGGACGCACCCATCCTGGTGCTGGACGAGGCGACCAGCGCGCTCGATTCCGAGGTCGAGGCCGCGATCCAGGAACAGCTGGCGCAGCTGATGGCCGGCAAGACCGTGATCGCGATCGCGCACCGGCTTTCCACCATCGCGCGCATGGACCGGCTGGTGGTGCTGGACCACGGCCGCGTGGTCGAGGACGGCACGCACGAGGCGCTACTGGCCCGGGGTGGGGTTTATGCCGGGCTGTGGGCGCGCCAGTCCGGCGGGTTTGCCAGCGTATGAAGGACGCCGTGTGGGCCCCACCACTGGCCGCCGCCGCGCCCCGCGGCCTGTGCACCGATTGCGGGGTTTCCCGCATGGCGATCGCGAAATCCTGCGGCCAGGCCTGCCAGTTCATCGCGCCCGACTATGCCGCGCTGGAAGCCCAGGTGCATGGCCGCGCGCGCGACGAAACCCGGCCGGACGAGATCTATTTCGGCCCCTTCCTGGCGATGCACCAGGCCCGCCTGGTGACGCCGCGCGATGGCGCGCAATGGACCGGCATCGCCACCCGCATCGCCGAGCGCCTGCTGGAAGAGAACGCCGTGGATGCGGTGCTGACCATGGCGCCCGACCCGAACGACCGCTGGCGCCCGGTGCCGGTGATCGTGACCAAGCCCGAAGGGCTCGCGCAGTGCCGGGGCATGCGCATGGGCTACGCGCCGCTGCTTGCCCTGCTGGAACCCGCCCGCGCCCAGGGGTACCACCGGCTCGCGATCATCGGCATCCCGTGCCAGGTGCATGCGCTGCGCGCGCTGGAGCGCCAGTTCGGCTTCGAGCGGCTTTACGTGATCGGCACGCCCTGTTCCGACAACACGACCACCGAGAATTTCTGGACCTTCCTGGCCCTGCTGGCCCCTGACCCGACGACGATCACCTACCTGGAATTCCGCGCCGACTATCACGTGGAACTGCGCTTCACCGACGGGCGAGTGAAGGAAATCCCCTTCCTCCAGCTCCCGATCAGCCAGTTGCCAAAGGACTTCTTCCCGCTGACCTGCCGCAGCTGCGTGGACTACACCAATGTGCTGGCCGACATCACCGTGGGCTACATGGGCGGCCAGGGGGAACAGTGGCTGCTGGTGCGCAACGCGCGCGGCCAGGAGCTGCTCGATCTGCTGGGCACCGAGGTGCGGCTGGCCGCACCCGGCAGTGCCGGCAAGCGCCAGGGGCCCGTGCGCGGGTTCCTGGCGAACACCGAACGCGCCGCCGGCGGGCTGCCGTTGCGCCGCATGCCTGGCTGGCTGCGGCCGATCGTGGGCTGGCTGATGCCGCGCATCGGGCCGCGCGGCCTGGAGTTCGCCCGCGCGCGGGTGGAGATGAAGGCCTGCGAATCGATCGTGCATCTGCGCCGGGAGGTGCCGCGGCGCGTGCGCGCTATGGTGCCCGCGCACGTGTGGCGGCTGGTGGCGCCGTACGGCCTGGCGCCGGCCGAGCCGGAACGGAAGCGGGCGAAGGCTCCGGCACGCTGATGCCGCCAGGCGGCGTCGGCGCCTGCGGCTGCGTGGCGCGCGGGTTAGACGCGCTGGCGCGGCCCTGGCTTTCGCGCGCGGTATCCAGCACCTGCTTGATGCCGCCGCTGGCTTCCTCGGCCACGACATAGGCAATGTCACCCCAGCGGCCCGACAGCGCGCGGGCCGGCACCTCGTTCAACTGCACCACCTTGCCCAGCTCATAGGTGCCTTGCGTGACGCGCCAGACGATCTCGATGCGCGTCTGGCCGCCGGGCTGGGGCTCGGTGACCACGGTGCCGGCGATCAGGTAGTCGCTGCTGCCGGCTTCCTCCTGCAGGATCAGGCCGCGGCGGCCGGCGGCCTCGCGCATGGCACGGGTGAGCGCCTCGTTGCCGTCGCCGGGCGCGCCGCTGACCGCGGCCACGGCCACGGTGGGCAGGCGGACGGCGCGGCCCGGCTCGCTGGCACGGCGCGCGGTATCGGCGCGGCCGGTCAGCGCGGCGATGGCGGGCCCAGCGTCGGACGCGGCGGCGGAGATGGCCGCCGGGTCGGCGTTTGCCCAATCGGCCGCCGGCACGATGCGTGGCGCCCGCACAGTGCCCACCGGCGTGCCCTTTTCGTCCAGCAGCACGTAGCTGAGCGCAATGCCGCGCGGGCCGTTTTCCATCGTGGTGGCCACCCGCCAGTCCTGGCCGCTGCCACCGCGCGCGACGCGCCCGGTTGCAGTGGCCGGCAGGTCCTGTTCCCGCAGCGATTCCGCCAGCGCCTCGGCGAAACGCTGGGCCGCGTCGCTGGTCAGGCCCGCCTCGGTTGGCGCGGGCACCAGGATGCGGGCCGGCGGCGGGCGGCGCAGTTGCGATTCCAGCGAGGTCTGCGACCCGCCCGCGAATGGCCGCGGCAGGCTGCCGCAGCCAGCCAGCAACAGACATGCGAGAAGAAGCCTAAACCACACAGGCGGCGATCAGGGTCGCAACCATGATGAACAGGAACATCACCATGTAGGGCATCGGCGTTGCCCTTAGAGCGTTTTCAAGTCAGGCGAAAGCGCCTGACGCCTCGGAAAACGCGACCAGGCAAGGAAGTCGAGCGATTTCCGTCTGCCCATGCGAACGGAAAACGCACGAGGTGTTTGATCCCGGGGTTTGATGGTGCAGTCTTTTCGCTCGCATGGAAGGACGCGCTGTGGGCCAGGTGAACCGCCCTTGATCTGCCCCTCGTGCAGCGTCTCCGGCGGTCCCAGCACTTTCGGCCCTGGATCCCATCACAAACGACATCACTACAGCAACAGCGCCGAGAGACGGCGCCGACGAAAAGGGGCAGCATGTTGCACTCGCCGCGCGGGCAATATCCAGGGCCGCAACAGACATGCAGCGCAAAAGTGGCGCTGCAGCGAGCAAACTCAGTGCAAGATCAACAGCGGGGAAGCGCGCAGCACGGCCGCGTGCAGCGAGTGTCCGTCGTCGGATGATTTGGGACGGTGGGAACTGCTCAGGATTGGAGTGTGTGGCTCACCTGGGTTGAAGGTTATGCGGCCAGCTGCTGATGCAGCAAGCGGCGATGCCGGATGGTTTTGGGCTTGATGCGCACGCGCTCGCGGAGGATGGCGGCGCTGCGGCCGAAGTAGACGTCGGCGGGGGGGAGGTTGGAGCGGCCCCCATTTCGACCGGACAGGAGGCGCAACCGTGAGGGCCTGGGCGTAAGCCTAGGCATGCGCCTATGTCGAAGCCCATCGAGCGCGTCGAAATCATCACCGGCCGGGAGCGCCGGAGG
>JAESGU010000129.1_pt1 | contig 38930 bp, 40 predicted proteins | sample 9266271 | NCBI WGS metagenome assembly JAESGU01 (sample SAMN15740544, study PRJNA653495) | algae metagenome | isolation source: Scytonematopsis contorta HA4267-MV1 and co-occurring heterotrophs from mud... | place: USA: Palolo Valley Trail, Honolulu, Hawaii | collected 2009-07-25
TCGGCAAAACTCCGCGCGGCACTGCATCTGTGAACGCTCCTGCAATGGCATCGGCGCACCTCCGCCAAATACCAAAAGCGTTCACCATGTCTCCGAACAACCGCTCGCCTTGTCGCCGGTCCATACACTCCCTCGGGAGAGGGACAGGGTGAGGGGCGCTTCACCGTTTCCAGTTAGCGCAACAATGGACTAACCCCGCCGCGCCGCGATCAAGAATTCCCGGTTGCCTTCGGGGCCGGTGATCGGGCTTTCGGTGATGCCCAGCACGCGCCAACCCGGCAGCGCGCTCCACCATGCCTTGATCCGCGCGCATACGGCCTGATGCACGGCGGCGTCGCGCACCACGCCGCCCTTGCCCACGGCGTCCGGCCCCGCCTCGAACTGCGGCTTGATCAGCGCCACCGCCCAGGCCTGGTCATCACACAGCGCCAGTGGGCGCGGCAGCAGGGTCTCCAGGCCGATGAAGCTTGCGTCGCACACCAGCGCACCGACCGGCCCGGCGAGCTGGGCCGCTTCCAGGTAGCGCGCATTGGTTTTCTCCAGGACGACCACACGCGGGTCGCTGCGCAGCTTCCAGGCCAGCTGCCCGTGGCCGACATCCACCGCGAACACTTTTGCCGCACCGTGGTGCAGCAGCACATCGGTGAAGCCGCCGGTGCTGGCGCCCAGGTCCAGGCATACGCGGCCTTCCGGCGACAGCGCGAAGTGGCCCAGCGCGTGCACCAGCTTCACGCCGCCGCGCGAGACCCAGGGGTGGTCCTGGCCGCGCACCTCAAGTGGCTGGTCCTCGGGGATCGCCTCGCCGGCCTTGGCCACGCGATGCGTGCCGCTGAACACCTTGCCGGCCATTATCAGCGCCTGCGCGCGGGCGCGGCTTTCGGCCAGGCCACGAGCGACCAGCAGCAGATCGGCGCGCTGCTTCACGCGGTCCTGCTTCAGGCTCGGGCTGGAACGGCCCCCGGCTCTTCGCCCAGCGCCGCCAGAGCGGCGCCGGCGATGGCGCTGGCGGAAAGCCCCGCCGTTTCCAGCTGCGCCTTCGGCGAGTCGTGTTCCTGGAAGATGTCGGGCAGCGTCAGCGGGCGGATCTTCAGGCCGTTGTCCAGCAGGCCGGCGCGCGCCAGGTGGTGCAGCACGATGCTGCCGAAGCCGCCGACCGAGCCTTCCTCCACCGTCAGCAGCACGGCGTGGTGGCGCGCCAGCTGCTCGACCAGTGCTGCATCCAGCGGCTTGGCGAAGCGCGCATCGGCGACCGTGGTGGAAAAGCCGCGCGCGGACAGCGCATCGGCGGCCAGCAGGCAATCGGCCAGGCGCGTGCCGTAGCTCAGGATCGCGACCGACGCACCCTCGCGCAGCACGCGGCCGCGGCCGACCGGCAGCACCTCGCCGCGCGCCGGCAGCGCCAGGCCCAGGCCCTCGCCGCGCGGATAGCGCAGGCCGCTCGGCGCATCGTCGATCGCGGCCTGGGTTGCCACCATGTGCATCAGCTCCACCTCGTCGGCAGCGGCCATCAGCACCATGCCGGGCAGGCAGCCCAGATAGGCGATGTCGAAGGCGCCGCAATGCGTGGCGCCATCGGCGCCGACCAGGCCGGCGCGGTCCATGCACAGCCGCACCGGCAGCTTCTGGATCGCCACGTCGTGCACCACCTGGTCGTAGGCGCGCTGCATGAAGGTGGAATAGATCGCCACGAACGGCTTCAGCCCCTCGGTCGCCATGCCGGCGGCGAAGGTCACGGCGTGCTGCTCGGCGATGCCCACGTCGAAGCAGCGATCGGGGAACTTCCTGGCGAAGCGATCCAGCCCCGTGCCGTTCGGCATGGCGGCCGTGACCGCGACGATGGATTTGTCGGCCTCGGCCTCGGCGATCAGCGCATCGGCGAAGACTTTCGTGTAGGTCGGCGGGCCGGGCGGCGCCTTCGCCTGCTCGCCGGTGACGACGTTGAACTTCTGCACGCCGTGGTACTTGTCGGCCGAGGCCTCGGCCGGGGCGTAGCCGAAACCCTTCTTGGTGACCACGTGCAGCAGGATGGGGCCGGCATCATCCTCGCGGATGTTGCGTAGCACCGGCAGCAGGTGGTCCAGGTTGTGCCCGTCGATCGGGCCGACATAGTAGAAGCCCAGCTCCTCGAACAGCGTGCCGCCACTCAGCATGCCGCGGGCGAATTCCTCGGCCCGCCGCGCGGTGCGCTCGATGGTGCGCGGGAAGCGCTTGGCCAGCTGGGCGGCCACCTGGCGCAGGCTGGTGTAGGTGCGGCTGCTGATCAGGCGCGACAGGTAGGCGCTCATTGCGCCGGTCGGCGGCGCGATCGACATGTCGTTGTCGTTCAGAATCACCACCAGGCGCGAACGGAGCGCGCCGGCGTTGTTCATCGCCTCGTACGCCATGCCGGCACTCATGGCGCCATCGCCGATCACGCAGACCACATGGCGATCGTCGCCCCGCATGTCGCGCGCCACCGCCATGCCCAGCCCGGCCGAGATGCTGGTGCTGCTGTGCGCCGCGCCGAACGGGTCGTATTCGCTCTCGCTGCGGCGGGTGAAGCCCGACAGCCCCTTGCCCTGGCGCAGCGTGCGGATTTTTTCACGCCGGGCCGTGAGAATCTTGTGCGGGTACGCCTGGTGGCCCACGTCCCAGATCAGCCGATCGTTCGGCGTGTCGAACACGTGGTGCAGCGCCACGGTCAGCTCGACCACGCCCAGGGAAGCGCCCAGGTGCCCGCCGGTGACGCTGACGGCATCGACTGTCTCCGCGCGCAGCTCGTCGGCCAGCTGGCGCAGCTGCGCCGCCGACAGCGCCTTCATATCGGCCGGCACCTGCACGCGATCCAGCAGCGGCGTGGCCGGGCGCGCGGGCGGGCGCGGCGCGGGCGCGGGATTGGCGGGCAGGTTGTTGGCGATGGTGGTGTCGGGCATCGGGGGATTGTCTCGATCGATGGTTGTCAGTGGCGGCGCTCGACCACGAACACAGCGGCGTCGCGCAGCAGGTCGCCGCGGTCCTCGAACATGTCCAGGTGGTCGCAGGCCTGGCGGGCCAGCATGCGGGCCTGGTCGGCGGCGCGCTCGGCGCCCAGCACGCCGACCAGCGTGGCCTTGCCGGCGGCCTGGTCCTTCCGTGCCTTCTTGCCCAGCGTTGCTTCGTCGCCGGTCAGGTCCAGCAGGTCGTCGGCGATCTGGAACGCCAGGCCCAGCTCGCGGCCATAGCCGAACAGCTTCTCCCGCGCCTGGTGGCTGGCCTTGCCCAGGATGGCGCCGGCTTCGCAGCAGAACGCGATCAGCCGGCCGGTCTTCAGCATCTGCAGCCGCGCGACTTCCGGTTCGGACAGCGCCTTGCCGGGCGCCAGCAGGTCGATCATCTGGCCGCCCGCCATGCCGCGCGCACCCACGGCATGCGCCAGTGCGCGCACCAGCTCGATGCGCACCGCCGCGTCGCCATGCGTGTCGGGGTCGGCCAGCACCTCGAAGGCGCGGGCCTGCAGCGCATCGCCGGCCAGGATGGCGGTGGCCTCGTCGAATGCCTTGTGCAGCGTGGGCCGGCCGCGGCGCAGATCGTCGTCGTCCATCGCCGGCAGGTCGTCGTGCACCAGCGAATAGGCGTGCAGCATTTCCACCGCGGCGGCAACGCGATCGGCCGGGCGCTGCGCCACGCCGAACAGGGCGGCGGTTTGCATCACCAGGAAGGCGCGCAGCCGCTTGCCGCCGCCCAGGCAGGCATAGCGCATCGCCTCGTCCAGCCGGGCCTCCGGCTCGCTGCCCACCGGCAGCAGCAGATCAAGCTTGGCTTCGACCCGGCGCGCGGCTTCCGCCAGCGCGGCCGGCAGCCGGCCTTCCACGGTGGTGAGCGTCATCGGCGGGCCGTCATGCGCCATCGACGGCGAAGGGTTTGGTGGCGAGGGCGCCGTCGGCGCGGGCAAAAATCTGTTCGACGCGCGCCTCGGCTTCGGCCAGGCGGGCTTCGCAATGCGCCCGCAGCGCCGCCCCGCGTTCATAGGCCATGATCGCCTCGGACAGCTGGCCCTGGCCGCCTTCCAGGCGCTTCACGATGGCGTCCAGCTCCGCCATTGCATCCTCGAACGACAGCGCCTCCACCGGCGTCGGTGCTGCCCTGGGGGCTGGGTCCTTCACGGCCATGCGGCACGGGTCCTTGGTTGCAGCCAATCGCCCGCGCACCCTTTCAGAACCGCTTCCGGGTGGCAAGGCGAACCGCCGGCACCCGTGGCGGGGTGCAACAATCCCGGCGGTTGTCGGCTTGTCGCGCCGTTGATAAGTAATCTCCCGTATGGCGGCGCGGTGGCAACCCTGTCAGGAATTGTCACATGGACGGTATCTACGCTGGGCGGCGTCGGCTGCCCCCGGACGTGCGGAAGGCGCAGATCGTGCGCACCGCCGCCGATTTCTTCGCCGAGCACGGGTTTGCCGGCAGCACGCGCGATCTTGCTGCCGAGATCGGCGTGACGCAGGCACTGCTGTATCGCTACTTCGACACCAAGGACGCGCTGATCGCCGCGGTGTTCGACGAGCTGCGCGACCGCTACGACCCGGCCAATGCCGCGGTGCTGCACAACACGGCGCTGCCGCTGGCCGATCGGGTGGTTGAATTCTACCGCACCTATCTGGAACGCGTGGCCGATCCGCTGTCGATCCGGCTTTACATGTATTCCGCGCTGGCTGGTCTCGATTACCACCGCACCATCGCGCCCAACGTCGAGGACAACGCGCTGAAGCCCCTGGTGGCCGCGCTGCGCGCCGACGCCGGGCTGCCGGCGCGCCGCGGCGGTGCCGCGCTGAACGCCACCGAATTCGAACTGGTCGCAGCACTGCACGCCGCCATGATCAACATCTGCACCAGGCGCTTCATCTACCGCCATACCATGGACGACGCGCGCTTCGCCCTGGCGCTGCGCACCACTGCGTTGGTGGGCGTGGCCGGCATCGTGGCGCAGTTGAAATCGAGCCATTGAGGCTCGCGCCTGCGTCCAAACCTCGCTTGCGCCCGTAACTGGTATAGCGGCACCATCGCCGCCATGCCGACCGGTTCGGAGGGGAAGCGAACAATGACACGGACATCATGGCTTGCGGCGGCGCTGCTGGCGGCGGCGCTGGCGGGCGGCGGCACGGTGGCACTGGGCCAGGGAGCGGGGGGCCAAGGTGCTGCCTATACGCCCGGGCCGCAGAACATCCGCATCCCGGCGGACTGGCAAGCCACCTTCATCCGCTACACCACGGTCGACAAGCCCGACCGCAAGATCATCCGCAACATCTACGTCAATCCGGAAGCCTTCGCCGCGATCCGCAAGGGCGAGCCGTTTCCCAGCGGCACGCTGGTGGTGATGGCCGACCAGCGTGCGCGGGTGGATGCCGCGGGCATGCCGCTGCTGGACACCAACGGCCGCATGATCCCCGAACCCGCCTTCATCGCCATCGCCGCGCAGGAAAAGCGCACCGGCTGGGGCGTGGGCTACGGGCCGGAGAAGCGCAACGGCGAGTGGGAATACGCGGCCTTCACGCCGGACCTGCAGCCGCGCGAAGTGAACCTGGGCCCCTGCTTCACCTGCCACCTGCCGCGCGCCGCGCAGGATTTCACCTTCAGCACCTGGGACTACGCGCAGACTCGCCGCTGAGCGGTGCGGCGGGGGTGATTGGAGCGTTTTCAAGTCAGGCGGAACACCTGACGGCAGGGACAAACGCGACCAGACAAAGCGAGCCAGACAAAGCGAGCCAGACAAAGCGAGCCAGACAAAGCGAGCCAGACAAAGCGAGATAGAGCGATTTCCGTGAGCCTGTGCGAACGGAAAGCGCTCTATCCCTCGCCGTTGCGCGCCTTCAGCGCGGCTTCCAGGTCGGCTTCCCACTTGTCCCAGTCGATCGGCGGATGGTTCTCGCGCCGGCCGCCCCCGCCGCCATAGCCCTGGTCGCGCGGCGGCCGATCGGCGCCGAAGCGTGGCGGGCCGCTGCGGGGCGGGCGATCGTCGCCGAAGCCGCGCGGACCGCCGAAGCCGCCGCCGTCACGCCGCCCGGTACCCGGCGGAATCTCGACACTCACGCGGCTGCCGCTGCGGCCCCCATACCAGTCGCGGCGGGGTGAGTTCGCGTCGTCCCGGCGCGGGGCGCCCGGGTCGCGGAACGAATCATCGGGGGGCTTTGCCATTGCTTTCTTTCCTCGCACTCGTCGCACGCTCCCGTTCCTGGAAGCGCAAACCCATCCATCGTGCCATGCCCAAGGGGGGAGGCCATGGCCAGTGACCAGTCTTCAGTCCCGCACGCGCCGGCGTGCTTCATGCACGCATCAGCGCCCGCACATGCGCCGCCGTCGAACTGGCCAGCGCATCCAGATCGTAGCCGCCTTCCAGCAGCGAAACCACCCTGCCGCGACACAACCGGTCGGCCGCCTCGCACAACATCGTGGTGAGCCGCGCGAAATCCTCGGTACCCACAGCAAGATTGGCCAGCGGATCACGCCGATGCGCATCGAACCCGGCCGAGATCACCAGCAGGTCGGGCGCGAAATCCTCCAGCGCCGGCATGATCACGTTCTGCCACGCCGCCACGAAGGTGGCGCCGTTGCTGCCCGCCTCCAGCGCCACGTTCACGATGTTGCCCACGCCGCGCTCGCTGGGATCACCGGTGCCGGGATAAAGCGGCATCTGGTGCGAGCTGCCATAGAACACCGAGGCATCGCGGCGGAACACATCCTCGGTGCCGTTGCCGTGATGCACGTCGAAATCCAGCACCGCGACGCGCGCAAGGCCCCAGCGCGCCTGCGCGTGGCGCGCCGCCACGGCGGCGCTGTTGAACAGGCAGAAGCCCATGGGCCGCGCCACTTCCGCGTGGTGGCCAGGCGGACGCACGGCGCAGAACGCGGCGCGGGCCTGGCCCTGCATCACCCTATCCACCGCCGCCACGCCCGCACCCGCGGCATGCAGCGCGGCGGCCGCGCTGCCCGCGCTCATCAGCGTATCCGCATCCAGGTGGGTGCGTTCCTGGCCGGCAGGCTGGATCGCCAGGATCGCCTCGATGTAGGGCGCGGGATGCACGCGGGCCAGCTGCTCCACCGTGGCCTGGGGTGCCTCGGCGCGCAGCAGGGCCGCGAATTCGGGCGCGTCCAGCGCGGCCAGGATGGCGCGCAGCCGGTCCGGCCGCTCGGGGTGCATGGGGCCCGTGTCGTGCGCCAGGCACGCCTGGTGCGTGAACAGGGCCACGGTCACGAGACCGTTTCGGCCTTCTTCTGGATGAGAAAACTGTGCACGCCGTCCTTCTCGCTGACCGACAGCAGCGCGTGCCCGGTGCTGCGGCAGAACGCCTGCATGTCGGCAAGGCTGGCGGGGTCGGTCGCCAGCACGCGCAGGCGCGCACCCGCTTCCAGCGCGCGCAGCGCCTTGTTGGCGCGCAGCACCGGCAGCGGGCACGCCAGGCCCTTCACATCCAGCAGGGTTTCAGCGGCAGCCATGCGCGCACTGTGCCGATGCCGCACCGGGATCGGCAAGCGCCGGCTTGAGTCCCGGCCGGGGCGGCGCGACATTCCTGCCATGCGCATCGGCATCGACCTGGGCGGCACCAAGATCGAAGCGGCCCTGCTGGACGCGGACGGCACCATCCGCAGCCGCACGCGCATCCACACGCCGCGCGGCGCCTATGCGCCGATCGTGCGCGCCATCGCCGATCTTGCGCGCGACGCGGGGCCGGCTGATGCCACGGTGGGCGTGGGCATCCCCGGCAGCATCAGCGCGCGGACCGGCCGCGTGCGCAACGCCAACACCACCGAGCTGAACGGCGAGCCCCTGGCCGACGACCTGGCCGACGCGCTCGGGCGCGCCGTGCGCGTTTCCAACGACGCCAACTGCCTGGCCGCGGCCGAGGCGGGGCCGGGCGGTGCGGCGGCCGGCATGAACGTGGTGTTCGCGGTGATCCTGGGCACCGGCTGCGGCGGCGGCATCGCGCTCGGCGGGCGCGTGCATGAAGGCCGCAACCGCATCGCCGGCGAATGGGGCCACACGCCGCTGCCCTGGCCGCAGCCGCACGAGTATCCCGGCCGCACCTGCTTCTGCGGACGAAGGAACTGCCTGGAAACCTGGCTGGCCGGCCCGAGCCTGGCGCGCGATGCCGGCCTGCCCAGCGGCGCCGAGGTGCTGGCGCGCGCCGCCAGCGGCGACGCCGACGCGCAGGCCGCGCTCGATCGCCACAGTGAGCGCCTGGCGCGGGCGCTGGCGGTGATCATCGACATCCTGGATCCCGATGCGATCGTGCTCGGGGGCGGGGTTTCCAACATGACGCACCTGTACGAGGCGGTGCCGAAACTCTGGGGCCAGTACGTGCTGTCGGAACATGTCGACACACCACTGCTGCAGGCACGCCAGGGCGACAGCGCCGGCGTGATCGGGGCCGCGAGGTTGTGGGACTAGAGCGTTTTCAAGTCAGGCGGAATCGCCTGACGGCTCGGAAAACGCGACCAGGCAAGGAGGCAGAGCGATTTCGGTGAGCCGATGCGAACGGAAATCGCTCTAGCGGCCTTCTGCCGGGACTGCGACGCAGCGGCCGATGCCGCCGCGCTGCGCTGCGCGGCCTGCGGCAGCCACCGCATCGCGCGCCATGCCGAGCTTGGCACGCTTGCGATCGCGCATGTCGATTGCGATGCCTTCTATGCCAGCGTGGAAAAACGTGACCGGCCGGAGCTGGCGGCCCGCCCGGTGATCGTGGGCGGCGGCCGGCGGGGCGTGGTTTCGGCCGCCTGCTACGTGGCGCGCATGCACGGGGTGCGCAGCGCCATGCCGATGTTCAAGGCGTTGAAGCTCGCCCCCGATGCGGTGGTGATCAAGCCCGACATCGCCAAATACGTGGCCGCGTCGCGCCAGGTGTCGGCGCTGATGGAGGGGCTGACGCCGCTGGTGCAAAAACTCTCGATCGACGAGGCGGTGCTGGATCTTTCCGGCACCGCGGCACTGCATGGCGCGGTGCCCGCCATCGTCGCCGCGCGCCTGGCCCGCGCGATCGAGGCGCAGCTGGGCGTGACGGTGTCCATCGGCCTGTCCTGGAACCGGCTGCTCGCCAAGATCGCCGCCGACCGCGACAAGCCGCGCGGCTTCTGTGCCATCGGGCGCGGCGACGCGATGGCGGTGCTGGCGCCGGAGCCGGTTTCGCTGCTGCCCGGCATCGGCCCCGCCATGGCGGCCGCGCTGGCGCGGCGCGGCTTCGCCACGCTGGGCCAGTTGCAGGCGCTGTCGGTGCGCGACGCCCTGCGGCTGCTGGGCGAGGATGGTGCCGCGCTGTGCGCCAGGGCGCGCGGCGAGGATGCGCGCCTGGTTGATCCCGCGCGCGACACCAGGTCGATCAGCGCCGAGACGACGTTCGACACCGACCTGGCCGACGCACCCGCGCTGGAGCGCGTGCTGTGGCGGCTGTGCGAGAAGCTGGCGCAGCGCCTGCGCGAGAAGGGGTTTGCCGCGTCCGGCGTGGTGCTGAAGCTGAAGACCAGCGACTTCCGCCCGCGCACCCGCACCCTGCGCCTGACCGTACCGACGCTGTCGGCCGAGACGTTGTTCCAGGCCGGCCGCGCGCTGCTGGAGCGCGAGCTGGACGGCACCACGCATTTCCGGCTGATCGGCATCGGTGCCGCGCCGCTGGCCGCGCCCGACGATGCCGATCACGGTGATCTGGCCGACCCCGCGGCACCGCGCCGCGTGGCGGCGGAAGCGGCGGTGCAGAAGATCCGCGACAAGTTCGGCCGCGCGGCGATCGGCAAGGGGCGGGGGTTGTAGGGGCCGCGGCAGGCTGGGCGCTACGCGGCACTGGCCGCGTCCAGCGCGGCCACGTCGGCGGCACCCAGCGAAAGCTGCGCCGCCTTCGCCAGCTCCGCCAGTTGTTCCACCGAGGTGGCGCTGGCGATCGGCGCGGTGATGCCGGGCTTGGCGTTCATCCAGGCCAGCGCCACCTGCGCCGGCGTGGCGTTGGTGCGCGCCGCCACGTCGTCCAGTGCCGCCAGCACGCGATCGCCGCGGGGGCCCAGGTATTTCGCCACGCTGCGGGCGCCGCGCGGGCTCTTGCCCAGGTCCTTCTCGCCCCGGTACTTGCCCGACAGGAAGCCGCTGGCCAGCGACGAGTACGGGATCACGGCCACGTTCTCGGCGTGGCACAGTTGCAGCAGGTCGGCCTCGATGCCGCGCTCCATCAGGTTGTACAGCGGCTGCATGGTTTCGTAGCGCGGCAGTTTCTCCCGAGCGCTGACATCAAGCGCCGCGCGGAAGCGCGCGGCGGAGAAATTGGAGGCGCCGATGGCGCGCACCTTGCCCTGGGCAATCAGCTTCGCGAACGCACCGAGCGTTTCCTCGTGCGGGGTCTTCGGATCATCCATGTGCGCCTGGTAGAGGTCGATCACGTCCGTGCCGAGGCGCTTGAGACTGTCCTCGACCGCGCGAAGAATCCAGGCGGCGGAAAGGCCGGCGCCGCGGCCGGGCATCTCGATGCCGCACTTGGTCATCACCAGCACGTCGTGGCGCCGGCCGCGCGCCTTCAGCCAGCCGCCGATCAGGCTTTCCGATTCGCCGCCAGAATGACCATCCACCCACTTGGAGTACACATCCGCCGTGTCCAGCGCGTTCAATCCGGTCTCCACGCAGGCATCCAGCAGGCGCCAGGTGGCGGGCTGGTCGGCGGTCCAGCCGAACACGTTGCAGCCGAACACCACCGGCGGCACCGACAGCCCGGACCGGCCAAGCGCGCGAAGCGTCATCATCGGGCAATTCCTTCAGCGGCAATGAGGCAAACGGACCGGCGGTTCACCGGATGGACCGCGATTTCGCCAGGCCGCGTCAGGGCCTGACGTGTTCGCGGCGAAACAAGGCAAACGAACCGACGGTTCACCGGGTGGACCGCCATTCCGAGGATTTGGGGCGGCAGCCTGGCGGGCAAGGGAGTAGGAATTTTCACCTGAAGCATGGCGCAAGGGCAGCCGGAATGCAAGGCCCCGCTACTCGTACCGCAAGGCCCCCGCCTTGCCGCCGAACACCCGCCACACGAACACCGTATAGGCCAGGATCATCGGCAGCACGATGATGGTGCCGATCAGGATCACGCGCAGCGCCTCGGGCGCGCTGGCGGCTTCCCAGATCGTCATGCGGCCGGGCAGCACATAGGGCCAGAAGGAATAGGCCAGGCCCTGGAAGCACAGCACCGTGATGCCCACCGTGGCGACGAAGGGCACCCAGTCCAGGCTGTGGTCGCGCCGCGGCAGGCGCGCCAGCGTGAACCAGGCCACGCCCAGCAGGGCAAGCGTGGCCAGCGGAATGGGCGACAGCATCAGGATTTCCGGCAGCCGGAACCAGCGTGCGAAAATCTCCGGGCTGACCCAGGGGGTGGCGACGGAAACGATGCCGATGCCGGCGACCGCGAAGACCAAAGCGACCTTGGCCCAGGTCACGGCGCGCAGCTGCAGCGTGCCCTCGCACCGCCACACGATCCAGGTGGCGCCCAGCAGCGCGAAGCCGCCGATCACGCCGATGGCGATGATGATGCCGAACAGAATGCCGACCCAGCCGGTGGGGAAGCCCAGGATGTAGTCGCCCAGCATCCAGCCCTGCGCGCCCGCGGTCAGCACCGAGCCGAACTGGAACGCGAAATCCCAGCGCGGCTTCTGGCTTTCGTACGCCTTGGCGCGGAATTCGAACGCCACGCCGCGCAGGATCAGGCCCGCCAGCATCAGCACCACGGGCAGGTACAGGGCCGTCAGGATGATGCCGTGCGCCACTGGGAAGGCCACCAGCAGCAGGCCGATGCCCAGCACCAGCCAGGTTTCGTTGGCGTCCCAGAACGGCCCGATGCTGGCCACCATGCGGTCGCGGTCGCTTTCCAGCGGCGTGGCGCGCAGCAGGATGCCCACGCCCAGGTCGAACCCGTCCAGCACCGCGTACAGCAGCATGGCGATGCCCATCAGCACCGCGAAGATGGGCGCCAGCCACAGGTCGGGGATGAAGGGCAGGATCACGTGCGGCTATTCCGCCGCCATGCCCAGCTTCACCACCGTGCCGTCATCGGTCATGCCGGCCGGCACGGGCGTATCCGGCGCGCCGGCCTTCTTCGCCAGGTGGAACAGCGTGGCGATGTAGGCCACCAGCAGGCCGGCATAGAGCGCCAGGTAAAGCCCCAGCGACACGCCGATCTTGGCCGCGGGCACCGGCCCCGCCGCCTGCGCGGTGGTCAGCACGCCGGTCACCAGCCAGGGCTGGCGGCCGATCTCGGTCACGTACCAGCCGGCCAGGGTGGCGACCCAGCCGGCGAAGGTCATGCCCAGCAGCACATAGGCCAGCAGCAGGCCGGGCGGCCGGCCGCGGCGCAGCGTGAACCACGCCCACCAGCTGACCAGCAGCATCAGCACGCCGACCCCGATCATGATGCGGAAGGCGAAGAACACCGGCGCCACCGGCGGGATGTTGGGCGCGAATTCGGCCAGCCCCCGCACCGTGCCATCGACCTTGTGCGTCAGGATCAGGCTGGCCAGGTTCGGGATGGTGACCTCGTAGTGGTTGGTCATCGCCGCCTGGTCCGGGATGGCGAACAGGCGCAGCGCAGCGCCCTGCTCGGTGCGCCAGATGCCCTCCATGGCCGCGACCTTGGCGGGCTGGTGCTCGAAGGTGTTGAGCCCGTGCAGGTCGCCGACGAAGATCTGCACCGGGATCAGCACCGCGGCCAGCACCACGCCGGTGCGCATCGCCGTCATCACGCCGTGGCCGCGCTGGCCGCGCAGCCACTGGAAGGCGGACAGGCCGGCCATCAGGAACGCGACTGTCAAGAAGCTGGCCAGCAGCATGTGCGCGAGGCGATAGGGCATGCTGGGGTTCAGCACCACCTGCATCCAGTCCACCACATGCGCGGTCATCACGCCGTTGGCGTCGGGGCGCATCTCGTGGCCCTGGGGGGTCTGCATCCAGGAATTCAGCACGATGATCCAGAACGCGCTCATGGTGGTGCCGAAGGCCACCAGGAAGGTTGCGATCGCGTGCATGCGGTTGCTGACGCGGCCGATGCCGAACAGCATGATCGCCAGGAAGCTGGCCTCCAGGAAGAAGGCGGTCAGGACCTCATAGGCCAGCAGCGGGCCGGCGACGTTGCCCACGCGCTCCATGAAGCCTGGCCAGTTGGTGCCGAACTGGAAGCTCATGGTGACGCCGGAAACCACGCCCAGCGCGAAGGACAGCGCGAACACTTTCACCCACAGGCGGTAGGCGTCCAGCCAGCGTGTCTCGCCCGTGCGCGTGGCCTGGATGCGGAAATACAGCAGCACCCAGCCCAATGCGATGGTGATGGTGGGGAACAGGATGTGGAAGCTGATATTCGCGCCGAACTGGATGCGGGCGAGGGTAAGCGCGTCCATGCCGAGTGCTCCTTCGCCCCCAAGGTCGGGTGAGGCGCCCGGAAGTCAAGCCGTAGCGGGTTTTTTGGCCCCTGGGGCGGGGCGGCGTGCTGCCTGCCTCGCTAGGCAGCCACCAGAGCGCCCTGGGGTGGCGCCAGGCGCCTTCCGGCCACCGGGTCGAACAGGTGCACCGCGCCTTCGGGCACCGCCACATGCAGGGTGCGGCCCGGGGGCAGCTTCACGCCGGCGGGCAGCGCCACCACGAAGCCCATGCCGTCCAGCGTGGCATGCACGTGCCGGCCGGCGCCCAGCTCCTCGGTGAGTTCGATCGCAAGCCGAAGGCCCGCCTGGTCCGGCACCACCTCCTCGGCGCGGACGCCAACCTCGACCTCCTGGCCGATGCGGGCATCGAATTTCTCGGGGTCATAGGCCAGCATCCGGCCCTCGCCCACCTCCACCCGCCCGCGGGCGCGCAGAATCCCGGGCAACAGGTTCATCGGTGGTGCCCCGATGAAGCCCGCCACGAACAGCGTGGCTGGGCTGGCATACACCTCGGCTGGAGTGCCGACCTGCTCGATATGCCCGCCCCGCATCACCACCAGGCGATCAGCCAGCGTCATGGCTTCCACCTGGTCGTGCGTCACGAACACGCTGGTGGTGCGAAGCCGCGCATGCAGCCGGCGGATCTCCAGCCGCATCTGCACCCGCAGGCGGGCATCCAGGTTCGACAGCGGCTCGTCGAACAAAAACACCTTTGGCTCGCGGATCATGGCGCGCGCCATGGCGACCCGCTGGCGCTGGCCGCCGGAGAGTTCCCCCGGGCGGCGCTCCAGGAAGTCGGAAAGGCCCACGATGCGCGCGGTTTCCTCGATGCGCCGGCGGCGTTCGGCCTTCGCCACGCCGGCGACCCTCAGCGCGTAGCCGATATTCTCGGCCACCGAGAAATGCGGGTAGAGCGCATAGTTCTGGAACACCATGGCGCAGCCGCGGTGGCGCGGTTCGATGTCGTTCACCACGCGCCCGTCGATCGCGATGCGGCCCGTGGATATCTCCTCCAGCCCCGCGATCATGCGCAGCAGGGTGGATTTGCCGCAGCCGGATGGGCCAAGAATCACCACGAACTCGCCGGACCGGATGTCCAGGTCCACGCCGTGCACGACCTCGGTCCTGCCGTAGGATTTGCGCACGGCCTGGATGGAAATGTCGCTCATGTCTATTTCTCCGTCGCCACCAGGCCGCGCACGAACCAGCGCTGCATGAAGATCACCACCAGCAGGGGCGGCAGCATGATCATCAGCGTCGCCGCCATGGCGATGTTCCAGATCGGCGCCTGGCCGAACAGCGGGCCGGGCACCAGGCGCTGCAGGCCCATCACCGCGGTGGCATAGGACCGGTCGGTCACGATCAGCAGCGGCCAGAGGTACTGGTTCCAGGCGTACACGAACATGATGGTGGCCAGCGCCGCCATGGTGGTCTTGGACAGCGGCAACAGGATTTCGCGGAAGAAGCGCAGCGGGCCGGCGCCGTCCATCTTGGCGGCTTCCGCCAGCTCGTCCGGCACGGTCAGGAAGAACTGCCGATACAGGAAGGTGCCGGTGGCGGTGGCGACCAGCGGCAGGATCAGCCCCGTGTAGCTGTTGAGGAGATTGACCTCCGGCAGGTCGATGCGCACGCGCGACACGAGATCGAGCAGGCCGTTGATGCCGGAAAAATCCAGCGCCGACTGGAACGGGCGCAGCGCATTCGCCGCCACCGCATAGGTCGGCACGATCCGCACCTCCAGCGGCAGCATCAGCGTGACGAAGATCAGCCAGAACCACAGCATGCGGAAGCGCGAGCGGAAATAGACGATGGCGAAGGCGGAAAGGGCTGCCAGCGCGATCTTGCCGGTGGTGACGCAGACGGCCACGATCAGGCTGGTGGTCAGCGTGGGGCCGAAATTGCCGCGCCGCCAGGCTTCCGAGAAATTCTGGATCGCGTGGGTGCCGGGCCATAGCGGCATCGGCACCTGGTTCACCGTGGCCAGGTCGTGCGTGCTGGCCACGATCACGATCCAGATCGGCAGCAGCAGCGTGAGCAACCCCACCGCCATCACCAGGTGCGTCAGGCCATCCAGCCAGGGCGTTTTCTCAACCATAGTGGATGCGCCGTTCGACGTAGCGGAACTGCACCACGGTCAGCGCCATCACCAGCAGCATGAGCACGATGGATTGCGCCGCGGCCAGGCTGTAGTCCTTGCCCTGGAAGCCATCGACATAGATCTTCCAGACCATCAGGTCGGTGGCGCGGGCGGGGCCGCCATTGGTGATGATGTCCACCAGCCCGAAACTGTCCACGAAGGTCTCGGTGATGTTGATCACCACCAGGAAGAAGAAGGTGGGCGACAGCAGCGGGAACTGGATTTCCCGCATCCGCCGTAGCGGCCCTGATCCGTCCATGGCGGCGGCTTCGATGATGCTGCGCGGGATGGCCTGCAGCCCGGCCAGGAAGAAGATGAAATTGTAGGCGGCCATCTTCCAGCTGTTGGCGATCACGATCAGCACCAGCGCATGCGTGCCGTTCAGTGCCGGGTTCCACAGCCCTGGGGCAAGCCGGTTGATCGCCGAAAACAGGCCGGCGTCGGGCGCGAAGATGAAGCGGAACGCCAGGCCCACGGCGGGGGCGGCGATGGCATAGGGCCAGAAATACAGGAACGAATAGGCCTTGTGGCCGCGCAGCCTTCGATCCACGAACATCGCCAGCAGCAGCGCGATGCCAAGCGCCAGCGCCGTGGACGCGATCGCGAACACCACGCTGACCCGCACGCTGTTCCAGTACGTGGCATCGGCGAAGACCTGGCGGAAATTCTCGAAGCCGACCCACTGGTTGCCGCCGCCGAAGGGTGGCTCCAGCGTGAACGCCCAGTACAGCGCCTCGCCGGTGGGCCAGTAGAAGAACACGAACACCAGCAGCAGCTGCGGCGCGATCAGCAGTGCCGCCAGGCCGGTGTTGGCGAAGGTGACGCGCTTGTTCATCGTTGGTGCTCAGGCGGGGCCGCGCGGACCCCGCCCGATCTCCGCGACGCTCAGGGCAGCGCGCGGCCCCGGAACGTCTGCTCGAAGCGGCGCAGGATCTGGTTGCTGCGCGTGGCCGCCGCATCCAGCGCCACCTGCAGCTCCTTGTGCCCGGTGAAGGCCGCTTCCAGCTCGCTCCGCACCTCGGCGCGGATCGAGGTGAAGTTGCCCAGCCGGATGCCGCGCGTGATCGGCGTGGGCTCGCTGGCGGTCAGGCTTTCGATCGCGATCTCGCGGCCAGCGAATTTCGGGTCGCGGTAGAAGCCACGCTCCACCATGCGGCGGTAGCCAGCGTTGGTGACCGGGATGTAGCCGGTGACGGTCGCCATCCACTCCTCCTCCTCCGGCTTGATGATGAAGTTGAAGAAGGCGGCGGCGGCTTCGTATTCCTCCTTGGACTTGCCGGCCATCACCCAAAGGCTGGCACCACCCACCAGGCTGTTGAAGCGCGCGCGGCCTTCGTAGGTCGGGATCATCGCGACGTGCCAGTTCAGCCCCGGTGCGGCGGTGTCGCGGATCACGCCGTGGTTGGCGATGCTGGTCAGCGTGCTGGCGCAACTGCCGTCGGCGAAGGCCTGCACCACGGTGCGGCCGACCTGCGCGGTCTGGATCTTCGCCAGGCCATCGTCCAGCCAGCGCTTGTACAGCCGCATATGCGCGGGGAAGAAGCCGCGGTTGAAGCTGACCTCGGCGCCCAGCCCGTCATAGCCGTTGTTCAGCGTGGCGATCGGTTCGTTGTGGATGGCGCTGGCCTGCTCCAGCGCCTGCCAGGTGTCGAAGTCGAAGGCGAACCCGCATTGGTGCCCGGCGGCCTTCAGCGCGCGCAGGTCGGCCTCGAACGCCTCCCAGGTCTTCGGCGCCTCGGTCTTGCCGATCTTCGCCCATTCGGCGCGGTTCCAGTACATCACGGCGGAGCTGCTGTTGTACGGGAAGCTCCACATCTCGCCCTTGCTGGTGGCGTAGTAGCGGCTGATGCCGGGGAAGTAGTCGGCCCAGTTCACCGCGACCTTGTATTCCTCGGCGAATTTGTTGGCCGGCACGATGGCGCCGGACAGCATGAAGTTCACCGTGCCCGCATCGTAGATCTGCACGATGGTGGGGTGCTGGCGCGCGCGATAGGCGGCAATGGTGTTCTGTTCGGCCCGGTCGTAGCCGCCCTGGCCCACGCACACCGCTTCGAATCGCGTCTGGCTGTCGTTGAAGCGCTTGCAATGCGCCTCCATCACATCGCCCAACTGGCCGGTCAGGCCATACCAATACTGGAAGCGCTGGCGCTGTTGCGCTTCGGCGGGCAGGGCTGCCAGCGCGCCAAGCAGCGCGGCAGCAAGGATGGAATGACGCATCGGAATCCTTTCGCGGGGCAGGGGACGGCGATGCAGCGTTAACGGTTTTCGGCGACGGGCTGATTGCGCTTGTGCGTCATTTGCATGACAGGGCGCGCTTGCGCGGCGGCCCGGCGCGGCGCGACAGTGGGGCCATGAACCGGATCAGTTCCGACGCCGCCGCCCAGTTCCGCGCCGCCGCCGGCCGCGCGCGCGCGGCTTCGGCGGCACTGGCGCGTGTGCCGGGTGCCGCGCGCGATGCCGGGCTGCGCGCCGCCGCCGCCGCGATCCGCCGCCAGGCCGCGGCGATCCTGGCGGCCAATGCCGCGGACCTGGTCGCGGCCCAGGCGGGCGGCATGACGGCGGCCTTCCTCGACCGGCTCACGCTGACCCCCGCCCGCGTCGATGCCATGGCCCAGGGCGTGGACGACATTGCGGGCCTGCCCGATCCGCTGGCCCGCACGCTGGAGGAGTGGACGCGGCCCAACGGGCTCATGATCCGCCGCGTGGCCGCGCCGATCGGCGTGGTCGGCATGGTGTTCGAAAGCCGGCCCAACGTGGTGGCCGATGCGGGCGCGATCTGCGTCAAGGCGGGCAATGCCGCGATCCTGCGTGGGGGCTCGGACAGCCTCGCGTCCGTGCGCGCGATCGGCGCGGCGCTGGCCCAGGGGTTTGCTGAGGCCGGCCTGCCCGATGCGGTGGTGCAGGTGGCCGACACGGCCGAGCGCGATTTCGTCGCCGCCATGCTGGCCACGCCCGACGGCATCGACGTGATGATCCCGCGCGGCGGCCGGGGCCTGGTCGAGCGCGTGCAGGCGGAAGCGCGCGTGCCCGTGCTGGCGCATGCGGAAGGGCTTTGCCACACCTATGTCCACGCGGCGGCCGACCCCGCGAAGGCGCGCGCCATCGTGCTGAACGCCAAGCTGCGCCGCCCCGGCGTGTGCGGCGCCACCGAGACGCTGCTGATCGACGCGGCCATCGCGCCTGCGCTGCTGCCGCTGCTGGTGGCCGACCTCGGCGCGCAGGGCTGCACCTTCCGCGCCGACGATTCCGCGCGCGCCATCGTGCCCGATCTGCCAGCGGCGACGGACGACGATTTCCGCACCGAATGGCTCGCACCCATCCTGAGCATCAAGGTGGTGGACGATATCGCAGCCGCGCTGGCCCATATCCGCGAGTACGGCAGCAGCCATACCGAGGCGATCGTCACCGAGGATGCTTCGGCCGCCGAAGCCTTCCTGGCCGGCATCGACAGCGCGGTCGGCATGGTGAACGCGTCCACCCAGTTCTGCGATGGCGGCGAGTTCGGCTTCGGCGCGGAAATCGGCATCGCCACCGGCCGCCTGCATGCGCGGGGGCCGGTGGGGCCGGAACAGCTCACCACCTTCCGCTACCATGTGCTCGGCACCGGCCAGGTCCGCCCCTGACGCGAGGAGTCTCCATGCGCCCGATCCTGCTGGCTGCCGTCGCATCGCTGCTGGCAGCGACGGCCCAGGCCGAATGTCCGTCCGACTCCGTGATGCGCGAGCGCGCCCAGAAATTCCTGGCGCGCGAGCCGGTGCGCGCCTTGCCGGAGGTCTCGCTGGAGGACGGCGCCTGCGCGCAGGCGAAACTGCTGGCGGCGCTGGCGCCTGATCTGGGCAGCGTCGTCGGCTACAAGGCGGGGCTGACCAACGAAGCGGTGCAGCGCGCCTTCGGCGTCAACCACCCGGTGCGCGGCACGCTGCTGGGGGCCATGCTGCTGGGCGATGGCGCCACCGTGCCGGCCGCCTTCGGCGCCGTGCCGCGCTTCGAAAGCGACCTGCTGCTGCGCGTGAAATCCGCTGCCATCAACCAGGCCCGAACCATCGACCAGGTCGCAGCCGGGATCGACGCGGTACTGCCCTTCATCGAGCTGCCCGACCTGGTGCTGGCGCCGGGCGAGCGCTTCGATGGCGGCAACATGCTGGCCATCAACGTGGGGGCCCGCCTGGGCGTGGTGGGTGCCGCCATTCCCGCGCCGCCCGACCTTGCCGCGCGGCTTGCCGCCATGACCGTGGTGCTGGCCGACGACACGGGCCGCGAGATCGCCCGCACCGAAGGCCGCGCGCTGCTGGGCCACCCCTTGAACGTGGTGCTGTGGCTGATCGAGGACCTGGCGAAATCCGGCCGCGCGCTGGAACCCGGCCAGCTGCTCTCCCTGGGCAGTTTCAGCCCGCTCACGCCGCCGGCGGCGGGCCGCACCGTCACCGCGACGTACACGGGCCTGGCCGACCAGCCGGCCAGCGTGCGGGTGACGTTCCGCTGATCCCGCGCCACGGCGATCGCCGCCGCGCGCGTATCGGACTGTATGGCGGGTCGTTCAATCCTGCGCATGGCGGGCACCGCCACGTGGCACTGACCGCGCTGGCGCGGCTTCGGCTGGATCAGGTTTGGGCGCTGGTCAGCCCGCAGAACCCGCTGAAGCCCGTTTGCGGCATGGCGCCGCTGGCAGCGCGCCTGGCCGCGGCGCGCGCCGCGCTGCGCCATCCCCGCATCGTCGCCACCGACATCGAAGCCCACCTGGGCACCCGCTTCACCGCCGACACGCTCGCCGCCCTGCAAACGCGGTTTCCTCGGGTGGACTTCGTGTGGATCATGGGCGCGGACAGCCTGGCCGGGCTGCACCGGTGGGAGCGCTGGCGGCGCATCGCGGCCAGCGTGCCGATCGCGGTGCTGCCGCGGCCGGGCCACACGCTGCCCGCGCTGGCCGGTCCCGCGGCGCGGGCGCTGGCCCGTCTGCGCCGGCCCGCGCGCACGGCGCCCGTGCTTTCCGCGCCCGGTTGGACCATGCTGACCACCGCGCAGAACCCATCCTCGGCCACGCGCATCCGCGCGCTCGGTGGCCAGGCCTGAGACGGAGCACGACCATCGCGAAGCAGCCCGCGTCCAGCGCCCGCCCCGCCCGCCGCACGGCCGCGCACGCCACCAAGGCACGCACGCTGGCGCCGAAGGCCGCGCAGCCGAAGCGCCCGCGCAAGAAGGCCGCGCCCGATGCCATTGCCACGCTGGGCGCGCTGGTGGAGCGCACCCTGGCCGACGACAAGGCCGAGAACGTCATCACCATCGACCTGGCCGGCAAGGCCAGCTTCGCCGACCGCATGATCATCGCCACGGGCCTGGCCGACCGGCAGCTGCAGGCCATGGCCACGCACGTGACGGACGCCCTGGAAAAGGCGGGCGTGGCCCGGGTGCGCGTGGAAGGGGCGGCCGGCAGCGACTGGGTGCTGATCGATGCCGGCGACATCGTGGTGCACCTGTTCCGCGCCGAGGCCCGCGCCGCCTATGCGCTGGAGAAGATGTGGGGCGAGAACTTCCCCGAGGCCGAGGACGCTGGCTGAGCCGTCCCGCGCCTGGGGCGTGCTGGCGATCGGCCGCGGGGCCGCGTCGCCCGAAGCCGCCCTGTTCGACCGCTACGCCGCGCGCCTGCGCCCGCGCCTGGGTCTTACGGAATTCGCCGAGGCCAAGGGCCGCGCGCAGGAGATGCGGGGCCGCGAGGCGACGGTGCTGCTTGGCGCGGTGCCGGCCCAGGCCTTCGTGGTGGCGCTTGATCTGGGCGGCGACGCGCCCGACAGTGTTGCGCTCGCCGCACTGCTGACGCGCTGGCGCGGCGCGGGCCGGCCCATCCGCTTCGTGATCGGCGGCGCGGAGGGCCTGGACGCCTCGGTGCTGGCGCGCGCCGATGCCACGCTGTCGCTGGGGCGCCTGACCTGGCCGCACCTGCTGGCCCGCGCCCTGCTGGCCGAGGCGCTGTTCCGCGCGCAAAGCATCAACGCCGGCCACCCGTATCACCGCGCGTGGCGGCCTGGCGGTCAGTCGGGTCGATGACGGTGGTGCAGGGTATGGCTGAGGTAGGGGGCAGTGCCCCCCTTACGCGGCACCCCGCGCCGCCCGCTTGTCGCGATACATCGCCGCATCAGCCTCGGCCAGCAGCTGGGCCGCGTCCTCATGCCCGGTGAACTCGGCCAACCCGACGCTGGCGGACAGCGGAATGCGCCCGCCGTCCCAGTCCAGCACCAGGCGCGCCACCGCCTGGCCGACCTTCGCGGCCTTCGACAGGCCGGCGCCGGCGGCGCAGCGCGGCATCACCACGGCAAACTCGTCGCCGCCCAGGCGGCCCACCGAGTCGCTGGTGCGCATCGCGCGGCGCAGGCAATGCGCCACCAGGCGGATGGCCTCGTCGCCGGCGGCGTGGCCGTAGGTGTCGTTCAGATGCTTGAGGCCGTTCAGGTCGAAGAACAGCACCACGCCCGGCTCGCCATGCCGGCGGGCCTCGGCCAGGCGCTCGGCAAGCCGGCCCTCGATGCCGCGGCGGTTCAGCACGCCGGTCATCTCGTCGGTCAGCGCCAGGCGCTCCAGCCGGGCGATACGCTCGCTTTGGGCGCGGATCGTGCTGGCGGCAGCGCGCGCCATGGCCTCGGCCCGGGCCAGCGCGTCGCGGCGCCAGCCGGCCGAGGACTCGCCCGCCCCGATATCCGAAAGCAGGCCGGCCAGTGCGTCGGGCGGCGGCGCCACGCGGGCGGCAGGGGCAATGAACGGGGTGGTGTGCGGCATGACGGAACCTCTTGGCTGGAGACAGACTGGGCGCGAATGAATTGCCAATTGGTTTCGCAACGCCCGTGCCAGATGCGATTCAAGCGAAACCGCCGGTTGGGAAGTACGCACGGCAGAAGCTGCCGGCCGGTTCGCGCCCGCGCCGGAGGAATTTGCCGCCACGGCGCTGGCCCCGACACCATCGTGTGCCATATGGTCCCGCAGCCTGCGCCATCCCCCGGCGTTACCCCGTGCCAGGATTTTTAGCCCGATGCGCCTTGCCGCCCTGTGTCTCGCCCTGCTGCTGGCGCCCGCTGCCCTTGCGGCCGACCTCGCCAGCCACCGCGCTGCCTATCGCCTGCAGCTCGACAGCGCGCGATCGGGCAGCGATGTGCAGGGCGCCACCGGTGCCATGTTCTACGAGGCGGTGGACCAGTGCGAGGGCTGGACCGTGCAGCAGCGCTTCACCCTGACCGTCACCAGCCGCGCCGGCACCAGCTACGAGATGGCCAGCGATTACGTGACCTGGGAGGCGAAGGATGCCTCGCGCATGCGCTTCCGGCTGCGCCAGACCACGGATGGCGCGGTCAGCCAGAACGTCGCCGGCGAGCTGCGCCGGCCCGGCCCGGGCGCCGAGGGCATTGCCCGCTACACCGAGCCGGCCGAGGACGAGGTGACGGTGCCGGCCGACACGCTGTTTCCGATGGCGCATACCGCCGCCGTGATCGCCGCCGCCCGCGATGGCAAGCGCGTGTTCGCGGTGCCGGTGTTCGACGGCACGGTGACCGAGGGCGCGCAGGACACCAACGCCGCGATCACCGGCCGGATCGAGCCTGGCGCCGGCGCCGCCGCGCGCTTCCCCGCGCTGGCCGCCCTGCCCAGCTGGCGCATGCGCATTGCCTTCTTTGAAGCCGGCAGCACCACCGGCCAGCCGGAATACGAGGTGGCGATGCGCTATTTCGAGAACGGCGTGGCCGACGAGCTGAAGATGGATTTCGGCGAGTTCATCGTCGCCGCCGACCTGACCGAGCTGGAGATCCTTCCGGGCGGCTGCAACTGAGGGGCGCTTTTCTCAATCGCCGAACTGGAACCGGGCAAAGCGATCAAGCTCGTCCTCGATCAACCGCTTGTGCGGGCGTGGCCGGCCCTGCCCCACCCAGTGCCAGTGCTGCACGCGCAATCTGCCCGTGGCACGCTCGGCCTTGAGGTCCAGCACGGCGACGATGGCATCGCCCAGCAGCACCGGCAGCGCGAAGTAGCCGAACACGCGCTTGGCCGCCGGCACATAGGCCTCGAACCTGTGCTCATGGCCGAAGAACGCGGCCAGCCGCCGGCGCTGGATCACCACGGGGTCGAAGGGCGACAGGATATGCACCAGCGTCGCGTCGGGCGCGGGAGGGGGTGCTTCCAGCAGCGCAGGCGGCGCCCAGTGCGGCACGCGCTCGAACCCCTCGACCGCCACGGCGCGCAGCTGGCCTGCCCGCACCCGTGCCTCGATCAGCCGCGCGATGGCAGGCTTGCGGGGTGCCGCCAGGTGGCAGATCGAATCCAGGCTCACCACGCCCTGCGCCGTCACCGCGCGATCCAGCAGATGCGCGGTGATCTCGCTTTCGCGTGCCGGCTGGGGCAGCCCTGTCCAGCCGAAATGGCGCTGCAGCAGATCATAGGTCTTCAGCATGCCGTCGCGCCGGCTGATCGCAAGCTGTCCCTGCATGAAGGCAAGCTGCATCACCCGCCTGGAGGGCTTGCGGCTGGCCCAGGCGTGATCCTTCTCCACCAGCGCGTCATCGTCGATGTCGCGGATGCTGAGCGGGCCGCCGGCCTCGATCCGGGCCAGCATGCGGCGCACCTCGGGGGCGCTGACCTGGGTGAACCAGGGGTGGTCGCGCCAGTCGTTGCGCATGCTGCGCATGTGGAAGCGGAACGACGCGGTCGGCACGTAGGACAGCGCATGCGTCCAGTATTCGAACACGCTTTTCTCGACCGACTGGGCGTGCGCCAGGTCGCTGCGGCGGTATTCCGGAATGCGGGTGAACAGGATGTGGTGGTGGCACCGCTCGATCACGTTGATGGTGTCGATCTGCACGTAGCCCAGATGGGCCACGGCATCGCGCGTGGCCGCCGGCCCGGCGCCGAAGGGGGCGCGGGTATCAAGCCGCTGGGCGCAAAGCCACAGGCGCCGCGCATGGCCAAGGCTGAGCGGGACGGGAGCGGCGGGGTTGCGTGGCATGCCGCCCAGCGTGGCCGAAGCCATGGCGGCGTGCCAGAGCGGCACCCCCTACCCCCGCGCCAGCACCGCGGCCTGCGCCCGGTTCCGGGCCCCCAGGCGCTTCATGGCGGCGGCCACGTGCAGCTTCGCAGTGCCGGCGCTGATGCCCAGCGCCTGGCCGATCTCGGCGTTGCTGCGGCCTTCGGCCAGCAGGCGCGCCACGTCGCGCTGGCGGGGGGTTAGCCCATCCGGCACCGGTGAAGCCGCACCAGGGCCGATGCTGGCATCAATGGCAGCCGCGATCTCGTTCAGCGCGCGGCGCAGGGGGGCGGCCACCGGCAGCGTTTCGGCCGCCGCCAACGCCCGCAGCAGGGGGCCGCGCAGGCGCTCGTTCACGGTGGCCACCAGGCGGGCCTGCGCGGCTTCGGCGGCGCGGGCTTCGGCCAGCGCGCGGGCGACGGCGGCGGCGGCTTCGCGCCGGTCGGTGACGTCCAGCGCAATGCCGTCCCACACCACGGTGCCGTCCGCCAGCCGGCGCGGGTAGCCCAGGCTGCGGATCCACACCACGCGGCCATCGGCGGCCAGCACGCGCACCTCCTGGTCGAAGGCGCCCAGCGCATCGGCGCTGTCGTGCAGGGCGGCGACGAAGCGCGCGCGATCCTCCGGCACGATCCATTCGTGCTGCGCGGGCGCCTGGCGGGTGATCGCCTCCAGGTCCAGGCCCAGCCAGCGCGCGATGCCGGGCGAGGCGTAGGTGTAGCGAAAGCTGCGGTCGGGCAGGCGCAGGCGGCGCATGGCGTGGCCGGGAAAGGCGCTGCCGGCGCGGTCCAGCAGGGCGCTCAGCGCCTCAGCCGAGGGAATATCCTTTCCGGCATAATCGGATGCGGTCATGATGCTGCGCCGCACACCGACAGCCTTGACCGTGGCCGGTTTCGCTGGTGCCATGAAGTCAGGCTAACGCGGCGGATATAGCCTGAAAAGCATAATCAGCGGGGATGCGTGCAGAAGCTCATCATCGAGGCGCGGGTCAACGAATATGCGTGGCGCGAGGGCAACGCGTTCATCCCCTACACGCCCGAGGAGATCGCGAAGGACTGCGCCGAGTGCCGCGCCGCCGGTGCTGCCGTGGTGCATTTCCACGCCCGCACCAATGATGGCCACCCCGCACATGACTTCGAGACCTATGCCGACACCACGCGGCGCATTCATGCCGCGTGCGACGCGCTGGTGCACCCCACGCTGGGCTACGCCACGGTCACGCCGGGCCAGAACATGCCCACACCGGAGCAGCGGCTTTCGCACATCACGCGCATGGCCGCCGACCCCGCCACGCGACCCGATTTCGCGCCGATGGACATGGGATCATCCAACGTCGATCGCTTCGATCCGCGCACGCAGCGCTTCGTCACCAAGGACCTAGTGTACCGCAACGACACCGCGACGCTGGAATACTTCGCCGCCGGGATCGCCCGGCTGAAGCTGAAGCCGTACGTGGTGGCGTGGAACATCGGCTTCATCAGGGCCACGGAGTCGTTCCTGCGCGCAAAACTGCTGGCCCAGCCCACCTATCTGTGCCTGTGCCTGACCGATGGCCCGATCCTGGCGGGCCACCCCGGCACGGCGCGCGGGCTGGCGGCGCACACCGACTTCCTGCCGCGCGACCTTTCGATCGAATGGACCGTGTGCAACTTCGGCGGCAACCTGCTGGCGCTGGCCGCGACCATCATCGCCCAGGGCGGGCATGTGTCGATCGGGCTTGGCGACTATCCGTACACCGAACTCGGCCGGCCTACCAACGCCGAACTGGTGGCGCGTGTCGCGCAGATCGCGCGCGACCTGGGCCGCGAGATCGCCTCGCCCGCCGAGGCGAAGATCATCCTTGGCATGCACTGAATCGACAACGGGGAGAAACTCATGAACCGCCGCACGCTGCTTGGCTCGGGCCTTGCCTTGCCGTTCATCGCACCGCCCGCGCTGGCCCAGGGCATCACGCTGCGCATGCAGCACTTCCTGTCGCCCACCAGCCCGCTGCACAAGGTGGCGGAGCAGTTCGCCGAGGACGTGAAGCAGTCCACCGGCGGGCGCGTCAGCATCCAGGTGCTGCCGGGTGGCGCCGTGGTGGCGCCCACCGAACTGCTGGATGCGGTGCGCAACGGCGTGCTGGACGGCCAGTTCGCAGCCCCCAGCTGGTTCGCCGCCAAGGACCCTGCCTTCGTGCTGCTGGGCGACACCGGCGCGGTGTTCCCGACCGTCGCGCTGCGCGACCGCTGGTTCACCGAGGGCGGTGCGGTCGATCTCGGCCGTGCGCTGTATGACCGCTTCGGCCTGTATTACGTCGGCCAGTTCTTCTGGCCCGGCGAGCACATCCCGTCGCGCCGCGCGCTGAACGGCGTGGATGACTTCAAGGGGCTGAAGATCCGCTGCCCGCCCGGCATGATCGCCGAGGTGCTGGGCCGCGCCGGTGCATCGGTGGTGAACCTGCCGCTGCCGGAACTGTTCAACGCGCTGCAATCCGGCGTGGTCGATGCCGCCGACCAGGCGAATCCCGGCCTCAACTACCAGGTCGGCCTGTATCGCCATGCCCGCTTCTCGATCTCGGCCAACCACAGCCAGCCGACCTGCGAGGCATCCATCCGCAAGCAGCGCTGGGACGGGCTGCCGGCCGAAGCCAAGGCGGCCATCACCGCGGCGCTGGCGAAGATGAGCGACGCGCACCGCGCCATGATCGAAGCCGACGACGCCGACGCACTGGCCAAGATGCGCGCGGAAGGCATCACCATCATCGAGTGGGCGCCTGCCGAGATCGCGAAGCTGGGCAGACTGACGGCGGAGGTCCAGGACCAGTATGGCCCGCGCGGACCGCAGGCCACGGCGGTGCTGGCAAGCCTGCGTGCGTTCCAGGCGAAGGTCGGGGCTTGATCGACAGGCTGGCGCTCGGCATCGGCCGGCTGGGCGCCTGGCTGTTCCTGGCGGCCTGTGCGGTCACCGTGTTCGAGGTGACCGCGCGCTACGTGTTCGGCGCACCCACGCGCTGGGCGCACGAAACCACCACCACGCTGTGCGCCGTGGGCTTCGCGCTGGGCGGCGCCTATGCGTTTGCGCGCAACGAGCACATCCGCATCAGCGTGGTGGCTGATCGGTTTCCGCGCTGGGCCCAGGCGCTGTGCGCGCTGCTGGCCGCCGCGATGGGCGTGGTCTATCTCGCGGGCCTCGGCTACGCCGCCTGGGGCCAGGCGCAGGAAGCCGTGTGGCGCTTCGAGGCCGCCGCGTGGGCGCCCGAGCGCACGCCAGGCCCGCCGAACTGGCCGCTGCCGGCGATCGTGCGCGCCGCACTTGCGTTCGGCACGCTGCTGTTCCTGGCCTGCGTGCTGGCGCGCGTGCCGAAACTGCTGCGGCGCTGATGCCCGATATCGGCCTCGTCACGCTGCTGATCGTCTTCGGCATCATCGGCACCCTGGTGCTGGGCGTGCCGCTGGCGTTCAGCTCGGGCGCCATCGCGGTCGGCCTCACGCTCCATGCCTTCGGCCCGGATGCGCTGCTGCTGATTTCGTCGCGCACCTATTCCTTCCTGGACAGCTACGTGCTGGTCAGCGTGCCGCTGTTCATCCTGATGGCCAGCATCCTGGAAAGAAGCGGCCTGGCGCGCGATCTCTATACCGCGATCAGCGTGTGGTCAGGCCGCGTGCGGGGCGGCGTGGCGGTGGTGACCGTGATCGTCGGCGTGATCCTGGCCGCCACCGTCGGCGTGATCGGCGGCGAGATCGTGGTGCTGGGCCTGGTGGCGCTGCCGCAGATGCTGCGGCTTGGCTATCAGCGCCGGCTTGCGGTGGGCACGGTCTGCGCCGCCGGGTCGCTGGGCACCATGATCCCGCCTTCGATCATCCTGGTGTTCTATGGGCTGACTGCCAGCGTGCCGATCGGCGACCTGTTCACCGCCACCTTGATACCCGGCCTGATCCTGGCCGCGATCTACATCGCCTATATCCTTGCGCGCGCCGCGCTGAACCCGGCGCTGGCGCCGCCGCCACCGGCCGAAACCCTCGCCATGCCGCTGGCCGACAAGCTGCGCCTGGCGCGTGGCGTGGCGCTGCCCGTGCTGGTTGCCTTCTCGGTGCTGGGGTCGATCTACCTGGGCATCGCCAGTGTCACCGAAAGCGCCGGCATGGGGGTTGCCGGCACGCTGCTGGCCTGCGCCATCCGCGGCGAGCTGCGCTGGCACCTGCTGCGGGAAGCCACGCTGCAGACCATGAGCACCTGTGGCGTGGTGCTGTGGCTGGTGCTGGGCACCAACGCGCTGATCGGGGTGTACAACCTGATGGGCGGCATCGCCTATGCGCAGTCGCTGCTGGGCGCGCTCGAGCTTTCGCCGCTCGCACTGATCTTCGTGATGATCGGCGTGTTCCTGGTGATGGGCATGTTCATCGACTGGATCGGCATCATGCTGCTGACCATGCCGATCTTCGTGCCGCTGGTGGTGAAGCTGGGCTACGACCCGGTGTGGTTCGGCGTGGTGTTCAACATCTCCATGCAGATCGCCTATCTCACGCCACCCTTCGCGCCGGCGGCGTTCTACCTGAAGGGCGTGGCGCCGCCCGACATGAGCCTGGAGGAGATCTTCGGCGCGATGTGGCCGTTCATCGGGCTGCAATGCGTGGGGCTGCTGCTGGTGGTGTTCATCCCCGACCTCGCACTGTGGCTGCCAAGGGTGCTGTAGCGATGCCGACACGGAAAATCATCATCCCGCCGGGCATGGAGATGCTGTGGGAGAAGTTCCACTACGCGCCCGGCGTGCTGGTGGACCACACGCTGTACATCGCAGGCCAGGTCGGCCGCCGCCCCGACCTCTCGGTGGTCGAGGAGACGGAAGCGCAGTTCACCCAGGCGCTGCAGAACGTGGGCGCGGTGCTGAAGGCCGCCGGCGCAGGCTTCAACGACGTGGTCGAGCTTGAGACGTGGTTCCTGCGGTTTCCGGGCGATCTGCCGCTGTTCATGCAGGTGAAGGACCGGTTCTTCACCGGGCCGGCCTATCCCACCTGGACCGGCTTCGGCGTTGCCGCGTTCTCGACGCCCGGCATCATCTGCGAGATCAAGTGCACCGCCGTGCTCGGGCTGATTGATCAAGGCCGGGCCGATGCCTGACGGCGCCGCCACGGCCACGCCCGACCTGCTGGTGCTGTTCCGCGCCATGCTGCGCATCCGCCGCTTCGACCAGCGCACGATCGAGCTGTTCCACGAAGGCCTGGTGAAGGGCACCGCGCATAGCTGCGTGGGCCAGGAGGCGATTGCCGCCGGTGCGTGTGCGCATCTGCGCACCGACGACTTCATCGTGTCGCACCACCGCGGCCACGGCCACTGCCTGGCCAAGGGTGCCGACATGACGCGCATGATGGCTGAGCTGATGGGGCGCGATACCGGCTATTGCCGCGGCCTGGGTGGGTCGATGCATATCGCCGATCTCGACCTCGGTATTTTTGGCGCCAACGGCGTGGTGGGCGCCGGCAGCGGGCTGGGCATCGGCGGTGCCTGGGCGGCGCAGCTGGCCGGGCGTGGCCAGTGCGGCATCGTGTTCTTCGGCGACGGCGCCGCCAACGAGGGCATCGTGCACGAGGCGATGAACGTCGCCGCGCTGTGGCGACTGCCGCTGGTGTTCCTGTGCGAGAACAACCTGTTCGGCCTGTCCACCGGCATGGCGGAAAGCACATCCGTGCCGCGGCTTGCGCTGCGCGCCGCCGGCTACGGCATGCCGGGCGAGACGATCGACGGCAACGACATCCTTGCGGTCCACGAATGCGTTGGTCGCGCCGTGGCGCTGGCGCGCAGTGGTGAAGGTCCCACCTTCATCGAGGCCATGACCTGGCGCTGGGGCGACCATTCCATGCGCGCCAACCTGCCGCGCTACCGCGCCGAGGCCGAGGAGGACGCACAGGCGAAGAACGACCCGATCGCGCGGCTGGAAGCGACGCTGCACAACCAGGGTGCGGCGCTGGAAAGCATTCGCGACGAGGTCGAGGTCGAGCTGAACACCGCGATCGAAGCGGCGAAAGCGGCACCCGAACCCGTCGCCGAGATCCTGCCGCCCGCCATTGCCACGCCGCATGCCACGCCCTTGGCACCGCCGCCGGGCACGCGGGAGATCGGCTTCGTCCAGGCGATCAACGAAGCGCTGCACGCCGCCATGGCCGAGGATGGTCGCGTGGTTGTTCTTGGCGAGGATGTCGGCCGTATCGGCGGAATCTTCGGCTGCACCCGTGGCTTGCAGGCAAAACATGGCGCGCGCGTGCGCGACACGCCGATCAGCGAACAGGCGATCGGGGGCCTGGCGGTCGGCAGCGCCATCGCCGGCTGGCGCCCCGTGGCAGAAGTGCAGATCTTCGATTTCGTGACGCTCATGATGGACATGATCGTGAACCAGGCTGCGAAATTCCGCTTCATGCTGGGCGGGCGCAACACCGTGCCGCTGGTGATCCGCGGCCCGCAGGGCGGCGGCATCCGGCTCGCCGCACAGCACAGCCAGTGCCTGGAAGCCTGGTTCGCGCATGTGCCCGGCCTGGTGGTGCTGGCGCCCAGCACGCCATACGACGCCAAGGGCCTGCTGCTGAGCGCCATCCGCGACGACAACCCGGTCGTTTTCCTGGAACACAAGCTGCTGTACGTCGAAGGCAAGGGTTCTGTGCCGGAAGGCGCCTACGCGATTCCCATCGGCCGGGCCGACGTCAAGCGCCCGGGGCGCGACGTCACGATCGTGGCAATCCAGGCCATGGTGCCGAAGGCGCTGGCCGCCGCCCGCATGCTGGCGGCCGACGGCATCGACGCCGAGGTGATCGACCCGCGCAGCCTGCGCCCGCTGGACACCGAAACCATCCTGGAGAGCGTGCAGAAGACGCATCGCTGCGTGGTGGCGCACGAGGCCTGGGTGCAGGGCGGCATCGGCGCCGAGATTTCCTCCGTCATCATGGAAGACGCGTTCGACTGGCTCGACGCGCCGGTGGCGCGCGTCGGCAATCAGGGCCTGCCGATGCCGTACAACGACACGCTGGAGCGGCTGGTGATCCCGGACGCGAAGCGCATCGCGGATGCCGCGCGCGCCGTGTGCTACCGCTGATGCGCGTTTCGTTCCGATCGCTGCTGGCGCAGGAAAACACGGTCGGCACCTGGGCGCAGTTGCCGCACCCGGAAAGCGTGGAGATCCTGGCCGCCAGCGGCATGGATTTCGTGATCATCGACACCGAGCACGGGCATTTCGGCATCGAGACCGCCGCCAACATGCTGCGTGCCGCCGATGCGTGCGGCATCGCTGGCGTGCTGCGCGTGCCGCGGCCCGAACCATGGCTGGTCAGCCAGGCGCTCGACCTCGGCGCCTCGGCGGTGGTGGCGCCTTCGGTGGAAACCGCCGAGCAGACCCGCGCGCTGCTGGCCGCCGCACACTATGCGCCGCACGGCACGCGCGGCGCGTGCCCGTGCACGCGGGGCGGCGGGCACTGGGTGCAGGACTGGCCCGGCCACGCCGCCCAGGCCGCCGAAGCGGTGGTGATCCCGCTGATCGAAACCGCCGCCGGTGCCGCCAACATTGACGCGATCGCCGCCGTGTCGGGCCTGGCCGCGCTGATGCCCGGCCCGTTCGACCTGGCCGTTTCCATGGGCCTGGCCGGAGACTGGCGGGATGCGCGCGTGCAGCAGGCGGTGGCGGCCATGCTGCGCGGCGCATCGGCGCGGGGCGTGGCGCCCATCATGCCCGTGTTTGCGCCGACCGATGCCGAAACCGCCGCCCTTGCCACCGCCTGGCGTGCCCAGGGCGTGCGCCACTTCGCCGTCGGCACCGACAAGATCCTGCTGTCCGCCGCTGCCTCGCGCTTCGCCGCCAGCGTGCGATAAACGCGGCTCGCCCGGCTGGCGGAACTGGCAGACGCAGCGGACCGAAAAGGCGTTTTGTTTACCCAGCCGGGGAAATCGCGCCAAATTGAAAATTCCCAGTGCTGGCACTAGCTTGCGGCGCGCGGAAGCGGGTGACGCCAGTATCGCGGGCGTGGCGGAATTGGCAGACGCAGCGGACTTAAAATCCGCTTCTGGAGTCCAGAGTGTCGGTTCGAACCCGACCGCCCGCACCATGGATGCGATCCCTCGGCCCTCGGGGCATGGCGAGCCTCAAGCAGGAATTGTGAAATGCCGTGCATGGTGAAGAGATAACGACCAAGTACAACGGCCGAGTGGATGACGGTTGAAGCTTTGCGTCGTCTCAGGCACTCACGACTGAAATCGTCGATCACCGCCACGATGCGGAACCGCCGGCCGTTGCCGAGCTGGTCCGCCAGGAAGTCCAGCGACCAGCGCTGGTTCGGCGCAGACGGCAGACCATCGGCGCACGCTCGCCCACGGCGCGGCGGCGGCCCTTGCGCCGACGCACCGCCAGGCCCGCCTCGCGATACAGCCGATAGACCTTCTTCAGGTTCACAACAGTGCCCTCGCGGCGCAGCAGCCGGGCCGGACATGCGCCGAAACGCCGCCGTGCCGCGGGGCCAGGTCGCGCAGACGCAGACGCAAATCTCCATCGGTCTCCTCACCATCCCCAAGCCGGAAGCTGCTGCGGTCCGTCCCAACAGGCCTGCCTGGCTTGAAGCATGGGCTCGACGCTCGGATCAGGATCGCCCGCACCGGGCGATTGGGCATAAGCCGCCGATCTCGTTGCAGAAACCCGGTGGCGCATCCAGCCCGCCACCGTGACGAAGCCCGGAAACTCTACCCTCCGGTGCTCCAACGATTGGGCTCGGATCAGCGATCCTGAAGAAGCTTGGCCTGTAGCCGCCGGTTGCGGCGGGCGCGCAGCGGGGCTATCTGCCAGCGCGCCGGAGGGGTGCCAGAGTGGCCGATTGGGCCGGTCTCGAAAACCGGAGTACGGGCAACCGTACCGTGGGTTCGAATCCCACCCCCTCCGCCAACCCACTGTCTCCCAGTGCTCCTCCCTGCGTCATCCTGAGCCGAAAGTAAGGTTTATCCTAACTTTCGGCTCACCCGAATTTTGCAGGGCGATCCCCACTGTGCCACACTAGGTCACGTGAGGTGGGGGCGTCCTGGGGGCTTCCGAGCAATTCTAGCGGGGGCATCTGATGGCACTGACGGATCGGGAAGTTCGGGCGGCCAGTCCGCGGGAGAAGTCCCACAAGCTGGCCGACGGCCTGGGGCTGCACCTGCTGGTCACGCCGGCCGGCAGCAAGCTCTGGCGCTTCAAATACCGCCTGGCCGGCCGCGAGAAGCAGCTGGCCTTCGGCGCCTACCCCGAAGTTTCCCTGCGCGAGGCGCGCGACCGCCGCGACGAGGCACGGGCGGCGCTGCGGGCCGGTCGTGATCCCTCGCGCGAGAAGCATCTCAGCCGGCACATGGCCGCGCTGGCCGTGACCCAGAGCTTCGAGGCGCTGGGGCGGACCTGGCACGGCCAGCAGAAGCCGTTGTGGACCGAGCGCCACGCCGACGACGTGCTGGGCTCGCTGGAGCGGCTGGTATTCCCGACCATCGGCCAGATGCACGTGAACAGCGTCACGCCGCCCTTGGCGCTGGCGGTGCTGCGCGAGGTCGAGGAGAACCACGGCGGGGAAACCGCCCACCGCGTGCGCCAGCGCATGAGCGCGGTGTTCGTGTTCGCGATCGCCAGCGGCATTGGCCAGACCGACCCGGCGGCGATCGTGCGCGCGGCGCTGAGGCCGGTGGTCCGCGGCCGCATGCCGGCGGTCACCACGCTGGCGGAGACCCGGCAGGTGATCGCCGCGGTGGAGGCGATCCCGGCGCATCCGGTGACGCGGGCTGCGCACCGCTTCCTGGCGCTGACCCTGGTGCGGCCCGGCGAGGTGCACGGCGCGCGCTGGGACGAGTTTGACCTGGAGGGTGACCAGCCGGTGTGGTCGATCCCGGCCGAGCGGATGAAGATGAAGGAGCTGCACCTGGTTCCGCTGTCGCGGCAGGCGGTGGCGGTGCTGGAGGCGGTGCGGCCGTTCACCGGGAAGTATCCGTTGCCGTTCCCGAACGCGCGGTTCGCGCATCGGCCGATGAGCGAGAATGCGCTGGGCTACCTGCTGCAGCGCGCGGGCTATTCGGGGCGGCACGTGCCGCATGGCTGGCGGGCGACGTTCAGCACGGTCATGAACGAGATGTTCGCCGTGGATTCCGACGTGATCGAGCGGATCCTGGCGCACGTGCCGGAGAACAAAGTGCGCGCGGCGTACAACCGGGCGGCCTATCTCGATCGCCGGCGCGAGCTGCTGCAGATCTGGGCCGACATGCTGCTGGTGGGCGCGCAGGATGTGGCCTCGGTGCTGCTTTCGCCGCGGCGGGCAGCGGGCGTCCATCCGCCCGGGGTCCAACCGCAGCTGACTGTGGCGTCTCTATCAGCCGCGCCAAGATTCGCAGTTCCAGGTGCTGGATAGTGGCCACTGGCAACCACGGCCAAGGAGGTCTCGCACCGGACTGGGTGCTGGAGTTCGAACTCGTGGCCTTGCTGCGCCAGCATTTCGCAGCGTTGCCGGATGCCGCTGTAACGCTGCTTCGACGTGCATTTGCCAGCGGGGCCATTGCGATGCGCAGCGAAACTCCCATTCCCGATTCGGGATTTGGCGATGGCGACTACGGCGAGGGCGATTACGGCAGCATGGGGGGCAATCCGTCCGCCCGGCGGTGGCAGTCGATCGCTGCGTCCGATGCGGTCAGCCTGAATTGGGAGGACTGGCCCAACGGCCCACCGCGCTTGGCCACCGCTGACGCTGGTCGCAGTGTGCAATGGCTTCCCTAGTATAACATCGAAATGCCCTGGGATGCCTGCGCCTCGGTCGTTGAGCGGGCGATCTCTCGAGCAGCGTCACGGGCCCCAGCATTCTTGAGTCCGCCGCAGCACGCTTCGCAAGGTCACGCCCGTCGTATGCATGCCTCCCTGGTGAGCGCGGCCCAGGCCGCAGGGCAGCGCCTGATGTCCCAGAAAGATGAAGTTGATCACTTCAAGCTGCAGTTCCCCACCGCCACGGGATTGCATGATCTCGTGGCGGCGTTGCGCAAAGACCCAGAACTCACGCCGCCTTCGCTGTTGCCGCGCAGACATCGGCCACGTTCCAGGTAGCGATCGAACTCGAACTGAAACGCGCGACCTTCGAGTTTTCGAGTTAGGCATCTCCGTGCCCCGCGTTCACCCTCCGCGACGCCATGGCACGCCTGGCATCCGGAGGACAAACGCAGTGCGCAGAACGCTACTCTCATCTGCATCTCACCTGGCGACCAGGCCGGCAGAAGTAGCGGCCAGTTCACCCTCGTCGGGCTTGGCTGCTGTAAGCAGCCCAGAGCCGGAACAAAAATACGAATCCAGCGCGCCAAAGATGGGGCCGGCGCAGAGCAGGGGCACCTATGCGCACAGGACGCGTGATGGGCCGGCAAGTCCGTTTCCCCCCGAGCCATTCGAGGGCCTCTACTTCGTTACCATCGACGCGTGGATGACTGCGACATCTTCATCCCGATCTACGACCTGTCGGCTAATCCGTGACGGCAAGCTCGACGCCCGCAAGATGGGCGCGCGCACGGTGATCCTCGCTGCTAGCGCGCGGGCCTACCTAGCGAGTCTGCAAATGGCTCCGATTGGGCCGGGACGGCGGCCGTGAATGTGGCAACCGCCATATTGGTGGCACTGGGCGCGCCACGCTTGGCCGCTGAGCTCGATTCCAAGAGCCCGGCGGATCGCATCGTGGCGGAGCACCTAGGTGGCGCCTCCGAAGCGTTGAGGATCTACCGGCAGGCAAAAAATGATGTGCACAGCGAAGCAGCGCGCATTGGCCTGTTGGCTAGCGCCGAGGCGGCGGTGCGGGCAACCCGCGAACTCGGCATGGAAGATCGCATCGCCAGCGGCCGCGCGGCGTCGGTGCGGCCACTTTCTCGGTAAAGTGGTGTGCAGCCCCCCATCCACCCCAGCGTCGGCGAAATCTCAGCGCAGCTCGCCACGCGCGTCGGTGCCCTTGCTCCGCTCCTGCTCCCGCAAGGTTATCGCGCGGGGCCGCACTGGCGTTGTGGAAGTGTTGCTGGCGAGCCTGGTCAGTCACTCGCGATCAATCTCGGTGGGCCCCATGCCGGCCGCTGGCATGATTTCGCCACCGGCGAACGCGGCGACCCGCTTGATCTCGTTGCGGTCGTGCTGTTCGCGGGCAACCTCGGCCGGTCGATCGATTGGGCGAGTCAGTGGCTCGGCAAGGAGGCAGGGGCAGGCACCAAAGCCTAACCAGCGCATGACGCAAAGCCCCATGACCTGGCGGTCGCGCAATCTGCCGACCGATTTCGGGAGCGTGCGATCGCGCTTTTTGCGGGGGCCGTTCCCGGCATCGCGAACACCCCGGTGGAGCACTACCTGGAAGGTCGCGGGATTGCGTTGCGTGACCAGGGCCGTGCGCCGGCAGCGCTGCGCTTCAGCGCGGCGTGCTGGTGTTCCGAGGTCGGGCGCGCGCTGCCGGCGATGCTGGCTGCCATCATCAATGCCCACGGTGTTCACATAAGCACCCACCGCACCTGGCTGGCGCAGGACGTAGCTGGCATCTGGCGCAAGGCTCCATTGGATACGCCAAAGAAGGCGCTTGGCTCGTATGCCGGCGGGTTTATCCCGCTCGGGCGCGGCGATGCTCAGCGGCCCCTGCTGGATGCAGAACCAGACTCCACCGTGGTGCTGGCCGAAGGCATCGAAACGGCACTATCGGTTGCCACCGCCGTTCCGTATCTGCGGGTCCTTTCGGCGGTGGCGCTCGGCAACATCGGATCCGTTGTGCTGCCGCCGACCGTAAGCAGCGTGATCATCGCCGGTGACCGCGACGACGATCCGGCGGCCCAGCGGATGCTTGAGGCCGCGAGGCAGCGGCTGCTCACTCGTGGCCTCGCAGTTGACGTCGTTCTGCCTGCGGCAGGTGCGGATTTCAACGACATGCTTCGTGGGGTAGCAGCGCTGTGAGCAAGGCAGGGAACTCCGGCGAGAAAGGTGGCAACGCAAGCGGTAAAGCCGCGATCGAGCGCCAGTTTGCCGCGGCGAGGCCAAAGCGAAGCAATGCTGACACAAGAAGTCCCCCTGTGCCGTCAGGGAGTCGTGGCGCCATTTCAACGGCCGGTTTCGAAATGCGGGATTCGGGGCTGTATCGACTTGGTGTCGAGGGCAAAATGGATCTGTGGGTCAGCAGCCCGTTCCGCGTGCTCGCTGAAGCCAGACCGGATGGCGGTGACGACTGGGGCCTCCAACTCGAATGGAAGGACCGCGACAACGTTCTGCACCAGTGGGTGATGCCGCGCGCCGCACTCGCGGGCGATGCCGCGGAGGTCAGGGCGCGGCTTGCGGCCTACGGATATCGCCCGCCGAGGGCGCAAGGCGGGCGCTGGCAGAGTATCTCGCCAAGGTGCAGGCCGATGCTTTGGTTCGCACAGTGCCCCGCGTTGGCTGGTACTTTGGCGAAACTGACGGTGCCGCCTTTGTGCTGCCTAACCATGTGTGCGGCCCATTGCCTTCGGACGAGCCGCTGGTCCTGACGCAGGACCCACCGCCACTGATCTATCGGGCGCAGGGCACCGCCGATGCCTGGCGCGCAAGCATTGGGCGCCTAAGCCAGGGCAACACGCGGCTGGTGTTCGCGGTCTCGCTTGCATTTGTCGGTGCACTTCTCGCGGCTTTGGGAGGGGAAGGCGGCGGCTTCCATCTGCGTGGCGACAGCAGCCAAGGCAAAACCACGGCGCTACACGCGGCAGCAAGCGTGTGGGGCTCACCGCTAGGGCAGAATTCATTTGTACGGGCGTGGCGCGCGACGGGCAACGCACTTGAAGCCGTCGCGTCCGCGCACAGCGATACGTTGCTTCCCCTTGATGAAATCGGGCAATGCGAACCTCGCGAGGCTGCCCAGATCGTCTACATGCTCGCGCACGGTCGGGGGAAGGAACGCATGCGCGATCGCGGAGGACTCCGAAAAACGGCGGCGTGGCGGGTCTTGATCCTGTCCAGCGGGGAGGAAGCCATCGGTGATCTGCTTGCACGCGCTGGGCGCCCAGTGAAGGCGGGGCAGGAGGCGCGCCTCCTCGACTTCCCTGCGAATGCCGGCGCCGGACTGGGCCTTTTTGACGTGCTGCATGGCGCCCCTGATGGCGATGCATTCGCGCGGGAGATTCGATCTGCTGCACAGGCAAACTTCGGAACGGCCGGCCCTGCATTTCTCGATTGGTTTGCTCCTCGAATCGCACACGGAGGACGGGAATTTGAGGATAGCCTGAAGCGGCGCGTGCGGGCGGTTGCCGCTGCGATGGCCCCGGTCGGCGCAGAGAGCCAGGTATTGCGCGCAGCCGGGCGATTTGCTCTAGCGGGCTGCTGAAAAACTGTCGCGCAGGTGCGGGTGGATGTGATTCGCTGCGGTGGGCAGTGGAGGCGAGTGATGCGCGGCGGCGACGAGCAGACAGGGTGGATGTTCAGTTACGTGAGTT
>JAESGU010000130.1_pt1 | contig 37103 bp, 30 predicted proteins | sample 9266271 | NCBI WGS metagenome assembly JAESGU01 (sample SAMN15740544, study PRJNA653495) | algae metagenome | isolation source: Scytonematopsis contorta HA4267-MV1 and co-occurring heterotrophs from mud... | place: USA: Palolo Valley Trail, Honolulu, Hawaii | collected 2009-07-25
ACATGAGCGTTGCCATCACCCGTCGGCTCCGCCACGCGATCGCCCCGGTGATCGGGCTGGCGCTGCTGGGCTATTTCGGCTGGCACGCCGTGCAGGGCGAGCGCGGCTGGCTCGCCATGCAGGTGCGCCAGGCGCAGATCGCAAACGCGCGCGCCGACCTGGCCCGCGCCAGTGCCGCGCGCCTGGCTTCGGAACGCCGCGTGGCCGCATTGCGCAACGACCGCATCGATCCCGACGCGCTTGATGAACGCGCGCGCGCCATGCTGAACCTGGTCGGGCGCGATGATCTGGTGATCCTGTACGGACCTGGCGGACGGCTTTACTGACAGGGGGTTTCGCGCCGCCATTTTGGTTGCGTTCCGTTCACGCCTGTCCAACACTGCTGGCCAACCACGAATGCTCCAGGGACCGCCACGCCCTTCGCACGCGCCGCCACGATAGCTTCGGCCCCTGGCCGCCGCATCACCAAGGAGGCCCGCATGCTGACCCGCCGCCAGGCTCTTGCCGCCGCCACGGTGCCGCTCGCGCGACCCGCGCTGGCGCAACCCGCCAAGGTGCTGAAATTCGTCCCGCACTCCAACCTGGCCGCGGTCGATCCAGTCGCGACCTCGGGCTACATCGTGCGCAACTACGGCTTCATGGTGTACGACACGCTGTTCGGTGTTGATACCCAGTTCCGCCCGAAGCCGCAGATGGTGGCCGGCCACGAGGTTTCCGGCGATGGCCGCATTTGGCGCTTCCGCCTGCGCGAAGGGCTTCTCTTCCATGATGGCGCGCCGGTGCGCGGCGTGGATTGCGCGGCCTCCATCCGGCGCTGGGGTGCGCGCGACACGATGGGCCAGACCATCATGCGCATCACCGATGCCATCGTCGCGCCGTCCGACCGCGACTTCGAGATCAGGCTGAAGCAGCCCTTCCCGCTGATGCTGGATGCGCTGGGCAAGCTTTCCACCCAGGCGCTGTTCGTGGTGCCGGAACGCGTCGGCAACGCCGATCCCATGGTGCCGAACACCGAAACCGTGGGCTCCGGCCCGTTCCGCTTCGTGCGCAACGAATGGGTGCCGGGCAGCCAGGCGGTGTTCGAGAAGTTCGACCGCTACGTGCCGCGCGACGATGCGCCGGACGGTGCATCGGGGGCCAAGCGCGTGCTGGTCGATCGCGTGGAATGGCGCATCATTCCCGACCCGGCCACGGCCGCGGCGGCGCTGCAGCGGGGCGAGGTCGATTGGTACGAGCAGCCTGCGTTCGACCTGCTGCCGCTGCTGGCGCGCAACCGCGACATCGCGATCGAAACGCCCGATCCGATCGGCAGCCTGATGATGATCCGCTTCAACCAGCTGCACCCGCCCTTCGACAAGGTGGCGGTGCGGCGCGCGGTGATGCAGGCGGTGAACCAGGACGATTACGTCGCCGCAGTCACCGGCAACCCGGCCTATGGCAAGCCCTGCCGCAGCTTCTTCGCCTGCGGCACGCCAGCCGGCCAGGATTTCGGGCCGGCGCGCATGCCCGGCAACCTGGAGGCCGCGAAGAAGGCGCTGATGGACGGCGGCTATGCCGGCGAAACCATCGTGATCATCAGCCCCACCGACATTCCGGCGACCCACGCCATGGGCCTGGTGACCGCCGACCTGCTGAAGCGCCTGGGCATGACCGTGGAGTTCGTGGCGACCGACTGGGGGTCGGTGCTGGCGCGCCGCGGCAATCGCAACCCGCCGGCGCAGGGCGGCTGGAGCATCTTTCACACCTCCTGGGCGGGGCCCGATGTGGCCACGCCCGTCATCCACCTGCCGCTGCGCGCGCATGGCGCGCAGGCCTGGGCCGGCTGGCCGACTGATCCCAAGCTGGAAGCGCTGCGCGACCAGTTCCTGGACGCCAAGGACCCGGCTGAGCAGGCGACGCTGGTGGCCGCGATCCAGGCGCAGGGGTTCGACAGCGTGCCCTTCGTGCCGCTGGGCCAGATCCAGCAGCCCACCGCCTTCCGGCGCACCGTGACCGGCATTGCCAAGGCGCCGGTGCCGTTCTTCTGGGGGGTCAGCCGCGCGTAGCACGGGCCAACCCTCTCCCGCGCGCGGGCGCGGGAGCGGCGCTCAGCGCGCCGGAAAATGCTGCCGCCAGTGCCGCGCGATATCGACGCGCCGGCACAGCCACACCCGCTCGTGTGCCTGCACATGGTCCAGGAAGCGCAGCAGCCCGGCCATGCGGCCAGGCCGCCCGACGATGCGGTTGTGCAGGCCGATGCTCATCATCTTCGGCCGCCCCTCCAGCCCCTCGCGGTACAGCACGTCGAAGGCGTCGATCAGGTAGCGCGCGAAATCCTCGCCGGTGTTGAAGCCCTGCGCCACGGCAAAGCGCATGTCGTTGTTGTCGAGCGTATAGGGCACAATCAGTTCAGGCGTGCCGTGCACGTCCTCCCAGTACGGCAGGTCGTCGGCGTAGCTGTCGGCCAGGTACAGGAAGCCCCCGATCCCGCTCAGCAGGCGCCGCGTGTTGGCGCTGAAGCGGCCGGTGTACCAGCCCAGCGGGCGTGACCCGATCACCGCGGTCTGCAGCCGGATGCTTTCCAGGATGTCGGCGCGTTCGTCCGCCTCCGGCATGTCGCGGTAGTCGATCCAGCGGCAGGCGTGGCTCGCGACCTCCCACCCGGCCTCGACCATCGCGGCGGCGGCTTCGGGGTGGCGCGCCAGCGCCATGGTGACGGCATAGACCGTGAGCGGGATCTTCCGCCCCGTGAAGGCGCGGAAAATGCGCCAGAACCCGGCGCGGCTGCCGTATTCGTACATGCTCTCGACCGAAAGGTTGCGCAGGCCCGGCCAGGGCTGCGTGCCGACCACCTCGGTCAGGTACGATTCCGAATGCGCGTCGCCATGCAGGATCGAGTATTCGCCGCCCTCCTCGTAGTTCAGCACGAACTGCACCGCCACCGCGGCCCCGCCCGGCCAGCGCGGATCCGGCGGGTTGCGCCCGTGGCCGATCAGGTCGCGCGGGTAGGTCGAGGTCCTGGGATGGTACGGGTTGGTCATGCCGGCATCTCTCTGCTGGTGTGGCGGCTTGGTGTGGCGGCCTGGTGTGGCGCCAGTGTGCCATGGAAGTCGGGCCCGCCTGGTGCACGCGCGGCAGCGGCCTGCCAGGCCAGCGTGCAGCGCAGTAGGCAAGCTGCCGTCTTTCGTGGATAACTCTTGCCTCAAGAAGACTTGAGCGAGACGACGAGGATGCGATGACCACCACCTGGACACCCGATTCCTGGCGCGGCAAGACGATCCGCCAGGCGCCCGCCTATCCCGATGCGGCCGCGCTGGCCGGCATCGAAAAGACGCTTGCCACCTACCCCACGCTGGTCTTTGCCGGCGAGGCGCGGCGGCTGAAGGCCTCGCTCGCGCTGGCCAGCGAGGGCCGGGCTTTTGTTCTGCAGGGCGGCGACTGCGCCGAGACTTTTTCCGATTTTTCAGCCAACCACATCCGCGACAGTTTTCGCGTGCTGTTGCAGATGGCCGTGGTCCTGACGTTCGGCGGCGCGCTGCCGGTGGTGAAGATCGGCCGCATGGCCGGGCAATACGCCAAGCCCCGCAGCAGCGACACCGAGGTGATCGACGGCGTCGAACTGCCGATCTACCGCGGCGACATCATCAACGGTGCCGAACCCACGCTGGCCGCCCGCGTGCCCGACCCCGCGCGCATGGAACGTGCCTATTTCCACAGCGCCACCACCATGAACCTGCTGCGCGCCTTTGCCCAAGGCGGCTTTGCGGATCTGCACCGCGTGCACCGGTGGAACCTTTCCTTCGTGGAACGCTCGCCGCTGGCCGAGCGCTATCGCGACCTGTCGGCCCGCATCGACGAGACGCTGAACTTCATGGCCGCCTGCGGCATGACCAGCGAAACCGCCCCCCAGATCCGCGAAACCGAATTCTACGTCAGCCACGAGGCGCTGCTGCTGCCTTACGAGCAGGCGCAGGCCCGTGTCGATAGCACCAGCGGCGACTGGTACCTGTGCAGCACGCACCTGCCCTGGATCGGCGACCGCACCCGCCAGCTTGACGGCGCGCATGTGGAATTCCTGCGCGGTGTGGCCAACCCGATCGGCCTCAAGGTCGGACCCACCAGCGACGCCGACGACCTGCTGCGCCTGGCCGATGCGCTGAACCCGAAGAACGAGGCTGGGCGGCTCACGCTGATCGCGCGGATGGGCGCGGACAAGGTGGGCGCCAAACTGCCCGCGCTGGTGCGGCGCATCGCGCGCGAGGGCCGCAAGGTGGCCTGGCTGTGCGACCCGATGCACGGCAACACGGTGAAGTCCTCGAACGGCTACAAGACCCGCTACTTCGATGCGATCCTGGAGGAAACGCGCGGCTTCTTCGACGTGCACGAGGCCGAAGGCACCTACGCCGCCGGCGTGCATGTGGAGATGACCGGCCAGGACGTCACCGAGTGCCTGGGCGGCGCGCACCGTATCACCGAGGCCCGGCTGGGCGACGCCTACAATACCTTCTGCGATCCGCGGCTGAACGCCGAGCAGTCGCTGGAACTGGCCTTCCTGCTGGCCGCCGAGTTGAAGCAGCGGCGTCTGCCGCCTGTGCCGCAGGTGGCCGCCGCGCAATAGAAAGGGTTTCCCGTGAATGACGGCGCAGTCCCCCCCGCGCCAGAAGTCGCAGGCTTCACCGACGTCTATTTCAACCGCACCAAGCGTGTGGTGGAGAAATTCGGCGACGCGCGCGTGACCTACGCCGTGTTCATGCGCCGCCCGGTGATCGCGGCACCGCGGCTGATGCTGGCCTGGCTGGAAGCCGTGGCGGCGACGCGGGCGGAAAAGTTCGACATCGAACTGTGCTTCCCGGAAGGCGAGTGGGTCGGCGCCGGCGAACCCATGCTGTACCTCACCGGCAGCTTCCGCGCCCTGGTCGATCTGGAAACGCTGTATCTGCAGCGGCTGGGTGCCTGCTGTGTAGCCGCCTACAACGCCTTCACCATGTGCGTCGATCTGCCGCATGTCGGCTTTTTGGCGATGGATGCGCGGCACTGCGCCGGCACCGAGATGGCCGAGATGATGGCCTATGGCGCGTCGGTCGGGTCGGCGGCGGCCAGGAAGCAGGGCGCCAGGGGCTTCGTGGGCAACGCCACCGACGCAACCGCGCATTATTTCGGTGCCGCGCGTGGCCGCGGCACCATGCCGCATGCGCTGATCGGTTATGCCGGCAGCACCGTGCGGGCCGCGGAAATGTTCCGCGAGACCTTCCCGGACGAGGACCTGACCGTGCTGGTCGACTATTTCGGCGCCGAGGTCACCGACAGCCTGGCCGTGGCGCGCCGCTTCCCCGACCTGGCCGAGGCCGGGCGCCTGGCGATCCGGCTGGATACCCATGGCGGGCGGTTCCTGGAAGGGCTCGATCCCGCGCGCAGCTACGCGGTGCTGGATCGGCATGCGCCGCACAGCATCCGGCGCTACCGCAGCGAAAGCGAACTGCGCACCCTGGTCGGCACCGGCGTGTCGGCAGCCGCCGTCTGGCACATGCGCGACAGCCTGGACGGCGCCGGCTTCGGCAAGGTGCGCATCGTCGGCTCCTCGGGCTTCGGCGTGGAGAAGTGCAAGGTGATGGCGGACGCCAAGGCGCCGCTCGATATCGTCGGCACCGGCAGCTTCATCCCGGAGGCGTGGAGCGAGACCTATGCCACGTCGGACATCGTGGAATACGACGGCGTGGCGAAGGTGAAGGTCGGGCGCGAGTTCCTGCTGCGCCGGAACACCGCGGAGCGGCGCAACGGGGCGTGACCGGTTTGGACGTCACGCGCGGTGCATTCTTCGGCGGGCCGAGCGCGCCGTGCGGCCGAAGGCCGCCCTGCGCGGTTGCGCGAGCCAAGCGCGCAGAGCGCGCGCCCGGCACCTGAGAGCATGCAATGACTCGCGAACGCCGCATCGGCTATGCCTGTGCCTTCGGCGTGCTGTTCATCTGGGCGGGGTTCCTGATCTCCTCGCGCCTGGCCGGGCGGCAGGACTTCACGCCGTGGGACGTGGCGCTGCTGCGCTACCTGGGCGGCTTCGTCACCGTGCTGCCCTTCGTCGCTGTGCAGGGCTGGCCTGCGGTCAGGCTGACCCACGGCCTTGCCCTGGCGGCCACGGCCGGGTTCGGCTTTCCGATCCTGGCCTATTTCGGCTTCCGCTTCGCCCCCGCCGCGCATGGCGCGGTGATGCTGCCGGGCATGCTGCCCTTCGTCGCCGCGCTGCTGTTCAGCATCGCCTTCGGCGAGAAATTTTCGCGCGCGCGCATCATCTCGCTGGCGGGCGTGGGCAGTGGCATCGCGCTGCTGGCCTTCGACACGTTCCGCGACCATCCCGGCGCCTGGCGCGGCGACCTGCTGTTCCTGGGCGGCGTCACGTGCTGGGCGGCCTACATGGTGCTGGTGCGGCGCTGGCAGGTGCCGGCGGTTGCGGCCACCTTCGCCATCGCCCTGCTGTGCGCGCCGATCTTCCTGCCGCTGTGGTGGTTCGTGCTGCCCAGCAACCTGGCGGCCGTGCCGTGGGGTGCCATTCTGTACCAGCTGGTGTTCCAGGGCTGCTTCGCGCTGGTGCTGGCGGGGCTGCTGTTCACCCGCGCGCTGAACGCGCTGGGGGCACCCACGCTCACCACCATCACCGCGCTCACGCCGGCGCTGGCCGCACTCGCCGCCTGGCCGCTGCTGGATGAGAGGCTGGGCATGGCCGGTATCGCCGGCGTGCTGATCGTTGCGGCCAGCATGGTGCTTGCGGTGCGCATGCCGCATGCCTAGGTTCGGCTGATGAGCGACACGCTCGCGATCGCGCTCGCGCAACTCAATCCTCATGTCGGCCAGATCGAAAAGAACCTTGCCGGCATTCTTGTCGCGCGCGCGGCGGCGGCCGCGCAGGGCGCGGCGCTGCTGGTCACGCCCGAGCTGTCCATTGCCGGCTATCCGGCCGACGACCTGCTGTCCAAGCGCGCCTTCATCGACGCCTGCCGCGGCGCGGTGGAACGCCTGGCGCAGGCCACCGGCGATGGCGGCCCCGGCGTGGTCGTGGGCGTGCCCTGGGCCGAGGATGGCGCGCTGTACAACGCAGCCCTGGTGCTGGAAGGCGGCGCCATCGCCGCCAGGCGCTACAAGCATGAACTGCCCGACTACGGCGTGTTCGACGACAAGCGCCATTTCACGCCCGGTCCCGCGCCTGGCCCCGTGGCGTTCCGCGGCCATCGCATCGGGCTGATGGTGTGCGAGGATTTCTGGTTTCCGGCCGTCAGCGAGACGCTTGCGGAAAGTGGCGCGGAGATCCTGGTGGCCATCAACGGCAGCCCCTTCGACATCGACAAGCAGGAAGCACGGTTGCAGCAGGGCCTGGCGCGCGTGATCGAGAACAACCTGCCCTTCGTTTTTGTCAACCAGGTCTGCGGCCAGGACGAGCTGGTGTATGAAGGTGCCTCGTTCGTGCTCAACGCCGACCGCACGGTGGCGCTGCGCATGGCGGACTTCGAAACCGACCTTGGCGTGGCGCGCTTCCATCGCAACGGCGCGGGGCTGGTGTGCGCACGGCAACCCCTGTCGCCCGAGATGCCCCGGCTGGAAAAGATCTACCGCGCGATGATGCTGGGGCTGGCGGACTATGTGGGCAAGAACGGTTTTCCGGGCGTGCTGCTGGGGCTTTCGGGCGGCATCGACAGCGCGATCAGCGCCGCCGTGGCGGTCGATGCGCTGGGCGCCGAACGCGTGCGCGCGGTGATGCTGCCCAGCCCCTACACGTCTCGGATGTCACTGGATGACGCGGCCGAAATCGCGCGCAACCTCGGCATCCGCTACGACACGGTCAGCATCGAGCCCGCGATGGCCGCGTTCGACACGATGCTGAAGCCTATCTTCGGCAACGCGCCCGCCGACATCACCGAGGAGAACATCCAAAGCCGCGCCCGCGGCGTGGCCCTGATGGCGATCAGCAACAAGTCGGGCGCGATGGTGCTGACCACCGGCAACAAAAGCGAGATGAGCGTGGGCTATGCCACGCTGTACGGCGACATGTGCGGCGGCTATTCCGTGCTGAAGGATGTCTACAAGACCACCGTGTTCGCGCTGACGCGCTGGCGCAACGAACGCCATCCGCAGGGTGCCAGGGGCCCGGCCGGCATGGTGATCCCCGATCGCGTCATCACGCGGCCACCCAGCGCCGAGCTGAAGGACAACCAGACCGACCAGGATTCCCTGCCGCCGTACGATGTGCTGGATGGCATCTTGGAGCGCCTGGTCGAGGGCGAGAAATCGGTGGACGACGTGGTCGCCGACGGGTTCGAGCGGCCCACCGTGCTGCGCGTGTGGAAGATGCTCGATCGCGCCGAGTACAAGCGCCGCCAGGCGCCGCCGGGCGTGAAGATCACCGCCCGCGCCTTCGGCCGCGACCGCCGCTACCCCATCACCAACGGCTTCACGGCGCTGGTGAAGTAGCGCGATGGAAGACCTGTTCGCGCCACCGGGCGGCTTCGCCGTGCGCATCATGGACCTCTCCGGCGGCAACGGCGCCGAGCCGGTCGAAACGATCCGCGGCTTCGAAACGCTGATGCACGCCAACGCCTTCGCCCGCGCCTATGTGCGCGACAGTTTTGAACGCTGCCGGGCGCCGGGGCTGGATGCGAAGCAGGTGGTCGATGCCTGGTTCGCCTATGGCGAGGACGCGGTGGTGGAGAACGAGGCCGGCTGGCGCTCGGCCGCCGAAGTCCAGGATTTCGCGGCCACCCGCGCGCGCGCCGAGGAGCGCGACTGGCGGGCGCTTGATCCGCGCCGCCACGGCGGCGATGACGACGAGGGCGAGGAGTCCGCGCCGGACGACGACGACGATTGAGCGCGCCGTGGCGGCTCACGCTGCGCCCGCATGGCGCGCTGCACCTGGGCGCCGCGCGGCTGCTGCTGCTGGGCTGGCGCGCTGCCAACGAAGCCGGTGCGCGCGTAGAACTGTTCATCGACGACAGCGGCGGCCCCGCCCCCGAGGTGATCGCCGCCGCCCTGCGTGACCTGGCCTGGCTTGGCCTGTCCTGGGAGCAAGTGACCCACGCCAGCGGGGTCGCGACCGACGACGCGGTGGCCGCACTCAAGGCATCGGGCCGGCTCTATCCGTGCTGGGAGCCCGAGGCCGAGCTTGCCGCCCGCCGCCGCTGGCGCATCCGGCGCGGCCAGAACCCGGCCTATGACCGGTCCATGCTGCGGCTTTCCGAAGGCCGGCGGGCGGCGCTGATGGCCGAGCGCGCGCCGTACTGGCGCTTCAAACTAACCGATGGCCTGGCCGCCTGGCGCGACCTGTGCCGGGGCATCAAGCCGGTCGCGATGGACCGCGTTGACGACCCGATCCTGCTGGACGCCGGGGACCGGCCTTCGGTGCTGCTGGCTATGGCGGTGCACGACCTGGCGTCCGGCACGGCCTGCGTGGCCTCGGCCGAGGACCGGCTGACCGAAACCGCCGCGCTGTTCGACATCCGCGCCGTGCTGGCGCCGCATCTGCCGCTGCCGCAGGCCGCGCATTTCGCACTGCTGCCCGGGCTGGAGGGGCCCGCCTTGCGCAGCCTGACCCTGCACCGGCTGCGCGCCGATGGCGTGCTGCCCGCGGCGCTGGCCACCTACCTTGCGGGCGCGGCCGCGTTCGACATGGCGGGGCTGCTGGCGGCGAACCGAAACGTGCTTGGCGGCCTTGCCTTCGCTGCCGTGGCGCCGCTGCTGCCGGCCGGCGCGGATGCGGCATTCTGGCTGGCGGTGCGCGGCCATATCGACCTGGTCAGCGAGGCCGGGCACTGGTGGCAGGTGGTGGCTGGCACCATCGACCCGCCGGAGAAGCCCGACCTGCGCCTGGCCGCAGCCGCCCGCGCGCTGCCGTCGGACATGGCGGGCGCCTGGCCAGACCTGCTGCGCCATGCCGACGCCGCAACCCTGTATCGCGCGCTGTCGGGTGAGGAAACGGGGCCGCCGATGCAAACGCTGCTTCCGCTGATTGGCCGCGATCGTGCATTTTCCCGCCTCATGCAGGCTGCGGGCACAGAATGAGCGGACTTCGCCTCTACAACACTGCCACGCGCACGAAGGAAGACTTCGTGCCGCTCGATCCGAACCATGTGCGCCTGTACGTGTGCGGACCGACGGTGTATGACCTGGCGCATCTGGGCAATGCGCGCCCGGTGGTGGTGTTCGACGTTCTGGCGCGGCTGTTGCGCAGCCTGTATCCGCGCGTCACCTACGTGCGCAACATCACGGACATCGACGACAAGATCAACGCACGGTCGCGCGAAAGCGGCGAGCCGATCGGCGCCATCACCGCGCGCACCACGGCGCAATACCACGCCGACATGGCGGCGCTGGGCAACCTGCCGCCCGACGTGGAACCCCGCGCCACGGCGCACATCGCCGAGATGATCGCGTTGACGCAGAAGCTGATCGAAAACGGCCACGCCTACGTGGCCGAGCGCCACGTGCTGTTCGACGTGCCGAGCTATGCTGCCTATGGGCGCCTGGCCAACCGCAGCACCGACGAGATGCTGGCCGGTGCGCGCATCGACGTCGCGCCCTACAAGAAGGGGCCCGGCGACTTCGTGCTGTGGAAGCCCTCGGACGAGCATACGCCAGGCTGGGACAGCCCGTGGGGCAGGGGACGGCCGGGGTGGCATATCGAGTGCTCGGCCATGGCATGGCGGCATCTCGGGCCGAGCTTCGACATTCATGGCGGCGGCCTGGACCTGATTTTTCCGCACCACGAGAACGAGATCGCGCAGTCGCTGTGCGCGCTGCCTGAGTCACAGTTTGCCCGCGTGTGGATGCACAACGGCATGCTGAACGTGGACGGCGAGAAGATGTCCAAGAGCCTGGGCAATTTCCTCACCGTGCAGGACGTGCTGGCCAAGGGGCCGTGGGCGGGCGAGGCGTTCCGGCTGCTGCTGCTGAAGACGCATTATCGCCAGCCGATTGATTTCTCGTGGGCGGCGTTGGAGGAGGCGCGAGCGAAGCTTGATCACTGGTGCAGGGCGTATGTAGCAGCCGACGATACGGCGGGGCCATCGGACCGGGACTCCACATTCGGAAATCGGGTGGTGGCAGCACTCTCCGACGACCTGAATACGCCGCTCGCGATGAGTGTGCTGGATGAGCATGCCAGGGCAATCCTTGCTGGGCAGGCACGGTCGAGAACGGCATTTCGTGCAAATGCGCGGGAGATCCTGGGCGTGATGCCCAAGAAGCCAGAAGAATGGTTCCAGTCAGGCACCGAAAACCGCGCCGAAATCGACACCGCCATCGCCGCCCGCCTGGCCGCGCGCAAGGCGCGGAACTTCGCCGAGGCCGACCGCATCCGCGACGACCTCGCGGCCCAGGGCATCGTGCTGGAAGACGGCCCAACCGGCACCACATGGCGCCGCGCGTCGTGAGTCGCGGCGGCTTCCTCGTGCGACCGCTCGTCACCCTCATCCTGTCCCTCTCCCTGAGGGAGAGGGGACCCTCATCGGCGAAACTCTCTGCGTACGGTCCCCTCTCCCTCAGGGAGAGGGACAGGGTGAGGGTGACTGGTCCCGCCAACACGACCCAATGACCGACCGCGTCTTCCTCTATGACTGCACGCTGCGCGACGGGCAGCAGATGCAGGGCATCGACTGGGGCGTGGCGGACAAGCAGGCCATCGCCGCGGCACTCGATGGCTTCGGCGTGGACGTGATCGAAGGCGGCTGGCCCGGCGCCAACCCGATCGACGACGCCTTCTTCGCCGATCCGCCCGCCACGCGCACCGCGAAGCTCTCGGCCTTCGGCATGACGCGGCGCAGCGGCCGCTCCGCCGCCAACGACCCCGGCCTCAACACCATCTTCGCCGTGGAGACGCCCATCGTGACCCTGGTCGGCAAGACCTGGGACTTCCACGCCATCACGGCGCTGGGCGTCGATCCGGACGAGAACCTTTCCATGATCCGCGACAGCGTGGCCGAGGCGCTGCGCCGCCAGCGCGAGTGCCACTTCGACGCGGAGCATTTCTTCGATGGGCTGGCAAAGAATCCCGACTACGCGCTGGCCGCACTCAGCGAAGCGCACAAGGCCGGTGCCGCCTGGTTGGTGCTGTGCGACACGAATGGCGGCACGCAGCCGCACGCCATCGCCGATGGCGTGCGCCGCGTGCGCAAGCATCTGCCAAAAGCCCGGCTGGGCATCCACTGCCACAACGACACCGAGCAAGGTGTGGCCAACACGCTGGAAGCAGTGCGCGCCGGCTGCCGCCAGGTGCAGGGCACGCTGAACGGCATCGGCGAGCGCTGCGGCAACGCCAACCTCGTGTCCATCATCCCCAACCTGATGCTGAAGCTCGGCTTCACCACGGGCATCAGCCGCGACGGGCTGCGCGGCCTCACAAAACTGTCCCGCATGCTGGATGAGCGGCTGAACCGTGCGCCGGCGCGCGGCGCCGCCTATGTCGGGGAGAGCGCCTTCGCGCACAAAGGCGGGCTGCATGTCTCGGCAGTGGCGCGCGACCCTGCCACCTACGAGCACGTGGAACCCGAGATCGTCGGCAATCGGCGCCACATCGTGGTCAGCGACCAGGCGGGCCGCAGCAACATCCTGGCGCAGCTGGCGGATGCCGGCATCACGATTGCCGCCAACGACCCCCGGATCGGCAAGCTGCTCGACCAGGTGAAGGCGAACGAGCTGGCCGGCCTGACCTATGACGGCGCCGAGGCGTCGTTCGAGCTGCTGGCGCGCCGCATGCTGGGCACCGTGCCGGAATATTTCCGCATGGAAAGCTTCCGCTGCCTGGTCGAGCGCCGGGCCGAGGAAACGCTCAGCGAAGCCACCGTGAAGGTCGCCGTGAACGGATCGCGCATGCTGACAGTGGCGGAAGGCAACGGCCCGGTGAACGCGCTGGACGCCGCGCTGCGGGCCGCCCTGCTGCCGCACTACCCCGATGCCGCGGCGCTGAAGCTGGTGGACTACAAGGTGCGTATCCTGAGCCCCGAGGCGGCGACGGCGGCGGTCACGCGCGTGATCATCGAAAGCACCGACGATACCGGCCAGCGCTGGTCCACGGTCGGTGTGTCCGGCAACGTCATCGAGGCATCCTTCGCCGCGCTGTCCGATGCCATCACCTGGCTGCTGCTGAAGCGGGGCATGGCAGGCTGAGGCAGGGTAGGGTAGCCCGTGAACTCTATCGGAGGAACAAGGCCATGATCCGCACCACGCTTGCCGCGCTGCTGCTGCTGGCCACGCCCGCGCTGGCCCAGCACGCCGGCCATGGCGCGCCCGCCGCGCGAGGCGAGCCCGCCAGCACGCAGGAATTCCGCGCCGCCAGCCAGGCGATGCACAAGGCCATGGACATCCCGTATTCCGGCCGCGCCGACCGCGACTTCGTCGCCAGCATGATTCCGCACCACGAAGGCGCCATCGCCATGGCCCAGGTGGTGCTGCGCCACGGCAGCAACGCCGAGGTGAAGAAGCTGGCGCAGGAGGTGATCGACGCGCAGTCGCGCGAGATCGCCTGGATGCGGGAGTGGCTGGCGAAAAACCCCTGAAGCTTGCGCGCGGCGCCCCTGCGTGGCACGCGGCGCGCATGACAGGACGTGATGGCGGCGCCGACCTGGCGCCGATCGCCGGCAGCCCGGTGGTCATTCTGGTGCGCCCGCAGATGCCCGAGAATATCGGCGCCACTGCGCGCGCCATGGCCAATGGCGGGCTGTTCCACCTGCGCCTGGTCAGCCCCCGCGAATCCTGGCCGCACCCCCTGGCAGTGCGCATGGCCAGCGGTGCCGACCGCATCCTGGAAGCCGCGACCGTGCACGACACCGTGGACGATGCGGTGGCCGACCTGCACCGCGTGCTGGCCACGTGCCCGCGCCCGCGCCACACCGTCACCACGGTGCTGACCGCGCGTGGTGCCGCAGCCGAACTGCGCGCGGTTGCTGCGCAGGGGCTTCGCGCCGGGGTGCTGTTCGGCCCCGAACGCGCGGGCCTGGACGCCGAGGACATGGCGCGCGCCGACACGCTGGTGCGCTATCCGCTCAATGAAAAATTCGACTCGCTGAACCTGGCGCAGGCGGTGATGGTGCTGGCCTATGAGTGGTGGACGGCAGCGGAAGCCACGCCGCCACGCCAGCTGCAAACCCACGAGAGCGCGGTCGCGACCAAGGCCAGCCTGGACAATTTCATCCGCCACCTGACCGACGAGCTGGATGCCTCGGGCTTCCTGCGGCATGGCGGCAAGCGGCCGATCATGGTGCGCAACATCCGCCACCTGTTCCAGCGCGGCGGGGCGACCGAGCAGGAGGTGCGCACGCTGCACGGCATCGTCGCCATGCTGTCGCGCGGCCGCATGGTGCGGGGGCGACTGGAACCGCTGGCGGCTCCGGGCGCGTCAGAAAGCGGCGATCAGCGCGAGTAGAACTCGACCACCAGGTTCGGTTCCATCTGCACCGGATAGGGCACGTCGTTCAGCTTCGGGCCGCGCGCGAACACGCCCTTCATGGCGCGGTGATCGACCTGCAGATACTCCGGCACCTCGCGCTCGGTGCTTTGGGCTGCGTCCAGCACCATGGCGAGCTGCTTGGACTTCTCCTTCACCTCGACGGTGTCGTCGTTCTTCACCTGGTAGCTGGCGATGTTGACGCGCTTGCCGTTCACCAGCATGTGCTGGTGGTTGACGAACTGGCGGGCGGCGAAGACGGTGGGCACGAACTTCATGCGGTACACCACCATGTCCAGCCGGCGCTCCAGCAGGTCGATCAGGTTCTCGCTGGTATCGCCCTTCCGGCGCACCGCCTCGGCGTAGTATTTGCGGAACTGCTTTTCGCCGATGTTGCCGTAATAGAATTTCAGCTTCTGCTTGGCCATCAGCTGCACGCCGAAGTCGGTCACCTTCTTGCGGCGCTGGCCGTGCTGCCCCGGCCCGTATTCGCGCTTGTTGACGGGGCTTTTCGGCCGGCCCCAAAGGTTCACGCCCAGGCGGCGGTTGACCTTGTACTTGCTTTCGGCGCGCTTCGTCATGCGCGTGTCCTTCCATTCGTTATGGCCGCTGCGTGCTGCATAGGGCCTGGCTTGTCCCGGTAGTCCCTGCCGGCGCCTGGGCGCCGCGGGCGGGCGCGAACCACGTGGGCTCGTCCGCTTTCCCGGAAGTGGCCGGGCGTATAGGGGGGCCACCGGCGCTTGTCAAAGCGCCGCACCGATGCGACCTGAGCCCGATGGTCAAGCGCGAGGATATCCTGTGGCTGGGCGTGGCGGCCGGGGTGGGCGGCAGCCTGGTGGGCGGCATGATGCTGGGCATCGGCATGGGCCTGGTGGTGCAGGGCGCGCATGTCGGCTGGCTGCTGATCCTGCCCGGCGCGCCCGCCGCTGGCGTCATGGGCTATGTGCTGGCCAGGCGCCTGGCCGGCCGCCTGCCGCCCGATCCCCGCCGCTAGGGCCGTTTCACCGCAAGCAAGTGCGGCGAAACGGCCCTAGGTATTTGTCTGGTCGCGTTTTCCGAGGCGTCAGGCGATTCCGCCTGACTTGAAAACGCTCCAGCTACTGCGCCGCCAGGCCCAGCCGCCGGATCACCGGGATCCAGGTCTCTCGCTCGCGCGCCACCAGGGCTGCGTATTCCTGCGCCGAGCTGCCGGCCACGCGGAAGCCGGCGGCGGTCAGTGTGCGCGCGGTCTCCTCCTGCCGGAGTGCCGCCACAAACGCCGCGTTCAGCGCCGCGATCACCGCGGGCGGCGTGGCCGCCGGCACGTGCAGCCCGTACCAGAAGCTGGCGCGGAAACCGGGCACGATCTCGTTGGCGGCCGGCAGGTCGGGCAGGTCGGGCAGCCGCGCCTCCTCCAGCACGGCCAGCGCCCGCAGCGTGCCGGCGCGCAGGTGCGGCAACGCGGTCGCCAGGGACGCGAACGAGACATCGACCTCGCGCTTCAGCAGCGCGTTCAATGCCTCGCCGCCCGAGCGGTAATGCACATCGGTGAAGGTTGCGCCGGACAATCGCGCGAGCTCGGCCCCCAGGAACTGCGTGATGTTGCCGATGCCGGTTGCGCCATGCGTGATCCGGCCGGGATCGCGGCGCGCGCGATCCAGGAAGCCAGCGAGCGTCGTCGCATCCGTGCTGGTGATGATCACGATCGGCTGCGTGGCCGCCAGGGTCACGGCCGCGAAATCGGCTTCCGGATCATAGGGCAGGTTGGGGAACACGACCTTGGCGGTGCCGATGCTGCCAAGCTCGCCGATCAGCAGCGTTTCGCCCGTGGCCGGCGCGCGTGCGACGAAGGCCGCTCCCAGCGTGCCGCCGGCGCCAGGCCGATTTTCCACCACGAAACTTCGCCCCGTGCGCTCCTGCGCGGCGCGCGCGATGAAGCGCGCCAGCGTGTCGATCGAGCCGCCGGCGGCGAAACCGCTGACGATACGAAACGGCCCGCGTGGCAGGTCATCGGCCGCGGCGGGCATGGCCAGAAGCAGCACGGCCAGCAGCATCAGGCGCCTCATGGTTCCTCCGTGGTTTGCTTGGCCGCGCGCGGCGGCGGATCGGTCAGGCCAGGAAGGGGTCGGGCAGGCGTGCCAGGGCTTCGCAGGCATTCCTGACATGGGCGCGCATCGCACGTTCGGCGCCGGGCGCATCGCCGGCGACCAGGCACTCCACCACGGCCGCGTGTTCGGCCAACGCATCAAGGCGCGCCCGGCGTGTCATCAGCCGCGCGTACAGCAGACGCGACAGCGGCAGCGTGAGCGGCCTCAGCGCGTCGTTCAGCCGAGGATTGGCGGCCAGCGCCAGCACCAGGTCGTGGAAGCGGATATTGGCGGCGGCGAAAGCGCCGACCGGATCGTCGGCGCGCTCGGCCGCGCGCTGCTCGGCCATCGCGGCGGCAAGCCGGCGCCTCGCTTTCGGTCCGCGCGCCGCACCCAGCCGGGCTGCCAGGCCTTCCAGCGCCTCGCGCACCGGGGCGATGGCGGCCAGGTCGGCGCGCGCGATGCGCCGCACCGCGGCACCCCGATGCGGTGCCAGGTCCAGCACGCCTTCGGCGGCGAGGCGTCGCAGCGCTTCGCGCACCACGCCGCGGCTGGCGGCGAACTCGCCCGCCAGTGTCGCCTCGATCAGGCGGTGGCCGGGCGCGTAGCTGCCGGCAATGATGCGCCCGCGCAGCGTGCCCGCCAGCCCGCCAACCCGCGATTGGCTTGAGTCGTCGAACATGATTGTCCTACAATATTGCAGACAGGGAGGCAGCGGAAGCATGCGTCTGGCGCACGGCAAGGATATCGAGTTCACCCAGCCCAGGACCAGCCACCGCGAGCCCGGCATCCTGTTCAAGCATCTTCTGACCGGCGAGGCCGGGCAGCCCGACTGCTACGAGCTCTCACTCACGCGCGTGGTCGCGCGCTACGAGGCACCGCGCCACCGGCACAATTTCGACCAGGTGCGCTGGCAGCTCGATGGCACCTTCGGCGACGGCAAGGGCGACGATCTGCCGCCGGGCTGGGTGGGCTACTACCCCGAGGGCACCTACTACGCGATCGATGCCACCGGGCCTTGCGAACAGCTCACGCTGCAATCGGGCGCGCCCACCGGTTCGGGCTTCATGCCCTATGCAAAACTGTTCGCCGGCGCCGCCGAGCTGGCAAAGCTTGGCACCTTCAAGGACGGCGTATTCCGCCGGAACGATGCCAGCAACCTGCCGCCCGGCGTAAAGCGCAACCAGGACGGCTACGAGGCCGTGTGGCAGCACGTGATGGGCACGCCGGTGGTCTACCCCAGGCCGCGCTTCGCCGCGCCATTGCGCATGGACCCCACGGCCTTCGGCTGGCTGGCCGATGGCCCCGGCGTGGCGCGCCGCGTGCTGGGCCAGTTCACCGAACGCGGCGTCGGCGTGGCGCAGCTGCGGCTGGACGCGGGCGCTTCGGCACCCCACAGCGCGATCGCGCGCACGCTGCTGTTCGTGCTGGACGGCCAGGGCAGCATCGACGGCCAGGCGATCTTCAAGGAAACCGCGATCGAACTCGCACCAGGCGAAACGGCGACGATCATGGGCGGTGATCTGCTGCTGGCGATGCTGACCTTGCCCGACTTCTCACAGCCGGCAGTGTTGCCGATGTCCAGCGCGGCCTGAACCATGCCACGACGATGCTTCAGCATGGCGCCGCGTCCGCCAGCAGGCGTTGCAGGGCCTGGGTATCGGGTGTGTCACCGTCGGCTGTCACGCGCTGCAGCATTGCGCGCGCCGCCTGGTGCAGCGTCGAAGGCGGCGTGCCCGCCATGCGGTCACTGAGCGCCCGCAACGCCAGCGCCCACGCACCCTGACCTTCGGCCATCGCCTGGGCATCGCGCAGGTAGCGGTCAGAAGCGCCGCGCCGCAGCGCGCGAGAGGCAAGACCGGTCAGGCGAAGCACCTCGGCAGCGTAGAGCCGCAAGCCGGTTTCATCCGAGATCGTCGCGGCCTCGGCCAGCGCCTCCAGGGCGGGGCGGGGCGCCGCGGCGGCCAGCAGGCATTCGGCCCGCAGCGCGAGCGCATAGGGCAGCAACTGGCGCGCCCCGGTTTCCCGGTAGGCGGCGATCGCGGTGCCCAGCGCATCCGCGGCGCCTGCCGGATCATTGGCCCGGTGCGTGGCCGCCAGCACGATCTCGCACCAGGCAAGCCAGTACGGGAATTGCTGTGCGGCGGCCACGGCGTAGGCCTCTGTCGCCGTCGCATGCGCCGCCTGGTCGCGTCGTGCGGTCAGTAGGCGCAGCGCATCCACACCCAGCACATGCGCCGTGGTGTGCGCATGCTGCCAGCGGCGCGCCGCCATGCGGGCCTGCTCGGCCTGTCGGTCCGATTGCGTCATGCAGCCGGTGATCGCCAGGCCCCAGGCGCGGTGCGCATGCACCAGCGCCGCCGGATCGGACCCGAAGCGGAAGCGGTGGTCGCCATGCCGGTCGGCGTCGTACAGCGCCAGCGTCGCTTCGAAATGCCTGGCCGCTGCGTCGTGGTCGCCGTGCAGCAGGAAGGCAAGCGCCTGCGAACGATGCGCCTGCAGCACCTGGTCGTCGCGACCATCGGCGCGCGCCAGCGCCAGCAACTGCGTGCCGACCGCGAGCGCCCTGCTCATGTTTGCGCGCACCATGGCATGGGCCTGCAGCCCGCGCAGCGCCGCGAAACGCAGCGCCGGCTCGGCGACCTCGGCCTGGTCCAGGGCTTCCAGCGCGCCGCTGAAGGCAGCCTCCACCGAAGCCGCGCCGTTGCCATCGATCGCCATGCGCTGCGGCCCCAGGCGCACCAGCAGAACCGCGCGGTTCTCCGCAGCGGCCTTGCCGTTTGGCCCGAGCAGGCGCAGCGCCCGCGCATAGGCATCGGCCGCCTCGTGCGGGGCGCCCAGGCGCGCGGCGTGATCGCCGGTGCGCGTCCACCACTCGGTTGCGGCAGCCGTGTTGCCCGCTTCTTCTAGGTGGAGCGCAACCAGGCTTGGCCTGGCCGCCACGGTTTCGGGGAAGCCTGCCTGCAGGGCCGCCGCGGCGCGCGCATGCAGTGCCCGCCGCGGCTCCCGCAGCAGGCTGCGATACGACGCATCGCGGATCAGCGCGTGCCGGAACGCATGCGTCGCCGTGCCGTTGTGCAGGCGGTGCACCAAGCCGGCTGCGGACAGCGCGGCCAGCGCCTGATCGAGCGCATCGCCCGGCATGTCGACCACCGCCGCCAGCAGCGCCCGGTCGAAATCCCGCCCGAGCACGGCGGCAGCCCGTGCCACCGCCCGTGCCGCGCCCACTTCGTCGAGCCGCGCCAGCAGTGAATCGTTCAGCGACGACGGCAAGGTGAGCAGATTGCTGTCGGCGCTGTGTTGCGCCAGCAGCGTCAGCTCCTCGGCGAACAGCGGATTGCCTTCGGCACGCGCAACGATGGCCTGCCGCGAGGCAGGCGGCAGCAGGCTGCCACCTTCGATGCCGGTGACGATCGCGGCCACCGCCTGCTGCGGCAGCGGCTGCAGCGCCAGCGCCGGGATCACCGGCATCAGGCCTTCGGGAAGCTGGCGGCTGGTGGTCAGCAGCAGCAGGCGGGCCGCGTGCAGCATCGGCAGCAGCGTGCCCAGCCATTCCTGCGTCGAAGGGTCGCTCCAATGCAGATCCTCGATCAGCACCACGGCCGGCCTGTCGGCGGCAAGCGCCAGCAGCCAGGCCGTCAGCGCGGCGAACAGCGACGGGCGCGTCGCCGCCCCGTCCGGTGCCGCGGGATCGACCAGTCGGGCCAGGGCATCGACATGCTGCAGCGCGCCCTCGACGTTCGGCAGCGTTTCCAGCAGTCGCGCGCGTGCGGCATCGGGCTGTTCCGCGGCATCGCCAAGCCAGCCCCGCAGCAGGTCGCTGGCCGGCTTCAGCGGCAGGGCGGCATTCTCGGGCAGGCAGCCGGCGTCAAGCCAGAACCCTGCTTCGGCCTGTACGCGCGGGCGCAGGCCGGCCACCAGGCTGGACTTGCCGATGCCGGGGTCGCCCTGGACCAGCAGGGCACCACCACGCCCCTGTCGTGCCGCCTGCCACCGATCCGCCAGCATGGTGGATTCCGCGGCCCGGCCGTGCAGCACGCCGCTGAGCGGACCACGCCCGCGACGGCTGCCCGACTTCGCGGCCAGCACGCGGAATACCGGCACCGGCGCCGGCGCCGGCGCGAGTTCTCCCGCGTCGCTGGCCAGCACCACGGCGCCCGCCGGCGCGAACTCGTAGGCAGCGGCGGCCAGGCGCTGCGCCGCGGCGCTGACCAGCACGGCGCCGGGCGGCGCCAGCTTCTGGATGCGATCCGCCAGGTTGGGGGCATCGCCCAGGATGTCGCCGCCGGCCTCGGCACCGACACCCTCAATCCGGCCGACCACGACGATGCCGACAGCGATGCCGATGCGCGCCTCCAGCCGCACACCGGCGATGCCGTGCCGCGCATCGGCTGCCAGCACCGCGCGCTGTGCGGCAAGCCCGCCCGCGATGGCGCGGCGCACATCGTCCTCGCGCGCGCTGGGATAGCCCCAATAGGCCAGGATGCCATCGCCCAGGTAGCGCGCGACATAGCCGCCATTGGCGGCGATCGCGCCGGACGCGGCGCGGCGGTAGGCAAGGGTGAGGCTGCTCAGGTCCTCGGGGTCCAGCCGGCGCGCCAGGCGCGACGACCCCACCAGATCGACCATCATCACGGCGACCTGGCGCCGTTCGGCATCGGTTGGCAGTGTTTCGACCACAGAAGGATCAGACATGGAAGACGAGGTATAGCGCGTTGGCCGGGCGGCAGGCCATGGCGCCAAGGCATCGCGGCGAAATCGCAGATTGGGGGTTGATGATCGGCCGCGCCGAGGCCCAAAGTGATGCGGATACGGAACGGGAGAGCGCATGAGTCGGAATGAGGACCCGCCGCCGGCGCCGCTTGATGCGCTGCTGCATGAACTTGGGCCAGGGCTTGATGGGCGCATCGCGGGGTTGCTGCGCGCCGTGGCTGCGGCCGACGGCAACCTCGACGACCCGCTGGTGCGCCACCTTTCGCGCCATGGCGCGGTGCTGACCGAGGAAGCGGGCGCCGACGGCAGCTTCGCCGGTACGATCGAGCAGGCGCTGGCGCTGCTGCCGGACGGCCCGGTGCGGCCGCGCCTGCGTGCCATGGGGCCGGGCCGGCGGGAACTGCGCATTCCGGGCGTGATGCTGGCCCAGCTGGCGGGGCGGGCAGTGGACCGCAATCGGCTGCAGGGACCGGTTGTCGTGGCCAGCGAAGGTCTGGGCCCGGCCATTGATCCTTCCCGTCCACCATCGCCAACGCCACAGGGCTTGCCGCCGCGGCCAGCCCGACCTGCACGCCGGCCCTTCGTGCCGCCCGCCCCATCTGCGCCGCCTGCGCCGGTTACCCCGACGCAGTTGCTGCGGTCATTGCGTGCCAGTCGTCCCGTCGGCCTGCCGCGCCAGCGCAACGAACGCGACATTGCCACTGGCGAGCCTGGCGCCGGCACCGGAGTGAACCTGACGGCGAACGGGACCGCGCTGGACGGCACCGGCATCATCATCGGTTTCATCGACTATGGCTTCGACCTGACGCACCCCGCGTTGCGCCGTCCCGACTCGGTCACCAGCAGGGTGCCGAATGCCGACGAATTCGGCCGCACGCGGCTGCTGGCGCTTTGGGACCAGACCGATCCGGCGATCGCGCCAGCCGATTTCCCCAGCGATGACAACCGGCCGGGCCGCATGGACAACCGGCCGGGCCGCATGCGCGTGCCAGGCCACGCCGATCCGCATGATCGGCCGGGCGACGGGAGTCAGTCGGGGAAGTGGCTTTTCCCCTATGGCGTGATGAAGGGCGCGGCGACAATCAACGAGGAGCTGGGCGTCCACGACGAGATCCTTCTCACCAAGGTCGTCGACTGGATTCGCGCGGTGCTGTGGCAAGCCGCCGGCTACACGGGCGGCTACGCGACATCGCCTCCGGAACCTGCTCGGTCTCCGGCGGACCGCAAGCCGCCTCCTCTGCGGGCTGTGAAGGCGATCGAGATGCGCCTGGCGGACTCCTTTAGCGCGCAGACCCGGGACTTCGCGACCCTGTTCGACGTGGAATGGCTGGCGTGGTTCCTGCGCACCCATGGCACCGCGCAAGCATCCGCCACAGCAGCAATGGCGGCGCAGGACCTCGCGCACCGGATCACCCGTCGCATCACCGAAGGGCGCCGGCTGGCGCGCGAGGAAACCTGGAGCAAGGGCTACAACCCTGTCGCCGGCAGTGACACGTCAGACTATGTAGGCCATGGCACGCACGTCGCTTCCATAGCCTGCGGTACTGCCACGAAGGTACGGCGGCGCTTCCAGGACACCGCGGTCGAATTCCGCGGCATCGCGCCCAAGGCCGAGATCATTGCCGTGCAACTCGATCTGGTCGAGGAGGACTGGCACGAGGGCGGCGGCGGCGGATGGCAGGAGGCGCAGCGCTTCAGGCTGAACCAGGACAGCGGCGAAGATCTCGGCACGCCGCGCGCACCTCCGGTCAACTGCCGCTTGCCGATCGCGCACGACCATCGCACGTTTTGCGCCGACGCCAAGGATGAAATGCTAGAGCGGCTTGCGCTACGGTCGTTCGAGTACGGCGACAGCTACGCGTTGCGCGATGCGCTGCACTTCATCGCCGCCCGGGCATGGCAGGAGTGGAAGGCGCGCCGAACGAATCACCCAACGCCGATCCGCGGCGTCGTGATCAATGTCAGCCTTGGTGCGCATGGCGGCGGACATGATGGCCGCAGCCGCTTCGAAGCCGCCGCCGATGCTGTCATCGCCGGCTGGGAGGAGGAGTGCAGCAAGCTCGAAGCCCGTCCGGGGGCCAGGCCGCCAATGCTGTCCATCGTGTTGTCCGCCGGCAACGCGCACGATCCCGCGCGGCCCGGCCATATGGGCGTGCTGCTGGGGTGCGGTGCCAGCGCGGCGTTCCGCTGGCATCTGCCGGATCCGCGCCGCGATCGCTGGCCCGAGGACTACGTGCATGAGCGGCAGACGTTGCGTGATCCGACGCCGAACGAACTCGAGATCCGACACGCGCCGCGCCCTGACAAGCACGCGGCGCTGACGCGGGAACTGACCTGCGGGCGTGTCAGCGGCCCCAGGGTTTCGATGCGCCCGCTGTTGCGACCGCAAGGCGCCACCGGCCGGGCGGGCATCGCCCCGTTCCACGCATCCGCCAGCAGCATGAACCTGACCATCCCGGACGCTGTGCCGCAGCCCTTCATTCGTTCCGTCGATAAACCCGCCCCCGCCTCGGGGCTGGCCGGCGGCGGCACGCTTGAGGACAAGACCACGACGATCGTCATGGTCGCCGATCCGGTGCCGTGGCCGGGGCTTGACGTGCGCAACCGTGCGGAGATGACGGGCCTGCGCCACTTCCTGGAAAGTATCCTGCGTGGCGTTGGTCCGGCACGGGCCGTGGAAAGACCATGCCCCAGCAACGAGGTCGCCGGGGGCAGGTTTCCCATGCCGCGCCCCGGCCTGATCAGCGTGGTCGTGGATGGCGAGCGGTTGCGCGCGGTCGACGCTGTGCCTGCGGTTGATATCGAGGTTGTCATCTCCAACCCGGGCAGCGTGCCGCTGGAAGTGCACGCCTGGATCGAACGCGACCTGGAGGGAGACAAGAGCCATCTGTCGGACTTGGCGGCGATCGGCGCACACCAACCAGGTGCTGCCGGCGCGGCGATGCCGGGCTGCGCAGCGAATGGTGCCGTGCTGCTACCACCCTGCACCTTGGGGTCGCTGGCCAGCGGCCGCCATTGCATCGTGGTGGGCGCGCATCTGCAGCACCCCCGCGGCGAGATCGTGCCGGCTCGCTTTTCCGGTCGCGGGCCGCTGCCATGGACGGCAGGCGCCGACCCCTGGGCCGTCAAGCGCGATGTGCGCGACCCGGAACCGCCGCACCTGTCCGCGCCAGGCGTCGGTGTTGTCGGCGCCGATGGCGGTATCCCGGGCGGCTTTGGCCGGCTGACCGGCACCAGCCAGGCGGTGGCCCATGTCAGCGGAACGCTCGCCCTGATGATGCAGGCGGCGCCACGCCGCTACTCGGCATACGAACTGCGCGCCATGCTGCAGCGCGCGGCTGCCACCGTGCCCGTGGGCGCTCCGGCGCGGCCCAACGGGCCCCATGTCGCGCGCGGCCTTGACGAAACCTGGGTCTGGAACGGCCAGGCCTGGACTCGCAAGGACTTCGAAGACCTGCGGATGGGTGCGATGCCGTTCATCCGCTGGCACGCGGCCATGGGTGCAGGCCCGCTCAATATCCAGGAGTCCGTCAGGCTGGCCGCTGGTACGCCCGCGTCGCCGCCCGCGGCTCCGCGCCGAACGCCGCCGGCGCGATGATCGCTGGCGGCACTCCCTTTCTCGCCGCGCCGTTCAAGCTCACGCTCAGCATCACGGCGCGCTGTCCACTGGCGTGCCGGCACTGCTACGCCGATTGTGGTGCTGATGCGCGACCCGAACTCGATACCGTGCAGTGGCAGGGCTTTCTGGACATGCTGCACGCCGAAGGTTTCATCAGCGTGTTCATCGAGGGCGGCGAGCCCTTCGCGCGCCCGGATATCGAGCCGATCCTGGCGCATGCGGCACGACGCCTGCACACGACCGTGCGCACCCACGGCACGCTGATCGACAATGCCCGGGCGGCGCGCCTGGCCGCCATGCCTGTGTCGCGCGTGCATCTCGATCTGAGCGGCGCCGACGCCACGACGCATGATGCGGCGACCGGCATCGCCGGCAGCTTCGATGCCGCCCTTGCCGGGCTGCGCGCCCTGCGCGCGCACGGCGTGCAGGTGACGTTGCTGACCATCCTGACCCGCCAGTCCGCCCCAGCCCTGCCGCGGCTGCTGCAGCTTGCGGCCGAGGAAGGCGCCGACGAGCTTGGCGTGCTGCGGCTCTACCCGCTGGGCCGGGCCCGGCGCCACTGGGCGGACCTGGCCTTGTCGCTGCCAGAGCAGATGGCCGCGCTGGCCGCATTGCAGCCCCGACCCGGGGTGCGGCTGATGCAGTCCTGGCATCCGAATGATGGCAATTGCTGTTGGCAGAACGCGGCAGTTGATCCGTGGGGCCGGTCGATCGGGTGCCCCTATCTGCGCGAGTACGTCGATTACGGCGATGCGCTTTCCGGCATGCGCGCCACCTGGGACCACCCGCTGTACCGCACGCTGCGCGCCCAGCAAATCGATGCAAACGAGTCCTGCCCTGACTGCCATGGCAACGAACTGACGCGCGGCGGCTGTCGCAGCTCGGCCTATGCGTTCCATGGACGCTGGGATGCGCCCGACCCCTATTGCACCACCCTGAATCGCGGAACGGACCTTCGTGAGCTGCCCGCCCGATCCTGATGCCGCCGCGATCCTGCGTCGTGCGCCGGACGTGACGTTCCGCGCGGTGCCGGAATGGCGGCGCGCGTACGCCTATACCCCGCGCGTTGCGCAATTGACCGAGCTCAACCCGACGGCCTGGCTGATCTTCGATCTGTGCGACGGGCGCGCGGCCGCCGTGATCGAGCAGGACTTCATCGCCGCCGCCGAAAGCGGCTGCACGCCGGAAGCCGCAAGGCTGATCTGGCGCGAGGGCCTGGGCAGCCTGCGCGCTTCCGGCCTGGTCGAGGTCCACGCGCCGTGACGGGCGGCATTCCCCGTGACTTCCTGCGCGCCTCCATGCTGGACAGCGGCACCGTGCCGCCAGCCAGCGTTGTTCGTGTGCGGCCGACGGTACGGACGGCGGACTCCATTCCGGCCGTCTCCGACATGATCCTGTTCGGCCTGATGCTGGTGACGATCGAGATCAGGATCGTCGAAAACAGGAACAGCGAAAACAGGATCATCGAAAGTGCGCTGCCGGCGTTGCGTGCCAATCGTGGCGGAATCGAGCTTCTGATCCGAGCCGCTGCCAACGAGTTCGGCGCCATCGACGATCCCGACCCGGCGCGCCGACGCAATCTGCGCTACAACGGCATGTATCTGGAACGGCGCCCGCCGCCATTGGGCATGCCGATCCTGCGCGTCACCTTCAGCGGTAAGAGCGGCAGGCTGCTGAACAGCCCGAACACGCCGGGCACCGATCCCGGCGTTATGACGCCCAGCCTTGTTCCCGCCGGCGTGACCAGGCTGCGCGAGGTCATTGACCGGGTGGTCCTGCCGTTGCCCAACCCTGTGCCCCCTTCCACGCCAAGCAACAACTGGGCGCCGACGGTGCAATTGCATGGTGCCATGAACGTATTGCTCGATCCGACTTTCGGTTACCACCAAGCCGATCAGCGCACGGAAGCGCGCGTGCTGTCGTTCGATCCGCTGTCGCCGCTCGATCCGCCATAGCCGCCGCCGGGAACACACAGTATCAGGCGCTTGGATGCGGCAATGCGCTGCCGTCCCTTGGTGCTGAGCGCACACGCACCGTCATGCCCCACCACCCCCATCGCCCCATCTCCACCCCCCGCCCGCCCCCGCGTCGCGTGCCGCAGCCGATCGAACATCGCGTTCAGCACCATCGCCTCGCCGCGGGCCGACGCGATCTCCACCACCTGCCCATCCCCGCCACGCCACGTGCCCTCGCTACCCGACGCCGCGCGCAACTCCTTGCGCGACAGCACCACCGGCATGCTCGCTTCGATCACCTCCACCGGCACGGCGCGCGCCCCGCTGGGGAAGCCACGCCCCGACAGCCCGTGCCGGCCCGGCCGCGCCCCTGTTCCGCCCGCGACCGAGAAGCTGCCGGTCCAGCCCTCGCCTGAGAGCCGCACGGTCCAAAGCGGCCCCGCGCTTTCGGCCGGCACTACGCCTTTTCGCGCCTGGTCGAGGCAAGCGAACACCAGGTCGGGGATGAACAGGCCGACCACGTGGCGTGCGGAAACCGGCGCGGGATCGCCAGGGTTCAGCACACAGCCTTCCGGCGCCACCACCCGGATCGCAGCGAGCGACCCGGCATTGTTCGGCACCGCGGGTGCCACCGCGCAACGCAGTGCGAAGCAGGCATAGGCGGCCGCATAGACCAGCGGCACGTTGATGCCACGCGGCTGCACCGCGTCGGTTCCGGCGAAATCCACCCGCGCGCCGGTGTCGTCCAGGGTCAGCCTGCAGGCCAGGCGCAGTGGCGCGTCGTAGCCGTCCGTCAGCATTTCTGCGTTCCACGAACCTTGTGGCCAGGCTGCAAGGGCCGCCCGCATCGCGGCGGCGCTGCGATCGACGATGTGCGCGGCGACCGCGGCAAGACCCTGCTGGTCGAACTCGGCCAACTTTGCGGCAACCCGCCGCGCGCCCGAAGCGCAGGCGGCAAAGCAGCTTTCCAGGTCGCCCAGGAACTCCACGGGGCGGCGCACGTTCGCTGCCAGCAGCGTAAGCACGGCGTCGTCGCGCGTGCCGGCGCGCACCAGGGGCATGGGCGGCAGGCGGATGCCTTCCTCGAACACGCTGTGCGCATCGGGCCCCTGGCCGCGGCCGCCCACGTCGGTCAGATGGATGGTGACCGCGGTCAGCCCCACCGGCACGCCGCGATGCACGATCGGCGACACCACCGTGATGTCGTGCAGATGGCCGGAGGCAAGCCAGGGATCGTTGGTGGCATAGGCATCGCCCGCCTGCATCGACGCGAGCGGAAAGCGATCCAGGAAATGCCGCGCGGCCTGCGCCATGCAGTTCACATGGCCCGGCGTGCCGGTTTCGGCCTGGGCCAGCATGCGCCCCGAGGCGTCGAACACGCCGGCCGAAAGGTCGCCCGCCTCGCGCACCACCGGGCTGAAGGCCGCGCGCATCAGCAACTGCGCCTGTTCCTCCACCACCGCCAGAAGCCGATGCCACAGCGTATCGAGCCGCAGGGTCGTCAGCGCCTGGCTACTCGGCAATGTCATCCAGCGTCAGGTCGGTGATCAGCATCGCGCCCGGATGATGCGTGATGGCGAAGGGCAGTTTCGCGTGGCGCAGCGCGTTCTCGGGCGTCACGCCACAGGCCCAGAACACGGGCAGCTCATCCGCTTCGGGGCGCAGCGGGGAGCCGTTCAGCGGGTCGTCCAGGTCGATGCCCAGGATCATCGGATCGCCGGTGTGGATGGGCGCGCCGTGCGCGAGCTTCAACGGCGCGGTGACGCGGGCCGCCAGCAGCGCGTGCTCCGGCGAAAGCGGGCGCATGGCCACGACCAGCGCGCCGCCGAAGGGCGGCGCCTCCTTGGTCTGCACCGCGGTGCGGTAGATCGGCGGGTTGATGTCCTGCTCCAGGTGGCGCAGCCGCACGCCGGCCGCCGCCAGCGCCGCATCGAAGGAATAGGAACAGCCGAGCGCGAAGCTCACCAGCTCGTCCTGCCAGACCGCGGCAACATCCGTCGGTTCGTCGGTGACGCGGCCGTCGTGCCAGACGCGATAGCGTGGCAGGTCGGTGGCGATGTCCTGCACGCCCAGCTTCGGGATGGCGCGGCCGCCGATGCCGATGATGGGGCAGGGTTTCGGGTTGCGCCGGCACCAGGTTTCGAATGCCTCGGCATGGTCGCGCGGCACCGCCACGAGGTTGGCCTGAACGTGGCCGGGTGCCAGGCCCGCGGTGGTGGTGGGCGCCCAGCCGGCGCGGAATCGTTCGCGCAGCGCTTTGGGCGTGTCAGTCACGCCAGCCAGGCTCCGACCCGTCGAGCAGGCGCAGCAGGGCAGGCCATTCGCCATGGCCCATCGGCAGCAGCGTGCCATCGGCCTGCATGGTACCCGCATTCTGCTCGGCCGCCGCGCGGTCGCAGGTTTCTGGGTCGGGCATCACCAGGGATGCATCGGGCGGCAGCATCAGCTGCGACCGGCACGCCTGTTCGAGGTAGAACAGCCGGATCCAGGCCTCCGCCGCGCTGCGCCCGACCGCCAGCGTGCCGTGGTTGCAGAGGAACATCACGGTGCTGTCGGGTCCCAGGTCGCGCACCAGCGCACTGCCCACATCGTCCGTGCGCGCGGCACCACCATAGGCGTGGTACGCGGTGCGCCCATGAAACTTCAGCGCCGACTGGCTGAGCGGCAGCAGCCCATGCTTCAGGCATCCCACCGCGATGCCGGCATGGGTATGGGCGTGGATGGCGGCGCGCACATTTTCGCGCGCGCGATGGATCGCGCCGTGGATGGCGATGGCGGTGCGGTTCACCTCCGACATGGGCCGTCCGATGGGCCGATCGTCGGCGCCGATGTCCACCATGTGGCGGGCCGAGACCTCGCCCAGCAGCATGCCGTAGGGATTCAGCAGATAGTGGCCGGGACGGCCGGCGACCAGCGTGGAGAAATGCGTGCTGGTCAGGTCGGCGAGCCCAAAGCGCGCCATCAGCCGCGCAATCGCGGCCATCTCCATGCTCGCGATCGTCTCGCCATCGGTGGGCAGCGCATCAGGCATGCGGCAGGGTCGCGCCGTGCAGGCCGTGCGTCAAATATCCGCCGCGCCACACCGCGCGCACGCGCAGCAGCGCATCCGGTTCGGCCAGCGGGTCGCCATCCACGGCCACCAGGTCGGCCAGCAACCCGGTGCGCAGAAACCCGCGATCGGGCAGGTCGAGCGCCCGCGCAGCACCTCCGGTCAGTGCCGCCAGCGCCGGGCGGGCGCCGGCAAAGCGCGCCAGGAACATCGCATCCCACGCCTGGCGCCCGTGCATGTTGTCGCCGCCCAGGGCGATGCGCACGCCGCGGGACAACGCCAGCGGAATGGCCTCGGTCAGGGCTGCGCGGGCGCGGGCCAGTTGTTCCAGCACACGCGCATCGTCAGCACCGGACAACGCGATCCCGTCGCGGCGAAAGAAGCGGCCGAAGGTGGGTACCCACACGCAGCCATGCGCGGCCATGGCATCGAGCTCACGGGCGCCGATGAAGGCGCCGTGCTCGATCGTGGCAGCGCCCTCTTCGGCCGCGATCACCAGCGGGTCGCCGCCATGCGCGGCCACAGCAACCTTGCGGCCGGCGGCGCGGATGCCGGCGCGGATTTCCGCGCGGCCCCAGGGTGACTCCGTGGGTCCGAAGGTGCGTGCGTTCACGCCGCCGGTGACCACCAGCTTGATCCAGTCCACGCCCGCTGCGTGGTTTGCCGCCACCGCGCGCACCACGTCGGCTTCGGTCGCGGCACCACCATCGGGCGGGGCCTGGTGGCTGCCGGGCGGCGCCACCGGCACGCCCGAAACCACCAGGCGTGGGCCGGGCGCGTTTGCGTCGCGAAGTGCCACGTCAAGTTGCGTGCCCTCGCCCATCACGCGCAGTGTGGTGACGCCGGCCGCCAGGTCGCGCGCCATCTGGGAAAGTGCGGTCCGGCGCCGCGCGGGCAGGTCGGGGGCGAACATCTGGCCCATCGGGTTCGGCCTGTCGGGGTCAACGCTGAGATAGTCGTGCGCGTCGATGAAGCCGGGCAGCAGCGTGCAATGGCTGAGCCGCACAGGGTCCGCGTCTGGCATGTCAAGGGCAGCGAAGCGATCGCCCGCGATGCGCACGGCCGTGCCGGCGGCAAGCACGCTGCCGTCGCCGTCGATGCAGCGGTCCGGCAGCAGCCACATCAGTTGAGGCTCAGCAGCCGCGCCGGGTTCTTGCGTGCCAGCAGGTCGATCTCCGCCTCGCTGTGGCCGAGTGTTTTCAGGATGCGCAGCCACATCCGAAAGCCCTCGATCGGGTGCGCGTTGTCGTGCTGGCCCAGGTCGGTGGCCACGGTGCAGCGCGCATGGCCCAACGCGCGGATGGTGTCACTCAGCTTCTTCGGCCATTGCTGCTGGCGGTTCGGCATGCAGGGGTTGATGCAGAATTCGAACCACATGCCCAGGTCGGCCGGCGCCTTCAGGTCGTCCAGCGGCCAGTCGGTGGCGTGCCAGCCGACATGGGTCTGCTCCAGCTTCTCGTAGCCGATGCGTTTCGCCTCGCGCGCCACGGCATGAACCTCGGGCAGCGCGATGTGGCCGGTGCCCACCACCAGGTCGGCCGCCTTGCACAGCGCCAGGATTTCGGCGGTCGCGGCGTTCACCTCGCCGTTCGCGTTGAGCACGGACCGGCCCGGCACGGAGCCCTGCGGCAACGTGCCGGTGCGCTGCGCCAGCCACGGATAGGTCGGCATGCCGAAATGCGCGAGGTGATGCGCGGCATGCACCGTGGGCAGCCACAGCACCTTGGCACCGAAGCCGATGACGCAACGCACGGCCTTGGGGTTCAGGCCACCGACGCCATGATTCAGCACAATGCTGCCGAACAATTTGGTGCCCGGCACGCGCTTCTGTAACAGCTCCACGCGGTCGGCGTTGGGCACGTAGATCGACTTCAGCACCAGTGCGCGGTAGCCCGCGTCGCGCGCCTGCTCGGCCGCCTCGAAGTCGTCCAGCGGGCGATCGAACAGGCACGGCATGGTGTGCAAGTGCATGTCGATCACGCCCTGCATCATGGCGCGATCAGCCGCACCCAGTAGGATGCTGCTTGTGGGCTCGGTCATGGCAGGCGCTCCAGCACGATGTTGCCGTGATCGTCCAGGCTGCCCTGCCAGCCTGGCGGGATCAGGCAGGTTGCATCGTATTCCTCGACGATGGCGGGGCCATCCTGCGGTGTCGCCAGGCCGGCGCGCGCCAGCAGCCGGGCTTCGTGCCAGGCCCCAAAGTAGGCGCGCCGCGTGCCCTGCACCTGGTGCGCGTGATCAAGCGTGAGACGCCCCGGCAGCGGCGGCCGGTCGGACAGGCCGGTGCCGATCACGGCGATGCCCATGATCTCCACGCGCTCGCTGTCGGGCGCCGCGTAGCCGTAGGTCAGGCGATGCTCGGCCGCGAATTTTCCGGCGATGTCGGAAGAGTCGGGCAACTTCACTGGCAGCTCGCTGGATTGCCCGAGATAGCGCGCCTCGACCGCACGCGCGATGGCCTGGCGTTCCGGCGGAAAGCCGCCCGCGGCAAGGCGCGCGCGCGCCTCGGCTTCCAGCGGCGCGAAGGCGGTCTCCAACGTCTTCGCATCCACCTGCTGCGCGATGGCGCGGAAACTCTTCGACAGGTGATGCTCCACCGCGGCGAACAGCAGGCCCAGCGCGCTGAACAGGCCAGGGGCAGGTGGGGCGATCACGCGCGCCATGCCGGCGGCGTCGGCCAGTGCCGCGCCGAACAGCGGGCCGTTGCCGCCAAAGGCGATCAGCGTATGGTCGCGCGGGTCCCGGCCGCGCTCGGTGGAAACCGCGCGCACGGCGCGCATCATGGTGGCGGTGGCGATGCGGAAGAAGCCGTGCGCCGCCGCCTCGATCGGCAGCCTGAGCTTCTCCGCGACCGGCGCCAGGGCGGCATGGGCGTTTGCGGCGTCCAGCTTGACGCTGCCGCCGGCCAGGCCCGCGGGCGAGAGATAGCCCAGCAGCAGGCAGCAATCGGCGATGGTGGGTTCGATGCCGCCGCGGCCATAGGCCGCGGGGCCGGGCGTGCTGCCCGCGCTGCGCGGCCCTACCGTGGGGGCACCGGCCGCATCGGTGCCGACGATGCTGCCGCCGCCCGCGCCCACTTCGGCGAGGTCGATCGCCGGCGTACGCAGCGTGTAGCCGGCACCGGTCAGCAGCCGGCCGGCCTGCATGATGCCGCCGCCCACCTGCATTTCCGGCGCACGCAAGATCTCGCCCGCTTCCACCAGCGCGGCCTTGGCGGTCGTGCCGCCCATGTCGAAGGTGATGGCGCCTGACAGCGCAGCATGTGCTGCGACGGCGCGGGCGCCGATCACGCCCGCGGCCGGGCCGCTTTCGATGATGGTCATGGGCAGCACCGCGGCCTGTGCACTGGCCATCAGCCCGCCATTGGACTGCATGATGGAGACCGGCGCCACGATACCGGCCGCATCAAGCCCACCGCGCAGCCGCTGCAGGTAGCGGCTGACCACCGGCAGCACATAGGCGTTGATCACGGTTGTGCTGGTGCGCGGATACTCCTTGATCTCCGGCAACACCGCGTGGCTGAGGCAGAGCGGCAGATGGGGCGCGACTTCGTGCGCGATGGCGCCAATGCGGGCTTCGTGCTCGCCATTGGCATGGGCATTGATCAGGCACACTGCCAATGCCTCGATCCCTTCGTCGATCAGGAATGCCAGGGCATCGCGCACCGCGGCCTCATCCAGCGGCACGGCGATGCTGCCATCGGCACGGATGCGCTGCCGCACGCCCAACCGCCAGCGGCGCGGCACCAGCGCAAGGGGTTTGCGCCAATGCTGGTCGTACAGTCGCGGCATGCGCAGGTCGCGGATCTCCAGCACGTCGCGGAAGCCTTCGGTGGTGATCAGCCCGGTCCTCGCGCCGGCCAGTTCCAGCACCGCGTTCGACCCCACGGTGGTGGCATGCAGCACCTCGACGATGTCGCCCGGCGCAACGTCCGCTTCGCGCAGCAAGGCCACCAGCCCATCGACGATGCCGCGCGAGAAATCCTCGCTGGTGGACAGCACCTTCTTCGTGAAGCTGCGGCCATCCGGATGCAGCAGCACGATATCTGTGAAGGTGCCGCCGATATCGGCGGCGGCGCGCCAACTCATGCCCGCACCACGGCGGGGGGTTCGGCCCAGCCGCGCGCGGCGGCCCGGTTGGCGCGCAGCGCCGCGGTGCCGGCACTATCCAGCACACCGTTCTCGATCACCACGCCATAGTCGCGCGCAGCAGCCTGCGGTGAGACCAGGCCCGCGCGCACATCCTGCAACACCGCATCCAGCTCGCGGGCCAGCGGATCGCCATAGCCGCCGCCGCCCGGCAGGTCGTGGCGAAAAATCTCGCCACGCCGCAGCGTGATGGTGAGTTTCGAGGCGAGCTTCGCTTCCGCGTCGCTGCCCGCGTGCAGCACATTGGCACTGGGCGCGCCCGGCCCGCCGCCGGCCAGGCCGAAGGGGCGAAACGTCTGGCGATCGGCGCGCACCTGCAGGATCGCCTCGTCCTCGTTGAAGCGCCAGTCGCGGCGGATGGAGACGCCGCCGCGATGCCGGCCTGGCCCGCCGGTATCGGGCTGGAACTCGTTGGCCAGCACCTCCACCGGCTGCTCGGCTTCGATCACCTCGGCCGAGAAGCCGGCCATGTTCGCGAACATCGCCGTATTGCCGTCCAGCCCGTCGTGCCAGGGCGTGGCACCCCAGGCGCCGGACAGGAAATCGACGTAGATGAAGGGCGCGCGCGCGCGGGTCCAGCCGCCGATGGTGATGCCGGTGTTGCCGCCATCGCCGCATGCCATGACCCGCCCGGGATACAGCATGGCGAGCGCGCCCATGGCGCAATCGAAGACGCGGAACCCGGTAAGGCCGCGCGCCGCGCAGGCGGCAGGCGCCAGGCCGTTGGTCACCGTGCCCGGCGGTGCGGTGACCGAGATGCAGCGGAACACGCCATCATTGTTGGGCATGTTGATACTCAACACGCATTTCACCGCCGAGAAGCTGGCGGCCATGGTGTAGGACAGCGTGTTGTTGATGGCGCCCCGCACCTGCGGCGTCGAGCCGGTCCAGTCCAGCGCAATGTGCTGACCCTGCTTCTTCACGGTGCAGAACAGGCGAATGGGCTGGCCGACATCCACGCCGTCGTCGTCGATGAAATCCTCGAAGCTCGCCTCGCCATCCGGCAATTCGGCGAGGCAGGCGCGCGTCAGCCGTTCGCTGTGGTCGGTGACGGCCTGCATCATGTCGGGCAATTGCGCGCCGTGCTGTGCCGCCAGCTCCAGCATGCCGCGCTCCGCGATCGCGCAGGCGGCAAGTTGCGCGCGGATGTCGCCGAACACGCGGTCGGGCACGCGCACATTCTGCCGGATCATGGCGAACAGCGTGGCGTTCTCGACCCCGCGCTCGTAGAGCTTGAGTGGCGGAATACGCAGACCCTCGGCGAAGATCTCCGTGCTGTCCGACGCGTTCGAACCCGGCACGCGGCCGCCCACATCGGTGTGGTGGCAGATCGTGGCGGCGATCCCGATGATGCGGCCTTCGCGGAAGATCGGCTTGAACACGAAGATGTCGGGCAGATGCATGCCGCCCTCGTAGGGGTCGTTCATGCACAGCACGTCGCCATCGTGGATGTCACCTTCGTAGCGGCGCAGGCAGGATTGCAGCGCCACCGGGATGCTGCACAGGTGTCCGGGCAAGGACAGACCCTGCGCCACCAGCCGCCCATCCGGGCCGCACACCGCGCAGGAGTAGTCCATGATGTTCTTCAGCACGCCGGAATAGCTGGTGCGGTAGATGGTCAGGCTCATCTCGTCGCCGATCGCGACGATGGCGTTGCGGAACAGTTCGTCGGCGATCGGGTCGCGCATGTGGTCTCGTTGTGCGGGTGATGAAGGCGGGGCGGGGCAGTGTCGGGTCTGGCGCAGGCTTTGCAAAGCCCGCACCATGTGGCGCCAGCGAGCCGCAGAAAGAAGGACCATGACGTAGCGGACAGCACGCGTCGGATGGCGCGGTGAGGTCCGGCGGCTTGTGACCTGCTTCCCGATTTCTGGACCGGCCTGAGCTGGAGAATTCCAGTTTAGGGTTGGGCCGGGAGACGGAGGGATGGCGATGAAGAAGTCGAAGTTCACGGATGCGCAGATCGCGTTCGTGCTGCGCCAGGCGGAGGAGGGGACGGCGATCGGGGAGGTCTGCCGCAAGGCGGGCATCTCGGAAGCGACGTTCTACAATTGGCGCAAGAAGTACGGTGGCCTGATGCCTTCTGAGATGCGGCGGCTGAAGCAGCTCGAGGAGGCGAACGGCAAGCTGAGGAAGCTTGTGGCGGACCTCTCGCTGGATCGGGCGATGCTGCAGGAGGTCCTGGCAAAAAAGCTCTGAAGCCTGCGTGGCGACGCCAGTTGGTGGACGACGTCCGGGGTGCGTGGAAGGTCTCGATCCGTCGGGCCTGCGCGGTGATCCGGATGGAGCCGTCGACATACCACTACCGTGGGAAGCGTCGCTCGCAGGCAGCACTGATCGGTCGGATCAAGGAGATCGCCGCGACACGCGTGCGGTACGGCTATCGCCGGATCCATGTGCTGGTGCGGCGGGAGGGTTGGCATGTGAATGCGAAGCGGAGCTACCGGCTGTACCGGGACCTCAACCTGCAACTGCGCAACAAGGTGCCGAAGCGGCGGGTCAAGGCGAAGCTGCGCGCTGATCGGCGGCCAGCCGAGCGTGCCAACGAGACGTGGGCGCCAATCTTGGGGCGATGGACTTCGTGCACGACCAGCTGGCGACCGGGCGGAAGATCCGCGTGCTGACGATCGTGGACACCTTCACGCGCTATGCGCCAGCGATCGAGCCGCGGTTTGGTTACCGAGCGGGTGACGTCATCGAAGTGCTCGAGCGTGTCGGGCGCGAGCACGGGTTTCCGCAGGCAATCTGCGTCGACCAGGGCAGCGAGTTCGTGTCGCGGGAGCTGGATCTCTGGGCGTACCAGCGCGGGGTGACGCTGGACTTTTCCCGGCCCGGCAAGCCGACGGACAACGCGTTCATCGAGAGCCTGAACGGGAAGTTCCGGGCGGAGTGCCTGAATGCGCACTGGTTCATGAGCCTCGACGACGCGCGGGCGAAGTGCGAGGCTTGGCGTAGGGACTACAATGAGGTTCGTCCGCACAGCGGGATCGGCAACAAACCGCCGGCGAGCCTGGTGAAATCGGTCGGCGGAACAGGGATTGTCGGAAATTCCGTGTATGGCCGGTCGGTTGAACGACACGGTCAGGCGATGGCCCTGGTGAAGCGTTGGCCGAACAGGACGGCGAACTGGGCCTTGGCGATGGACCATTCACGCGGCGGCA
>JAESGU010000131.1_pt1 | contig 36499 bp, 34 predicted proteins | sample 9266271 | NCBI WGS metagenome assembly JAESGU01 (sample SAMN15740544, study PRJNA653495) | algae metagenome | isolation source: Scytonematopsis contorta HA4267-MV1 and co-occurring heterotrophs from mud... | place: USA: Palolo Valley Trail, Honolulu, Hawaii | collected 2009-07-25
TGGTAATTGGTAATTGGTAATTGGTAATTGGTAATTGGTAATTGGTAATTGGTAATTGGTAATTGGTAATTGGTAATTGGTAATTGGTAATTGGTAATTGGTAATTGGTAATTGGTAATTGGTAATTACCCACTCCCCATTCCCCACTCCCCATTCCCCACTCCCCACTCCCCACTCCCCACTCCCCATTCCCCTACTTAGCAATACTCGCTTGGGCATTACCGCGTTCACGTTCGATTTGTTTGACTAGGTTTTGCGGGAGTTGAGATTTTTTTGCTAACGCTTTGTCGAAATTACTCACTGCTTCTTTCATTAATTGGGTGTTTTTTTGTTTTTGGGCTTGTGCTCGTTGGATTTGCGCTTTGAGATAGTGTAATTCTGGGTTTTCTGATGCGCTTTTGATTGCTCGGTCAACATACTCTAGTGCTTGGGGATAATTTTTCAAGTCGCGATAGGCAATAGCAATACCCCTATCCACCAAATACTGAGGAGAACCGCTTTTTTCTAACCTCTGGATGGCTTGTTGGGGACTAGCAAAGGGTAAGTTGACGGCAATCATCAAATCCATATAACCTTTGAGTAAATTTAACTCTGGGTCGTCTTTGGAAACTGCTTCCGCTCGGTCAAAATGTTCGTAGACTTGTCGTAAGCGACTTAATGCTTGTGGCGCACCGTTAACTGTACCCTGACGTACTAAAATTAACCCTCCTTCTAAAAAGTGACCAACGGCAGCGTATAAATTCCCTCTTAGTGGGTCGGTCGGAATCAGTCTTTTTGCTGCGTCTAAAGTTTTTTCACTGTAGGTATCTAGTGTACCCCAGTCTTGGTTTGTGTATGCCAAAGATGCCTTCATCGCGTAAGCCAGAGGTTCGTTTGGTTCCTTTGATACTGCATCTTGTACTAACTTTTCTGCTGCTTGATAATTTCCCTGCTGGAAAATTGCGTTAAATGCGGCAACTGTATTGTTACCAATGTTACGTTGTTGGCTGCTACGAAAAGGGTCTGCTGCTAGTAACGGATTTGCCCATACGTTCAGCAATAATGCTACAGTAATAGCTGTTTGGGCAAAACGAGATAGTTTAGTAGTAACATTTGTTTTCGGAAGCGGAAACTTTTGAGTCATTTTTACCTTCAGAATTATTACGGTTGAAAAAGTTACAATAATTACATTAGATTCTGGAAAACTGCTTTAAAAGAGGTTCTACTTGTTTGCTTTTAACTTCTGGTATTTACCTTTGTGATGGTTGAACGTGGCATCCCTAATAGTAAATTTTCCACTAATTTGGGTTTATTTATGGCTAAGTTAGGGATTTTCAAGTCAATAATGGGCTATGGATGTTTCTAAAAGTTAGACTTGATTCGCAATATAGTTGTTCAGCAAATTGCTTAATATTTGGTAATCTTAACAAATGCTCTATCTCAGAAACTTAATTTATCACCCCACTGCTACCCCAAACGCAATTCTTAAGTCCCTTAACCTAGACTTACCTCATCAGCAGTTGGGTCTTGTTATTGGTCCTAGTGGTTCAGGTAAGAGTACGCTATTAGAAATTCTATCTGGACTTGCAGAACCGACGTCTGGGGGAGTTTTTTGGCGAGAACAACAATTAATTTCTGAACAACTACAACAATTAGCTGGGATAGTATTCCAGTTTCCTGAGCGGCATTTTTGTGGTGGTACTATTTTAGAAGAATTACGTCTAGGACATCCTGAGCTTGGTGTAGAGCGAGTGAGACAAGCCTTACAGGAAGTGGGATTAGAACATTTATCTCTTAATACTGCACCCCACGCTTTAAGTGGTGGTCAACAAAGACGTTTAGCTCTGGCAGTACAATTAATTCGTCAGCCAAGTTTATTATTATTAGACGAACCAACCGCTGGCTTGGATTGGTCAATGCGGCGACAGTTGGTCAATTTACTCGCAAAATTAAAAAAAGACTGGACACTTTTAGTAGTCACCCATGATGCTGGGGATATGTTGCCTATCGCAGACCGTTGCTGGACTCTCAACCACGGGGAGTTAAACCCTATCGACCCTGCTACGCTTCAAGATAAAGCTGAAGAACCTTTGACTGCTGTTTAGAACCCAAAAGACCTAACCCCCCTACCCCCCTTCCCTATGAGGGAAGGGGGGATAAAAGACTAAGACTCCTGCAATTGCTGAGGAGTAAGTCTTCATCTTCTCCCCCTTCCCTAGTAGGGAAGGGGGTTGGGGGGTTAGGTTTTCTATTTAGCAGCTTTAACGGCAGATACCCGTCAAAAGTTAAACTATCAGAAAGATAATATTGTTTTTTTCATTATGTCAACAATTTCTACACAGTCGTTACGCGAGCAACAACATCCCCTAATTCGTCAATTAGCAGATTGTATCGAATCAACTTGGCGTAAGTACCTTGACCTATCACCCTACAACCTGCCTGGGGAGTTAGGATATGTGGAGGGTCGGCTGGAAGGAGAGAAACTGGTAATTGAAAACCGTTGCTATCAAACACCACAGTTCCGCAAAATGCATTTGGAACTTGCTAAGGTGGGTAAAAATCTGGATATTCTTCACTGTGTGATGTTTCCCCGTCCAGAATATAACTTACCTATGTTTGGTTGTGACTTGGTTGGAGGTAGAGGTCAAATTAGTGCGGCAATTGCCGACCTATCTCCTGTAAGCGGTGTGCGAACCTTACCCCCAGTTTATACTTCTGCTCTACAAGCACTTAAAGCAATTCACTTCTCTCAACCTCGTGATTTACCCCAATGGGGAGACATTTTTTCTGAGTTTTGCATTTTTGTTCGTCCCAGCACAGAAGATGAAGAAGTAATGTTTCTTGCACGGGTACAAGAGTTTCTAGAAATTCATTGTTCTCTTGCAACAGCTTCCAAACCAGTTACGGAAGAAGAGATGATGCAAATTATTGACGGACAGCGTAACTACTGCACTAAACAACAGGAAAACGATAAAACACGTCGAGTTTTAGAAAAGGCTTTTGGTTCGGCTTGGGCAGAACACTATTTGACCACAGTTTTGTTTGATTTACCTACATAATCAATTTTTTAGCTTTGACAAGTGTCTTAAGAAAGGTAAAAGATAATAAGTAAAATGGTTCATCCTTTTATTTTTATCCTTTACCTTTTAACTTTTATAGTCATATGTACGTTGCGTTACGTTTTTTCAAAACTAAATGAATATAAAATTTATTTATATTGAATGATATGGAGCTATAGAATATAAATGCTATATTTTAGAGAAAGTTTTTATTTATTATGTACTGACTAGTTACAATTCACTTCAGTAAAAAAATCAAAAGAATAACAGCAAATACTTGTTTTTGATTTATTTCTTAACTTACGTAAGTAATTTGGGTGTAGCTATAAGCTATTAAGTCAACTAGAAGACAGAGTAAATAATGATTTCATTACACTACGAAAAATGAAAGTCATCATCTGTCTTCTTTTAAGCACTATGAAGTAGTCATTAATTCCACAAATACTAGCCAGAATAGCCAGGGAATAAATTCCCTGTCTAAAAGCTAAAGTCCTCTAAAAGAGGACTAGAGGTTGGGAGTTGAGTTAATGAATGTTTCAAGCTAGATAGCTTTGCTGTGATTTGATGATTGCTCTTTTTACAGTCATCAGTCATCAGTCAACAGTCAACAGTCATCAGTCAACAGTCAACAGTCATCAGTCAACAGTCAACAGTCAACAGTCAACAGTCATCAGTCAACAGTCAACAGTCAACAGTCAACAGTCAACAGTTAACAGACTCAATAAAAAAATGGGGAATACACCATGTCAAGCGGGACTGAGAACTCGAAAATAAGAGAGCAGCCACTTGAGAAATCAACCCTTTGGTGGAAATTTGCTGTCGCAATACCAATGCTAATTGCGGCTGGAATTTTAACTAAAGTGAGAGTGGACCAAATGCAACCTATCAGTACACCACAAACTACAGCTCCGGTAGCTGCTACTGTTAATGCTTTAGGACGTTTAGAACCTCAAGGTGAAGTACTCAAGTTATCTGCTCCGCTTCAATCGAGAGTGGAGAAAATGTTGGTAAAAGAAGGAGACAAAATTAGAAAAGGTCAAGTAATTGCTATTTTAGATAGTAATGATACCCAAAAAGCTTCAGTAGAACAAGCTAATGCTGGATTACAAAATGCTCGTGCTAGTTATGCACAAGTACAAGCTAGTTCACCGAGGGAAATCGAAGTTCAAAGAACAATCATTGATAGAATCAACGCGCAATTACGTGGCGAAATAATTACTCAACAGGCTAATATCAATCGTTTACAAGCTGAGCTTAAAGGACAAGAAGATACCTTAGGAGCAACAGTTGCTCGCGTTGCCGCAGAACAACGAAACGCTCTTGTAGATACGCAGCGTTATGAATATTTATATAGACAAGGAGCTATTTCTCAGCAAGAAGTATATAGAAGACGTTTAGGAGCAGAAACAGCGAATCAACAGCTAGCAGAAAGTCGTGCTACCCGCAGACAATCAATAGCAAGTTATCAACAGCAGATAGCTCAAGCAAGAGCAAATTTAGATAAAACTGTAATCACTTTACAAAGACAAATTCAGGAAGAAAAAACCAAACTAAATAGACTTCTGGAAATTCGTCCTAATGACGTAGAAATGGCACGCTCACAAGTAAATAATGCGATAGCAAATGTAAAAAAGGCTGAAGCAGGTTTAAAATTAACTTATGTGATGGCGCCGATTTCTGGAGAAATATTAAAAGTTCATGCCAAATCAGGAGAAGTTACTGATATTAATGGAGTCGCAGAAATTGGACGTACAGACAGAATGATTGTTGTTGCCGAAGTCCCCGAAGATAGCATTGGTAGAGTACGTGTTGGTCAAAAAGCTACTATCACTAGTGACAATGAAAGTTTTAGCGGTCAATTACATGGAACCGTTACAAATGTCGGTAGAAAAATTGGGAAGAAAGACGTATTAAATACCGACCCATCAGCAGACGTAGACGCTAGAGTTGTAGAAGTAAAAATAGCCTTATTTCCGAATGATAGTGAGCGGGTTTCCGGCTTAACCTACGGTAAAGTTGTCGTTGATATTGACACTAAATAATATTCTTTATTGGTAATTGGTAATTGGTAATTGGCTACTCCCACTCCCCAATTCCCCACTCTCCACTCCCTACTCCCCACTCCCTACTCCCTACTCCCCACTCCCCTCCCAATGAAAAAAATTCCTTTAGCATGGTTACAAATTACACGAGAAAAAACTCGTTTAGCGATAGCACTAGCTGGAATTGCTTTTGCTGATATTCTCATGTTCATGCAACTTGGCTTTAGGGATTCGCTATATTATAGTAATGTACGCTTTCATATGAGTTTGAAGGGTGACATTGTTTTAATTAGTCCTCAATCAAACGCCTTAATTTCCATGAAAACTTTTTCTCAAAGGCGTTTATATCAGGCTTTAGATGTACCTGCTGTAGAATCTGTGCATCCTATGTATTTAGATATTACTAGTTGGAAAAATCCTGTAACAGGTCGTCCACGTAATATCATGGTGATTGGGATGAAACCAGATACTAATTTGTTTGAATTACCTGGGATGAAAGAAAATTTAGATAAAATTAAACTTGATGGAGTAGTTTTATTTGACCGTTCATCTAGATTAGAGTTTGGTCCGATTGCAGCAGAATATCAGCAAAAAAGAACTGTGACGGCAGAATTGAGAAACAAGCAAATGAAAGTGGGAGGATTATTTACCCTAGGTGCATCTTTTGGAGCTGATGGAAATATTATTACTAGCGATAATACATTTTTGAAAACATTTAGGATTCGTCAACGTGGTTTGATTGACTTAGGCATTATAAAATTAAAACCTGGGAGTAATGCAGATACTGTCGCAAAACAATTAAAAAGTTATTTACCTCAGGATGTTAAAGTTCTCACAAAACAAGAGTATGTAGACTTTGAACGAAATTTTTGGGCTAATAATACTGCTATTGGCTTTATTTTTTCACTAGGAACTCTTATGGGTTTTATTGTCGGAACCGTAATTGTTTATCAAATTCTTTATACTGAAGTAGTAGATAATTTATCCGAATATGCAACATTAAAAGCAATTGGATATACACATAATTATTTATTATCCGTTATTATGCAAGAAGCTATTATCCTAGCATTTATTGGATACATACCTGGATTTGTTGTTACTTTATCTTTATATCAAATTGCTAGAGATGCGACACTTTTACCTATATTTATGAGTTTAGAAAGGGCTGTTTCTGTTTTAGTCTTAACAAATATAATGTGTTTTATTTCTGGTGCAATTGCTATACGTAAGTTGCGTTCTGCTGACCCCGCAGATATTTTTTAATCCTAATTGGTAATTGGTAATTGGTAATTGGTAATTAGTAATTGCGAATTGCGAATTGCGAATTGCGAATTGCGAATTGTCCCCACTCCCCACTCCCCACTCCCCACTATGCAAAAAGAACCTGTGATTGCTATTAAAAATTTATGCCATTATTATGGTAAAGGTAGTCTGAAAAGACAAATTTTATTTGATATTAATTTGGAAATTTATGCTGGTGAAATTGTAATTATGACTGGTCCTTCCGGGTCGGGTAAAACTACTTTACTCAGTTTAATCGGTGGATTGCGGTCTGTACAACAAGGTAGTCTAACTTTTTTAGGTGAGGAGCTTTGTGGTGTTAGTCAGCAAAAATTAGTAGAAATTAGACGTAAAATTGGTTATATTTTTCAAGCACATAATTTATTAGGTTTTTTAAATGCTAGACAAAATGTGCAAATGGCTGTGGAGTTAAATAAAGAAATTTCTCAAAAAGATGCACAAGATAAATCGAAAAATATGCTTAGTTCTGTTGGATTAGCTGAAAGAATTAATTATTTACCTGATAATCTTTCTGGTGGACAAAAACAAAGAATAGCTATTGCACGTGCTTTGGTCAATAATCCCCCGTTAGTTTTGGCAGATGAACCCACTTCATCTTTAGATAAACAGTCTGGACGAGATGTTGTAGAATTAATGCAGCAGCTTGCTAAAGAAAAAGGAACCTCTATTTTGTTAGTAACACACGATAACCGTATTTTGGATATAGCAGACCGCACCCTACAAATGGAAGACGGTTACTTGGTTTCTAATACCTAACAAAAATAAAATTTTTATATTAACCATTCCCTTATTAGCAATTAACCTCTCCCATTCGACCTTCTGCTTAATCCCCTATTATCTGGTGGGGGTGGAGGTGGTGTCGCATTTGCTTGTCTACTAGTACGGAATGTAACGTTAACTCCTTCGTTCGACTGTTCCAAAACCAGCAAAGGGGTAGGCTTTGCTTTTTGGTCCCAATGCATATAGGCTATTCGTCCTTGTATAGTCGGTTGCCAAGTATCGTGGTCTTCAACTGGACTTAGGTAAGTTTCAATACAATCAATTATTTGGCTAATAGTTGCAGAGGTTGCTTGGGTCGGTAATTTCATCAACCTAATTTGAATACGAAATAGTACTCGCTTACTAATGTTAGGAGGTGCGCCAGTTTCGTGTTCTACATCAAAAATTTCATCTACCTGTCGTCCACTGTTGCTAGCTATTCCTACAACCCCACTTTGAGCTTGACTGGGACGTAGTGCTTGGGTAATTTTATCTTTAACTTTTATTTTGACTTGATTGACGATAGCAAAATGGAAAACTTCCTCGTCCATACGCATTCGCAAATAATCTAAGTTAAACTCCCGTGAATTAATTAAGTCCGGGTTAGTTTCCATTTTGCGAATCATTTCCAAAGCCAGTTTTAACTTTTTCTCAAATTCTCGCGCACGAAATTGTTCAAACTTAATTTTTTTCTCATGTTTTGTCATCAGGATTTTACCGTAGACAATTAAACCTATCACTACCAAAGCTAACCCACCAGAGGTTACCATCAAAAATGGCGGTGCTTGCGAATCGTCTGCACTCGCTTGTTGGGATGCCTTTGTCGTTTTTGGTACTGAGCTTTGGGCAAAAAATATGGAGGTTGTCATATATAGGTAAACAAAAAGACATGACTCTTGTTTACTTAGGATGCCCAAATTCCAGTTAAAGGTTGAAGGTTAAAATATAAAGTTTGTATAATATGCATCAAATTCAGTTTCTATCTAGCTTGTCGTCTGTAAATTTTTTAACTGGTATTAGTCTAGTCGCTACTGATATGGATGGGACGCTTACTTGTAAAGGAAAATTTACTCCACCTCTTTTACAAGCTTTTCAGGAGTTAGCAACGGCTGGAATTAAAATAGTTATTGTGACTGGACGCTCTGCCGGTTGGGTTAGTGGGATAGCTAGTTATTTACCTGTGGCTGGTGCAATAGCGGAAAATGGAGGTTTATTTTATCTGGCTGGGAATGATAATCCTTTCGCTTTAACCCCTATCGCAAATTTAAGTGTTCATAGGCAAGAGTTAGCATCTGTTTTTGCTCAGTTACGGGCTAAATTTCCTCAGATTCAAGAGTCTAACGATAATCGCTTTCGTGTCACTGATTGGACTTTTGATGTCGCTAATTTAAACCCTGATGAACTAAACCAAATGGATGAGCTTTGTCAAACGATGGGTTGGGGTTTTACGTATAGTAATGTACAGTGCCATATTAAACCATCTCAACAAGATAAAGCTGTTGGGTTGTTGCGAGTTTTACAGGAGTATTTTCCGGATGTTAACCAGCAACAAGTGGTGACGGTTGGTGATAGTCCTAATGATGAAAGTTTATTTAATGGTGATTATTTTCCCGTTTCTGTGGGGGTCGCAAATGTGTTGGAGTATATTGAAAGGCTAAAATATAAACCTGCTTATGTGACAACAGCTGCGGAAGGACAAGGCTTTTGTGAACTGATGAAAAAAATTTTGAATTCCCAAATGTAGAGACCGAATTAATTCGGTCTCTACAGGTCTGCGGGTTTGGGTCAGATTTTGTATTAATCTAAAAACAGGATTCATCGATAATGTAGAGACCGAATTAATTCGGTCTCTACAGGTCATATTATCTAAATGTCTGGATTTGGTACGACTAATATTTTATCAACGCGGTTTCCGTCCATGTCCATTACTTCAAAGCGCATACCTCTCCATTCAAAAAAGTCTGCGGATGTTGGTATTCGACCAAGATGGGTGATAACAAAACCACCTAGTGTTTGGTAGCTACCTCTCTCGTGGGGTTTTAATTCTTCTAAATCAAAAAGTTCAAAGAAGTCATCTACTCCTAACATTCCATCTAATAACCAAGAGCCATCGTCTCGCTGGATTGCTTGGGCTTCTTCTTCTCCGTCCACTGCTGGTACATCTCCCACTATTTCTATCATTACGTCGTTGAGTGTAACTAATCCCTGAATTACGCCATATTCGTCAACTACTAACGCCATATGGGTCACAGTTTGTTTGAATAATTCTAAAACTTTTAACCCACGGGTGCTTTCTGGTACAAATACTGGCTGTTTCAAATCTACTGTCAAGTCCATCTTTTCACCACGAAAGCTTCTAGATAATAAGTCTGTGACTGGTATAATACCCAACACATTATCTAGCCCTTCTTGACATATAGGATAACGCGAGTACCCATTCTCCATGATTTTTTGGCGGTTTTCTTCTGCGGAATCATCCAGGTCTAGCCAAACTATCTCTGGTCTCGGTGTCATAAAGGAACTAACTGGACGGTCACCTAAGCGAAAAACTCGTTCCAGCATGTCTTGCTCGGCTTCTTCAAAAGTTCCCTCTTCAGTACCTTGCTCAATCAAGACTCGAATTTCTTCTTCGGTTACTTGTGGTTCTGTGGAGGGTTGAATTCCTAACATCCGGAGAACTGCGTCTGTAGAAGCACCAAGTAGGTGTACAACAGGGGCAGTAATTTTAGACAATACCCGCATGGGAATAGCAACAAAAGAAGCAATTGGCTCAGGCTTATTTAAAGCTACCCTCTTGGGAACTAATTCACCGACCACAAGAGAAAAATATGTAATGATTAAAATGGAGATAACCCATGCAACGCTTTCCCGATAAGGCTCTAACCAAGGGATATAATTTAAAATAGGTTTGACTTGCTTAGATATCACCGATTCGCCATAAGCACCAGAGAGAATTGCTAGTAGTGATATGGCGATTTGAACCGTAGCCAAAAACTGGTTTGGAGAAGACGCTAAATCTAAAGCAACGCGAGCCTTAAGGTCACCTTGATTGACAAGTTGTTGTAGTCGTGCTTTGCGTACGGAAACTATCGCCAACTCGGACATGACGAACAAGCCGTTGACGAGGACTAAGGAAAAAACGATTAAAATTTCTATAACAGGAGACATTCCTTTAATTGTCGGTAAAGTTCGACAAACCCCAATTAACTCTAACTTCTTTAGTATCTAGTATGCGAGATGTAATTAAGGAAAAACACTGTGTATATGACAAGGAATCATAAGTTTTAGTCATGAGTGCCCATTATTACGTAAAATACACGGGTATATTAATTGTTAATAACTTGTAATTTTTCTCAAGATAATCACCCCAAAGCAAGTTTTATAACGTCTTGACACTATATAAGATATTTTAAGAAGGCAGTCGTCCTGCAATTCCATACAGAAACACTTCCACAAAATCTTAAGGATTTATGGCATTTTCTTCCATTGTGCGTGCATTAAGCCGCTCCCCGCTAACCACGGAACTGCTTTCCAAACTGGAAAAAGAGCAACAAATCAAGCTAAATGGGGTTCCTCGCTTACCCAAAGGTTTAGTAGCATCCGCGTTGGCAAAAACTCAGGAACGGAATTTGTTTGTGGTTTGTGCCACTTTGGAAGAAGCAGGACGGTGGAGCGCTCAGTTAGAAGCAATGGGTTGGAGTACGGTACATTTTTACCCAACATCCGAAACCTCTCCGTATGAGCCTTTTGACCCAGAGACCGAAATGATTTGGGGGCAAATGCAGGTTCTTGCTGATTTAGTAAAGCTTGATAGTAACTTCAACAAAAATAACCCCAAAGACAATTCCAAAACAGTAAATAATTTAGCTATTGTCGCAACAGAAAGGTCACTTCAACCGCATCTCCCACCATTAGAAGCCTTTAAACCCTTTTGCCTAACTTTAAAAAAGGGTATGGAATTAGACTTGGAAGAATTCAGTGAAAAAATAGCTTACCAAGGTTACGAACGTGTTGCGCTAGTAGAGACAGAAGGACAGTGGAGTCGTCGTGGGGATATTGTGGATGTGTTCCCCGTATCTTCAGAGTTACCAGTACGGCTGGAATGGTTTGGAGATGAAATTGAACAAATAAGGGAATTCGACCCAGCAACCCAACGCTCAGCGTTAGATAGAATTGAACAGGTAATTGTTACCCCCACCAGCTACGCACCGATTGTATCAGCAGCTTTGATTGGGGATAAGTTGCAGCAAGTAAAAAATTATCTTTCTACAGAGGAACAAGAACTATTCGACACGGGGAACTCATTAGAAGGAAGCCGTAGATTTTTGGGGTTAGCATTTGATAAACCAGCATCCTTACTAGATTATTTACCCGAAAATACCTTAGTCGCTATCGACGAACCAGAACAGTGCCACGCACATAGCGACCGTTGGGTAGAAAACGCTGAAGAACAATGGTTATCCTTTGTTAATCAGGAAGAAGCAAAAGTAGGGGAGATTTTTTCATTTTTACCTAAAAGCCATCGTTCCTTTGATGACTGTATAGATATTCTATTTACAAAGAAAAAAATATATCTAGCGGAGTTAGCCGAAGAAAATAACGGAATTAATCTTGCTTCCCGACGTTTACCAGTCACACCTCACGCTTTTGCGAAAATAGCAGAAACAATGCGTCAAGAGCGAGACCGAAATTTCTCTGTCTGGCTAATATCCGCACAACCCAGTCGCTCAGTTTCTTTGTTACAAGAACATGACTGTCCAGCACAGTTTATTCCCAACCCTCACGACTACCAAGCAATCGATAAGTTAGTAATTAACCATACTCCAGTCGCATTAAAATATTCTGGCTTGGCTGAATTAGAAGGTTTTATTCTGCCTACGTATCGTATTGCTATTGTTACTGATAGAGAATTTTATGGACAGCATAGTTTAGCAACTCCTAATTACGTCCGTAAACGTCGTCAAGCCAGTTCAAAGCAAGTTGACTTGAATAAATTACGTCCTGGAGATTACGTAATTCATAGAAATCATGGTTTAGGAAGATACTTACGATTAGAAAGCTTGGTAGTTAACCACGAAACTCGCGATTACTTAGTTGTACAGTATGCAGACGGATTGTTGCGAGTTGCAGCAGACCAAGTAGGGGCTTTATCTCGATACCGCACCACAGGTGAAAAAGCCCCGGAACTAAATAAGATGACGGGTAAAGCTTGGGAAAATACCAAAAACCGAGTCCGTAAGGCAATTAAAAAATTAGCCGTGGACTTACTCCAACTTTACGCCACTCGTTCCCAACAACAAGGTTTTTCTTTCCCAGAAGATATGCCTTGGCAACAAGAACTAGAAGACTCTTTCCCTTACCAGGCTACACCAGACCAACTAAAAGCGGTGCAGGATGTAAAAAGGGATATGGAAAGCTCTCGACCAATGGACAGGTTAGTCTGTGGTGATGTGGGTTTTGGGAAAACTGAAGTTGCTATTCGGGCAATTTTTAAAGCGGTCACTTCTGGTAAACAGGTTGCACTTTTGGCTCCTACAACTATTTTGACGCAACAACATTACCATACATTAAAAGAACGCTTTGCTCCCTACCCAATAAACGTTGGTCTACTCAACCGTTTCCGCACAGCTTCTGAACGTCGCGATATTATTAAACGTTTAGGAATAGGTGATTTAGATATTATTGTCGGTACGCACCAACTTTTGAGTAAAGAAGTTTCAGTCAAAGACTTAGGATTATTGGTGGTAGACGAAGAACAGCGATTTGGGGTTAATCAAAAAGAAAAGATAAAATCCCTGAAAACTCAAGTGGATGTGTTAACTCTTTCAGCAACTCCTATTCCTCGAACTTTATATATGTCCTTGTCGGGAATTAGGGAAATGAGTTTAATTACCACCCCACCCCCATCGCGTCGTCCAATTCAGACGCACCTTTCGCCTATGAACGAAGAAGTTATCCGTAGCGCAATTCGTCAAGAACTTGACAGAGGTGGACAGGTATTCTATGTAGTTCCACGGATTGACGGGATTGAAGAGACAGCAGGCTTATTGCGGGACATGATACCTAGTGCCAGAATTGCAATTGGGCACGGTCAAATGGCGGAAACTGAACTTGAAACAACCATGCTTTCTTTTAGTAATGGTGAAGCAGATATTTTGGTATGTACCACAATTATTGAATCAGGTTTGGATATCCCCCGCGTAAATACTATTTTAATTGAAGACGCACATCGCTTCGGTTTAGCGCAGTTATATCAATTGCGGGGAAGGGTCGGACGTGCGGGAATTCAAGCCCACGCTTGGTTATTTTACCCGAAACAACGGACTTTATCTGAGGCTGCAAGGCAAAGACTACGAGCAATCCAGGAATTTACGCAATTAGGTTCAGGCTTCCAACTGTCTCAACGCGATATGGAAATTCGAGGTGTTGGTAATTTGCTGGGTGCGGAACAGTCGGGTCAAATGGATGTAATTGGCTTTGATTTATATATGGAAATGTTAGAAGAAGCCATTAAGGAAATTCGGGGACAAGAAATTCCTAAGGTTTCTGATACACAAATTGACCTGCATTTAACAGCCTTTATCCCGACAGATTATATACCCGATTCTGACCAAAAGATGAGTGCTTATCGTGCGGTTGCTGCTGCAGGAAGTAAGGAAGAATTGAAGTTAATTGCTGCTGAATGGAATGACCGATATGGAACAATTCCTAAATCCGCAAATCAATTATTGCGGGTGATGGAACTGAAACAAATGGCGAAAAAGTTGGGCTTTAGTCGTATAAAACCGGAAGCTAAACAACATATTGTTTTGGAAACTCCGATGGAGGAACCGGCTTGGAAATTGTTGGCTAGTAATTTGGCTGATGCTATGCAAGCTAAGTTTGTTTATTCTCCAGGTAAGGTTACTGCACGGGGTTTGGGTGTGCTTAAGGCTGACCAACAATTGCAGTATTTAATTGATAGTTTTAGTAAGATGCAAGGGGCTGTTCCGGAGGATACGGCTATGTAAACACAGAAGCGCGAACGTTTTTCTCGTCCCAACCAAAGAAACCCCACCCCCAACCCCCTCCCCGCGTGCGGGGAGGGGGCTACGATTTATGATAAGTATTCTCAAATATCAAAAATTGACACTATTTCCTATTTCCTATTTCCGTTTTTCGTAGCCCCCCTCCCCGCGTGCGGGGAGGGGGGTTGGGGGGTGGGGTTTCTTTGGTTAGGACGAGAAAAACGTTTGCGCTTCTGTTGAAAGTGATGATAGGTCTTAACCTTTATTTACGCAACAATTACAATTTGATACTTCAAAAGCTTAAACTGTCACACTGGTAAGGACTTCCTCTATAGTTAGGTACTATAGTATCAGGAAAAATAAACAATTACTAACCATGACAGCCACAATCTCCGTTGGTCAGTATTGTATTTTGGGTTATAAAATAATAAATCACCCATAAGCAATAGCCAAGAATAATCAAGAATGAATTTTTCACCAGAGGAATTAGAAATATGTCTTAATGTGTTGCAGCAAGTATCAGATAATCCTTCTGCAATAGATAACGTTCGCTTCAACACTTTGGTTGCAAAAATTCACAAGCAGGGTAGGAAAAAAGCGCGTCGTACCATTCGAGAAATTCAACAAGCTGAAGATAATAGCCTTCGTGCATCGGCATTAATAGTCAAAAATCAATATCAAGAAGTCTCCGAAAAATTATTACCCACTTGTTCTAAATTTGTTCGCGAGACTCCAAATAAGCAAGAGCTAAATAAACCAATAAATTGCTATATCTGTAAACGGGAATACACCCAAGTTAACTTTTTTTATCATTCACTTTGTCCCCAATGTGCAGAATTTAATTATCAAAAGCGTCATCAAAGTACAGATTTAAGCGGACGAGTTGCATTAGTTACGGGTGGACGTATTAAAATTGGTTATCAAACAGCATTGCGAATGTTGCGCGACGGTGCAAAAGTCATTGTCACGACACGATTTCCTCAAGATTGTGCAAAACGGTTTAGTGCGGAAGCCGATTTTTTTAACTGGTGTGATAGATTGCAAATTCATGGTTTAGATTTACGCAATTTACCTGCTGTGGAGGCATTTATTAATTATTTAATTAATGCAGAAGCCTCTCTAGATATTATGATTCATAATGCGGCGCAAACAGTAAAGCGACCACTTGAATTTTATCAGCATTTATTGGAAGATGATTGTAAACAAATTGAGTTATTATCATCGGGAATTATCAAATTTAAGAATGCGGATAATCCTTCTGATTTTGTTTTAGAACCACAGGATAAATATGAAGCTAATTTAGCTGTGAATAGTCATGTTTATTTTCCTAAAAATACTTTTGATATTGAAGGACAACAATTAGATATGCGTCCGATTAATAGCTGGATGCTGAAGTTAGATGAGGTTAGCACTGTGGAAATGCTAGAGGTGCAATTGGTAAATAATATTGCACCGTTTATATTAAATAGTAAATTGAAAAAATTGATGATACAGTCAAAATTTGAACGCCGTTTTATTATCAATGTTTCCGCGATGGAAGGACAATTTAACCGTAGAAGTAAAACTGTGTATCATCCCCATACTAATATGGCAAAAGCTGCATTAAATATGATGACTCGAACATCTGCGGCAGATTATGTCAAAGATGGGATTTATATGAATAGTGTTGATACGGGTTGGATAACTGATGAGAATCCCTATTCTAAAAAGATTTTTTTACAAGAGGAAAGAAACTTTTTTACACCTTTAGATATTATTGATGGGATGGCACGAATTTATGACCCGATTGTGATGGGTTTGGAGAATGATGAAACACCAGTATACGGGCTTTTTCTCAAAGATTATATGCCTTATGCATGGTGATTATAAGTTTGTAATATCTGGACGGGCAAGTATTGTAATATCTGGGCGGGCAAGTATTGTAATATCTGGGCGGGCAAGTATTGTAATATCTGGACGGGCAAGTATTGTAATATCTGGGCGGGCAAGGATGCCCACCCCACAAGAAGTGTAAATCTGTTCAACCGCTTATTACAATTTGATACCTAAAAACTTGAAACTTTCACACACCCAAGAATTCTCTTTATAATTAGGTACTATAGTACCAGGAGAAATAAATAAGAGCTAACCATGACAGCTATAATCTCCGTTGGTCAGAAGTTAGAACCGTTTTACCCTAGCGCAGATGGTGAACCTGTGGCAGAAACTTTTGACCATTTATACGCGATAATTACAGTTTTAGAAGTTTTAAGGCAATATTTAGCAGGACAGCAAGCAACTGTTTTAGCTAACCAGTTTTTATATTATGCTCAAGAGCGTCCCAAGTTGAGAGTTGCTTCCGATGTAATGGTGATTTTTGACGTAGCTCCTGGTGGTCGAGATAGTTACACTATTTGGAAAGAAGGTCAAGTTCCAGCAGTAATCTTTGAAATGACCTCCCCAGGAACAAAAAATCAAGATATAGAAATTAAAAAAGGTCTTTATCAGCAATTAGGTGTCAAAGAATACTGGTTATTTGACCCTAAAGATGAATATTTGGAAAAGCAATTAACAGGTTATCATCTGGTTGGAGTTAAGTATGAAGAAATACTAGATTATCGCAGTGAAGTATTGCAATTACGGTTACAAATAGAAGGAAAGATAATTGCTTTTTACCGAGAAGATACAGGAGAAAAACTGCTGATATCAGATGAACTGGCACAAGCTTTACAGCGAGAAACTTTAGAGAGACGCCAAGCTCAAGAACAAGCAGAACAGGAACGCCAACGAGCAGAGCAGGAAAGGCAACGAGCAGAACAAGCCCTATCAGAAGTGGAACAGTTGAAACAAAGATTACGCTCTCTTGGCATTGACCCTGATACTATGTAATTTTTTGTCTCAAAGTTTTTTTGTTTCAAAGTATTTTTTGTCTACATTTGTCAGTCAGCATTTATTCGCGGGCATTTATTAGTAAATAGGTTTCAATTATGACAGATAATATTCCTGCAGTTCAAAAACCAGAGCCAACTTATCCCAGCACAGATGGTCTACCTTTTGCAGAAACTTACGACAATTTCTACGCTTTGGTTGTAATTTTTCAAGTTCTGAAGCAATATTTATCTGGTCGTCAAGCAACAGTTTTGGCAAATCAATTTTTCTATTACGTGAGAGGCTATCCTAACATCAGATTAGACCCTGATTTAATGGTTATTTTTGATGTTGCTCTAGAAGAAAAGGATATTTATACAAGTTGGTCAGATGAAGAACCTGTTCCTTCTGTAATTTTTGAAATTACTTGCGAGGCAACAAAAGGTCAAGACCGTTCATTTAAAAAGAGTATCTACGAACAATTATCTGTACCAGAATATTGGATATTTGACCCTAAAGGAGAGTGGATGGAACCAAGGTTAATAGGTTATCGCCTTCAAGGGGAAACTTATGAACCAATTAAAGATAATCGCAGCGAGGTGTTGCAACTACGGTTAGAAGTTGAGGGTAAACTTATTGCTTTTTATCGAGAAGATACGGGAGAAAAATTGCTGACACCAGATGAAATGGCACAGGTTTTGCAACAAGAAGTTGAGGCTAGAAAGCAAGCTGAAGAAAAGGCAAAAGAAGCTTTAGAGGAAATTGAGAAATTAAAACAAAGATTGTATTCTCTCGGTGTTGAGCCAAATACTTTATAAACTTTTATAAACATCGAAGCTTTTTTTATACAGCAAATTTCAAGTGAGCAGAGTACAAGCGGGCGGGCAAGGATGCCCACCCCACAAGAGATTGATATTTTTTTGTGTACCTCATTTACCTGCAAAGTACTGTAAATTAAACTCGAACGATAGCAACACAGACTAAAATCATACTAACCGGATTATGTAAACGGTAAAACAAATACGAAGAGAATGCCAGCCAAAGACCTCTACCACGATGCTGTAAAAAATGCCCTGATTAAAGATGGGTGGCTAATAATTGCTGACCCTTTCATAATTAAATATGAGGACGCTGAACTGTATGCTGACTTAGCCGCAGAAAAACCAATTGCCGCAGAACGTCAGGGGAAAAAAATTGTTGTAGAGATTAAAAGCTTCGTTGGTAAATCTCAGATGTATGACTTTCACAATGCTCTGGGACAGTACATAGTTTATCGCAGCCTCATCCAAGTCAGCGAACCTGAATATAATTTGTACTTAGCAATTGATGACATTGTTTATTTAAACTTTTTTCAACGTCCATCAGTCCAACTCATTACCCGCCAAAATAACCTGCAATTAATTGTCGTAGACACCCAAAAGGAGCAAATCGTGCAATGGATATATTAACGAAATATCGCAGTACTGTCCAAGAAACCATTAAAAAATACTATAACCTGACCAATTCCCAAATCACTAATACGACAGACAATGCAATCAGCGACTACCTAATTTTAGACGAACAACGCGACCAATACCTCTGGCTGCGTTGCGGCTGGGATGATAAAAAAAGAGTACAGCATATTATTTTATACCTCCGGATTCAAAACGATAGAATTTGGGTGGAAGAAGACAGCACCGACTTAGCGATTGTTGATGACCTTTTGGCATCCGGTATCCCCAAAACCGATATTATTTTAGGCTTCCATCACCCTAGTAAACGCGCATTGACTGAATTCGCCATCGCTTAGAGGATGTTTATAAATAAAATATTAAGACACCATGCATACCATAAGCCAGTGACTAAAGTCACTGTCTAAAAGCTAAAGTCCTCTAAAGAGGACTAATGAGAAATAAGATTTTTTTTCTCAAAGACAACCCCGCATCACAGTTGCCTAAAATTTAATTCAAAAACCGAGTCAAAAGTTCCTCACGCGACAAATTCGATAACTGCAAAAGTAAAGAAGCATACTCTTGTGGTGGTAAACTTAGTATTGGCTGAATAATAGCTGCTAACTGTGAGTCTACTTCACCAAATCGCGCTAAAAGTAAGTTTTCTACAACTTGACGTTGTCCTTCCTGCTTCCCGCGTTGCTCAGTATCCTGTTCCCACTCCAAGTAAGCTTGTGATAAATTCATAATTAATTCCCTTTCTTCAAAATTTACTTCCGCGCTTGCTTCTATCCTAATCTTTCAGGTGGAAAGTAGCTTTAAAATTTTGGAGTGCTTAGTATCTTCCTTTGGTAAAGCTATCACCTCATCAATTGCTCGCTTTTGAGTCAAACCTTTACCCAAGATTCTTAAGCAAAGAGTTTCAGGGGCTTCATCAATTCAAAATTCAAAATGCAAAATTCAAAATTAGGCTTTAACATTAACCAATAAATTAATGCATTAAAATTATTAGTTATTCAATTTTGAATTTTGAATTTTGAATTTTGAATTGTTAAAGGGGCTTGTACCTTAATTGATTAATTCAAAATTACTATTTCTCTTCAATTTTGAATTTTGAATTTTGAATTTTGAATTTTGAATTGTTTTGGTCATTTAGCAATTCATCCGAACAAGATGTTGTAATAATCCATAATCGCGGGAGTTCCGAGTCTGAGATTATATCTTCATCCCGATTAGCATCACGTTGAATTTCTGCTTCTAAATGATATAGCTTAAAAAGACAGCTGCGAATTTCTTTATCTGTTGGTTGCTTACGAAATGGCTCTAGCAAGCAGGGAGTTTCAGCTATTCTCGCTAAAATTCCTAGCTCACATCGGCAATTTTTTAGTCCTCTTCAGAGGACTTGAGCTTTCAGACAGAGAATTTATTCTCTGGCTATTTTTTCTGATTATTTGTTATGATGACTATTTGTTGTATTGGCTATTTATACCAACCATGAAATCACCGAAAATACAACAGATAAACAAACCCAAACACCAACACAATCAGACTAAAAAAAGCCTGCAACAACCTATCCCTTATGCGCCTAAAACGGAAATAACTGCCAGCAAGTAAATGTTGTTCTCGTGCAGTAAACCACAACTCAGGTAACACAATCGACCATACAGAAAGTAACCCCCAAAACCCCCTACGTCGCATAGCATATTTAGCCATATCGCCAAATACAATTATCACCTCAATCCCATATTCTCGACGAAAACTAGCAGGATAAACCAACACCAAACAACTGTATAAACGAATCGATATAAACAGTAATGTTTTAGACGTATTACCAAACATCTATTTCTCTCCTTTTATCACCATTAACGAGTTGGGTTAAGCAGTTTCTTTGCCACAGCCATATCCACCAAATCAGCTAAACGTCTGGCTTCTAAAGCTATAACTTGCCTACCCAACGCAGTGATAGAGTAATAGCGTCGTCGTTCATCATCCAATTGTGGGTCAGGACGTTCCTCAGTTTCCGCAATCAGTCCATCAGCAACAAGACGCTTAATAGCTGTATAGAGAGTACCGGGACCCAACTTAACTGCACCATTAGTACAATTCTGCACTTCCTGCATAATCCCGTAACCGTGACGTTCCGTATCAGCCAACGACAGAAGGATATGAAATGCTGCTGGCTTTAGGGGTAAGAAATTTTGAGGGTCAATCACATTCATTGTTGTCCACTCGCTTACTATATCGAAATTAGATATATCATAATTAAATATATCGCATTTGGATATAGTCAGCAACATGATACTCATTTATTTAATGATGGCTCTCAGTGCTTCTAGTTTTTGCTGGTCACTGTGGGATATATGGAGAATGCTCAAAAATTCTGCTGCAATTTCTTCAGACCCAGGCTTTCCACCTCTTGTAGGGGCTGGGATAAGGCTATCTCCAAAACCATGCGATGGTTCAGGAACGGCTTTCGCGATACCGGAAATAGATGGGAATGCTTCTTCTAGCGTTCCCTAAAGCGTGGAGACGTTACATGTAACGTCTCTACATAACCCGCTATAAATTTTTAGAAGAGTCTTCGTACTTCATCTAATGTATTTGCCGTGAGAGTAGCTCTAAAAATCTCTGTTAATCTTTCTAAATCTGAAATTTCAGAGATTTGTGGCATTAACTCTAAGCCAGAACTACCAAATTTTACCTCTAAGCTTATTTGAATATCCATCAGCTTTTCACTACACCGTCCCCTTTGCTCAATCTGTTGATACCAAGGTGATTCTTGTAATATCGCCATATCCCACCTCATAATTTGTTTTACTAAAGCGGTATCCAATACAAAATTAGCAAAAAATCCCAGAACAGTTTCAAACTGGTTTAATTGCTCCGAAGCTCGAATTAATCTCAGTGCTTCCCTAATTGTAGATTCGTTACCTCCATCCTTCAACATGGGCACAAAGGGGAGCAAAGATGCTATTTGTTGTCCAAATGCAACATTCACATCGATTTCCCACAGATTGATAACGCGGTAATCCTGACGTGCGTAGATTCCTTCAAAGTTGGACTCGTAGCGTGTGGGTATTTCCGTGTCACTTACCTTCAGGATATTTATCAAAACAGGAAAGACTGGTAGGTTATATTTTTCTTCTGCAAGCGCTGTGTATGCCCTTACGCGCTTAGGCATTTCTGGTTTGTAACGCAATTGCAACTCGTTAATTACAAGAAAATCCTGTTTTTGAGGGTTTTGAACGCGAATTAACACATCAGTTTCTCTGCTTATCCACTGGAACTCAGTGTTGGGCATTTCTTTGACAGAGAGATTAGGCATTTGGGTCACCCATCGCACCCAATTTTCGGGAGCAGCGTTGATTAATCGTTTTGTGCTGACATCAGCAGGTTTAGCCATAAAAATATCCCAAGGCAGTTGCACTATCTGGTAAAGATATTGTATGACTATGTACATACAAAAGTAAATATGTATGCCCAAGTATGACTAAATACCTCAAAAGTTCTTATATTAAGAATTAGAGTTGGGGTTTACCGTGAAAAACGAAAGAATAATCTTTAGGGTCGATAGCAATCTCAAAGCTGCTTTTATGGTTAAAGTAAAAGCAGAAAACAAAAGATACACCGACGTTCTGACTGAGCTTCTAGAAGAGTATATAAATTCCTCTTCTGAGCCACAAGAAATTGAAGAAATAAAATTGAGGCTGCAAAAACTAGAGAAAGAAGTAGAAAAAACGAATGGTTTAAAAGAGGAAATTGAGGCTCTTAAGGAATTTCGCGACCGAATTTTAGCAGCCACAAAATAAACCCCTTACAACCATTGTCAAGTGTAACTAAGTATAAAAAATGTCATACAAAGTCAACCATTCTATGTTTCTTGTGGGGTGGGCATCCCTGCCCGCCCTGGTGTATAAAAAAACAGTAATTTTGTTTTATTTAACAAAAACAGGAATTTTGCTGTATTTAATCAAAAGGAGAATCCCCACATTCCCCAACTTCCTACCTCGGTGCAGGCAAAGTAGTCAAATTACGCAAAGTCACCGAACGTGCCAACTTATAAGCCGCGTACGCATCCACCAACCCCGCACCAGTAGCACCATCAAGACCTTCCCCAGCTACCTCACCAGTAGCGCTCGTACCTTTTTTGACATCCCTAGCAGAAGCCTTAAGAATAGACTTAACTAAATCCGGAGAAAGTCCTGGTTGTACCTGTTTAAGCAAAGCACAAACACCCGCTATTTGTGGAGAAGCAGCACTAGTACCGCTAATAACAGCCCAACCGTCATTAATTGCAGTCTCATCTTTTTCTGGATAACCAGCACCACCCAAGCGCTTATCAATTTTATTTTCTGGTTCCACAGGCAACATAATATAAATAGCGCGGGGTTTCATTCCCACCAACCCACAAACATCCGGTACAGTGCGACCGGGATAAATCTTACTTGTAAAACTGCTAGCGTAATCCGAAGCTTCTAACAAAAAGTCATCCCCATCCAAAGTATCATGGGCGTAAACCCCACCAACAGAAATAACATCAGGCATCATTCCCGGAAAAGCAATTTGTCCATTACCAGCAGAAAAGCAAACTACAATCCCTCTATTTCGCACAGCCTCAATCACAGCAGCTTCCAAAGGCTTAAGAAAATTTGGCAGAGTTTTTTGAGTTCTAAGTTGATAACCCCAACTATTGGTCATCACTGCTGGATATAAATCAGAAGCCACCTTAAAACCGAGAGTAGAATTTCGACCTGTTTTTACACCAATAAAGTCAATTCCCGGTGCATTTGCAAAAACATTAGCGGCTTCCGCAGTTCCATGCCCATTTTCGTCCTTCTCCACACGGGTTGCATCTGGAGCAAGAGTCGCGTTGTAATTATAGCCATGCAACTTATAAAAAGGATGCTTGTAAAATCCTGTATCCACCATCGCAAGCAAAACGCCTTTTCCTGTAATAGCTTCCTTATGCACATGACTAGCACGACAAATTAATGCGATGTCATCCGGTACTCTCAGGTGATGGTAGGGAACACGGGGGGGAATAGGGGAAGGAAGCCCAAATAAAATCGGTGGGATTTGGGGGTAAGCACGTTCCACCAAACCCATAAGCTCTTCTGGAATAATAAAAGGAGCATCAGCAACATGAGATAAATAACTAACTTCCCCTAATTCAGGATGAGTATCGCTCACTGCTTGATTACGCAGTTCCACCCTTGTACTAAAAACCTGCTCCCAAAGTTCTCGCGTTCCTTCCGCACTTACAGAAAAAGTACCAATATGTTGTACTCTAAAACCCAGAGACTGTAGAACCGTCGCAGCTTGCACCGCACGTCCAGCAGGTGGAGTAAATTCTTGGAGATTTTCCCCTTGTAAAAAAGCATTGGGTGCAAACATTGACACACCGGAATGGGATGACACCACTGCTTCAAAGTAAACTCGGTCTGCACTATTTTCTAGTTGTTGCACCATTGATGACACCGCTGATTATTACAGTCACGAACAAAACTGAGTATAAAATAAGCGTTGCACTAATAATAGTGTTGCCATTTAAATCTGGTACAAATTGATATTGCGGCTGTATATTACAGACAAGCACAAACTACTACTTTGAGTTTTGTATATTAAACTTTGAGACTATCACAGTTTCAGTATAGTTCTGGTGGTTCTACAAACATGACATCAGCAATCAAATCTCGCATCTGTGCAGGTATTTGAAAATCATCCATAACTGCTTCTAAATAAGTTATGTCCTCTATACCTACTTCTGGCATAACTGTTTTTTGCTGCTTAATAAATGAAATATTGAAAATTGCTCTCCACAAACTTTCTGGTGCTTCGACACTAATAGTCTGTCCTATATATAAAACCCTAAACCCTAAATTTTCTAAAGTGACTGCTGCTTGCTGGCTTTGTTTTAGTAACGGTAGAACTTCTGCGGCAATTATATTTTCTGACATATTCACTACAATATTAAAACTTTATAAGTATTACTTAAACAACAATTTTATTGTTTAACTTTTTTGCTGTTACAGTGTATTTTACTCAAAAAATCTTTTATAATTCATTAGTTAATCTTATTAATAAAATAAAAAGTAACAGTGGATACATTTTCATCATAAAGAATAGTTCACTACCACGACTTTATACCTAAAGATGGCAAAAAATCCGGCTTTAGTAACAGCGAAATCATTATTTTGGTTATATAAATTACATCTCAAGAGAATCTTAGATAACTAAGCAGTAATCTATAATCAATATATGTAATAGCTATTTGCCCTATCAGCAAAATATAAGTTTTCGATATACATATTGCTGGTTTTATCTGTTATTTTGTAGATGAAGTTACAGATGTTAGTAAAGAGGTGAGTTTAAATAGCAATCAACTGAACAATTAAATTTAATTTTTCGGAACAACTCCCTCTCTTGGGCTATCTTTATTTATGTCAAAAGCATGAATGTGAGATAGGAAAAGACTCAAACTTAACCGCAACTTCAATTATTGTCAACAAATTGGTAACGAATTTCTAAACTAAAGGAAAATTTCAATGCTAGAAACAAAAAATAGACCAATTATCTTTTCTGCATTTGTAAAGCCCGTCACAGAGACTAATCAAATCGGGTTAAAAAATCAAATTGCTAAACCGAAATTAGATTTGTTGCGACCATTACGTAAATGGCTGGATTCCCGAACAATAGACAACCACAAACTAGCGACATTTTTAGCAAAAATGATTCCCGCTCAATGTCCTTTTGAAAGAGATATACTTTTATTTGGTCGCAAAGTCGCTCATATTCCCCCCATGTGCAAGCTTAACCCACTTTACGATGAATTAGTCGGGTTACGTTTTCGCGCATTATGTTATTTAGCAGACGTATGTGGTGAGGATATCCAGTCCTACTGCTAAGAGTGAGTCAGCAAGAATTTGTCCGTGGATATTATAGTTACCCCCGAAGGGGGAGAAACGGTTCAGATAGGTAAAGGTGATTTGCTAATTTTCCTAACGGTATGACTTGCACCTGGGAAATTAGAAGTGATGTTAGAAAGCATTACACCTTCGATTAACAGTATTTTGCAGTATTCCCAACAAAAGCAAATATAAGGATTGACATCAAAACTCAAAACAAAAACATAGCTCATAATCGTCATAGTGGGTCTTCACTATCATAATGACGAGGTTGTAGAAGAAATGTTGTTGCATTTGAGTACCTGGCAAGAAGTCGAAAATTACTTACAGCAGTCCCAGGGTATTATTATCCCTATTGGTTCCACAGAGCAGCATGGGCCGACGGGGTTAATTGGAACTGACGCAATATGTGCCGAAGCAATTGCACGTGGTGTGGGAGAAGCGACCCAAGCAATTGTCGCACCAACAATTAATGTGGGGATGGCACTACATCATACAGCCTTTCCCGGAACAATTAGCTTGCGTCCCAGCACTATGATTTTAGTATTGTGGGACTATATTAGCTGTTTAACAAAATCTGGTTTTACCAAGTTCTACTTTATTAATGGGCATGGTGGTAATATAGCCACACTCAAAGCAGCTTTTTCGGAAACCTATGCGCGTTTAGCAGATTTAAATATCCAAAACGCGGATAAAGTACAATGTCAAGTCGCAAACTGGTTCATGTGCGGTTCTGTATATAAGCTAGCCAAAGAACTATATGGGGATGAAGAAGGCTCCCACGCAACACCGAGTGAGGTTGCTGTGACTCAATATGTTTATCCAGAAGCAATCAAGCAAGCGTATCTTTCTCCTGAGGTCAGCAAGGGTCACAGAATTTATAGTGCTGCTGATTTTCGCAGTCGTTATCCCGATGGTAGGATGGGTTCTAATCCCGTTTTGGCAACACCTGAACATGGTAAACAGTTTTACGATTTGGCTGTAAAGGAACTCAGCAATGGGTATCTGGAGTTTGTCAACGCATAAGAACCCCAACCCTAAAAAACCCCACCCAACCCCAAAAAACCCCACCCAACCCCCTCCCCGCACGCGGGGAAGGGGCTACGATGTATTTCATTTGTTCAGCTATTCAAATGAGTTTGATTTAAACAAAAATATTAACCGCAACTAATAAGTTGAGAGTAGTATATATGCTTACATTTAACTAAATCGTAGCCCCCTCCCCGTTTACGGGGAGGGGGTTGGGGGTGGGGTTCTCTTTATTTAACAACGAGCGATTCCTTCGGTACGAGCAGCTTTCTGCACCGCACCAGCAACAGCAGGAGCAACTCGTTTATCAAACACAGAGGGGATAATATGTTCCTTGTCTAAATCTGTTGGTTTAACCAAAGACGCTATCGCACTAGCAGCCTCTAAGCACATAGAATTAGTAATCACAGATGCACGGCAATCCAAAGCACCGCGAAAGACTCCTGGGAAAGCCAGAACGTTATTAATCTGATTCGGGTAATCACTGCGTCCAGTTGCAACAATTGCGACATCATTATAAATTAACTCTGGCTGAATTTCCGGTATCGGATTTGCCATAGCAAAAACAATCGGGTCTTTAGCCATAGAGCGTACCATTTCCGGAGTTAAAACCCCCGGAGCGCTTAAACCAATAAATACGTCAGCACCTTGTACCCCTCCAGCAAGAGTACCTTGGGCCTTAACTGCAAATTCTTTTTTCTCTTCGGTTAAATCAGTACGACTGGTAGAAATAATTCCCTTAGAATCGCACATCCAAATTTTTGTTGCACCAGCTTTTTGTAATAAACGTGCAACCGCAACTCCTGCAGCACCAGCACCATTAATGATAATGCGAACTTGCTCTATTGGTTTATTTACTAATTTCAAAGAATTAAATAAAGCAGCTAAAGTAACGATAGCTGTACCATGTTGGTCATCATGAAAAACAGGTATATCTAATTCTTCTCGCAATCTCGCTTCGATTTCAAAGCAACGGGGTGCAGCAATATCTTCTAAATTCACACCCCCAAACACCGGAGCTATATTTTTCACTGCTTGTATAATTTCTTCGGTGTCTTGTGTTGCTAAACAGATAGGGAAAGCATCGATACCAGCAAATTCCTTAAACAACATTGCTTTACCTTCCATTACTGGTAAAGCAGCTTCTGGTCCCAAATTACCAAGCCCTAAAACTGCACTACCGTCTGTAACAACCGCAACAGTATTTTTCTTGATAGTTAAATTGTAAACTTCTTCAGGATTTTGGGCTATTGCTTTACAAATCCGACCAACACCTGGGGTGTAAGCCATTGCTAAGTCAGAAACGTTATTTAAGGGAATTCTGCTGTTGACGCTTATTTTACCCCCGCGATGTATATTGAAAGTGCGGTCGTAAACATCCAGTACCTTCAAATCTGGCAATGCTTTGACTGCTTGTACAATAGTTTCTGCATGGTCTACGCTAGAAGCATCGACAGTAATATCGCGAATTGAAACCCTGTTAGTCTGCTCGATTAAATCTATTTGACCAAAATTTCCACCACTATTGGCAATAGCCTGTGTCGCAACAGCTAACATCCCTATACGGTTAGGAATTTCCAAACGAATCGTTAAACTAAAACTGGAATTTGGGGTTAAGTTTGCCATCGGAATTTTTTAGGTTAAAAAGTAGAATGTGACACACTAATCATTCTTCATCAAAATGGACACAATCAGATTTGTAGAGACGCGACATGTCGCGTCTCTACATTGGGTGCAACGATAAATTTAATTACCATAAATAGTCATCACAAAAAAAGGTGGGCACAACACCCACCCAACACATTCAGTTGTTTTTAGCAATGCAAAGCCTTAACCGTGAATTACCGGAGACTGCATCGCCACAGGTTGAGCTTGGCCAGCAGCCAAGTCTAATGGGAAGTTATGCGCGTTACGTTCATGCATTACTTCCATACCTAAATTTGCGCGGTTCAAAACATCAGCCCAAGTGTTAATAACACGTCCCTGAGAATCAAGCACTGATTGGTTAAAGTTGAAACCGTTGAGGTTAAATGCCATCGTGCTGATACCCAATGCAGTGAACCAGATACAAACCACAGGCCAAGCACCTAAGAAGAAGTGCAAGCTACGGCTGTTGTTAAAGCTAGCGTATTGGAAAATCAGACGACCGAAATAACCATGTGCAGCAACAATATTGTAGGTTTCTCCTTCTTGGCCGAACTTGTAGCCATTATTTTGAGACTCATTTTCATTTGTTTCTCTTACCAGCGAAGAAGTCACCAAAGAGCCATGCATTGCGCTGAACAGAGAACCACCAAATACACCTGCAACACCCAACATATGGAAGGGGTGCATCAAAATATTATGTTCAGCTTGGAACACAAACATAAAATTAAACGTGCCGCTAATACCCAAAGGCATACCATCAGAGAAACTACCTTGACCAATTGGGTAAATTAAGAAAACAGAAGTCGCAGCCGCAACTGGTGCAGAGTAAGCCACACAAATCCAAGGACGCATCCCTAAACGGTAGCTTAATTCCCATTGCCTTCCTAACCAGCAGAAAATGCCGATAAGAAAATGGAAAACTATCAGCTGATAAGGACCACCGTTATAAAGCCACTCATCCATCGAAGCAGCTTCCCAAATAGGATACAAATGCAAACCAATTGCATTAGATGAAGGTATGATAGCGCCGGATATTATGTTATTACCGTAAATCAAAGAACCTGCTACTGGCTCGCGTATACCATCTATATCAACAGGTGGTGCTGCAATAAAGCCAATTATGAAACAAATAGTAGCACTTAGCAGTGTGGGAATCATGAGAACACCAAACCAACCTACATATAATCGGTTCTCGGTGCTGGTGACCCACTGGCAGAATCTATCCCACGGGCTACTGTCGCCTCTGCGTATTGTTGTGGTCATGAATGGTTATGATTAGTAAAGATATAAAGTACAGAAAACGAATTATCTCAATTCCCCGAAGGAGTTGAGATTTTTTTCTCGGAAATCCATTCTCAGAAAAGTTTAAATGAAAACAAAGTTGTCTCTGTTGTCTCATCTTGAACTTTTCTTTGAAATCAGTTTGACAAAACAGATACCTTTTCCGATGTCTGATAAATCTTTTCTACATTAATTTACTCTGATTTGTCCAATAACTTTTATGAGCGTTTGTGAAGCGTTTTATATTTAAATTAAGATTTTCTAGTTTAAAAGAAGTAATTACTTCAGTTAATATTTAGGATAATTACAGATTAGTTCATACATATTTATTTTTATCTCATCAACAAGGAGACTTATTGATTAATTACTGATATTAATAACAACTATACAAACAGTAATATTACGAACCGCCAAGAGTCCAAGAAAGCCAAGAAAAACCAGTTTACTGACTCTTTCTTCTCTTGGCTAACTTGGCTTCTTGGCGGTTCGTGAACTAATACAAAAAGCGCTCCCCATCTCTGAGAAACGCTTTTTATTATTCTTAGTTAATGGGAGACGTTATATATAACGTCTCTACATTGTTAGAAGAATTAACCGTTGATTGCAGGAGCTTGAAGTGCAACAGGAGCCTCAACACCAGCAGCTAAGTCTAGAGGGAAGTTGTGAGCGTTACGCTCGTGCATTACTTCCATACCCAAGTTAGCGCGGTTGATGATGTCAGCCCAAGTATTGATTACGCGACCTTCAGAATCAAGCACAGATTGGTTGAAGTTGAATCCGTTCAAGTTGAATGCCATTGTGCTGACACCCAAAGCTGTAAACCAGATACAAATTACAGGCCAAGCAGCTAAGAAGAAGTGCAAGCTGCGGCTGTTGTTGAAAGAAGCATATTGGAAAATCAAGCGACCAAAGTAACCGTGAGCAGCTACGATGTTGTAGGTTTCTTCTTCTTGACCGAATCTGTAACCGTAGTTTTGTGATTCGTTCTCAGTTGTTTCACGAACCAAGGAAGAAGTTACCAAGCTACCATGCATTGCGGAGAATAAAGAACCACCGAATACACCAGCTACACCCAACATGTGGAAGGGGTGCATCAAGATGTTGTGTTCAGCTTGGAACACCAACATGAAGTTGAAGGTTCCGGAGATACCCAAAGGCATACCATCAGAGAAAGAACCTTGACCGATGGGGTAAATCAAGAATACTGCGGTTGCAGATGCCAAAGGAGCAGAGTAAGCAACGCAAATCCAAGGACGCATACCCAAGCGGTAAGAAAGTTCCCACTGACGACCCAAGTAGGCAAAACAGCCAATCAGGAAGTGGAATACTACCAACTGGTAAGGACCACCGTTGTACAACCACTCATCTAAGGAAGCTGCTTCCCAGATTGGGTAGAAGTGCAAACCGATAGCATTTGAAGAAGGAATTACAGCACCAGAAATGATGTTGTTTCCATAAATCAAAGAACCAGCGACAGGCTCACGGATACCGTCGATATCTACTGGAGGCGCTGCTACGAAAGCAATGATGTAGCAGATGGTTGCCGATAAGAGAGTAGGAATCATCAATACACCGAACCAACCAACATATATGCGGTTCTCAGTACTGGTAATCCACTCACAAAAACGGTCCCATACATTTCCGCTTTCGCGACGTTGTAAGGTGGTAGTCATGTGTTTATAATTGCCTTAAGTTTTTATTACTTAATACAGGTTAGTTTTTTATTCCCTGTGTTAATCATCTTTACATAGACGGAAATGATATCAATACCTTCGTTACATAACTTTACGTTAAAGCAATAATTTTTCATAAGTAATTCTTTGTAACCTTTATAAAGGTTAGCACTCATAAATTATCAACTTTTGTAAAGTTAATTCACGTTGATAACAAGCAGATGGATTACAAGCAAACTCATCCACTTTGTTTAAGTTTTGTAAAGATTGAAAATACAATTAATAGCTAAATCAAATACTAAATATAAACAAAACATAAAGCCAACTCATCTTGGTAATGAGTTCATATTTTGCGCTTGTTGTAACAATTGAGCCGCACTATTAGCCCATTGCCCATTTCCTTGTGAACTATATAAATCTCTGGCATATTGCAATACCCTTACAGCCTCCACAAACTGTCGCAATCGCATAAAAGCTAAGCCTGCACCATAATAAGCGTTGGGATAGTTGGGGTTAGCCTCTGCTGATTTTCTAAAGGCGTCTAATGCTTCTTTTTCTTTTCCTTTATTGTATAATATTGAGCCAAGTTGATAATGGGCTTCTGCATACTTAGGATTAATTTTTACTGCTCTACGAAATGCATCTCTGGCTTTATCAATATTATTTTTTTGCAAATGGCATTCTCCCATGTGGTAGGCAGGTTCTGGAGCGTTTTTACTAAATTCAAGTGCTTTTTTAAAAGATTCTATAGCTCGCTCACAATTTCTTTGTTGTTTTTGCAACAAGCCCATATTGTAATGAGCCATGCCTAGTTTTGGGTCAAGGTCTATAGCTCTTTGTAGATAATCATTTGCTAGTTGCCAATTACTTCCTTCTAATAAAGCTCCACCTAAATTAGCGAAGGCTAAAGCAAGTTTTGGGTCTGCTTGAGTTGCTCGGTAAAACGCATCTGCTGCTAGTTGTAACTGTCCAGTTTGCCGCAACGCTAATCCCAAGTTGTAATAAGCTGGGGCTAAATTTGGGTCTATTTGTGTCGCTTGTCTAAAAGCTGCGATTGCTTCTTGAACTCTTCCTGCTTGCACTAACTGTATCCCCTGGTTTAGCCAGTCGGTTGCGCTTCGACTGAAATTTTGGGCTAATGTTGGGGAGTGGGGAGTGGGGAGTGGGGAGTGGGTAGTGGGGAGTGGGTAGTTGGAAGAATTGCGAATTGCGTTCGCGTAGCGTGCCGCCTCGGCATATTGCGAATTGCGAATTGCTAACGCTGGTTGGCAAAAGTAATTGGCTAGTAAAAGTAACCCCAAAAGCTTGGAGTATAAAATTTTTAAGATTTTTCCTTTTTTATCTGTTGATAGTTTCATTGATATCTAAGTCCAAAATTAAGAAAGCAGTTAGCAGTTAGCAGTCAACAGTTAACAGTTATAAATATTTAACAAATAGTTGGCTACAAGTGCTGATGTTCAAATTATCTACAAAAAAATATAAATATATACACTAAAATTGTTTTTACTTAACTTTTCTTGAACTAAATCTTACAACAAACTACGATTGTTTGCGGTTGTGGATATACAAAGTTAATGTTGGGTTAAACACGTGATAATGAAGCCCAAGAACGAGTTTCTATTCCCGAATAAATCAGGCTTAGACGGCATATTATGACCGTTAAGGAGGTTTTATGACTCAAAAAGTCACAAAGGGTACGCGGAATGTTGCAATTGTCGGTCCTTACTTGAGTGGTAAAACGACATTCTTAGAAAGTTTATTGTTCGTAACAGGTGCTATTTCCCGCAAGGGTAGTGTTAAAGATAGTAACACGGTGGGAGATAGCGCTTCTGAATCACGCGACCGTCACATGAGTGTGGAAGTTAGTACTGCTAGCACTGAATATAATGATGTGCGCTTCACATTTATTGATTGTCCCGGTAGTGTGGAATTTTCTCAGGAAACTTACAATGCTTTAATTGGTGTTGATGCGGCAATCGTAGTTTGTGAACCCATTAATGACCGCGTTCTCACCCTCGCACCATTATTTAAGTTTCTTGACGATTGGGAAATTCCCCATTTAGTGTTTGTGAATAAAATGGATAGGGCGAATATCCATGTTTTGGATACGTTACATGCTCTCAAAGCTGTTTCTAGTCGTCCTCTGGTCGCACATCAATACCCAATAATGCAAGGAGAACAACTCGTTGGGTTTATTGATTTAGTGAGCGAACAAGCTTATAGATACCATCCTGGTGCTCCTGCTGACCCAATACCGTTTCCTGAAGACCTGAAAGAAGAAGAACATCTTGCACGAGCGGAAATGCTCGAAGCTTTAGCAAATTTTGACGACCATTTACTTGAAGAACTTTTAGAAGATATTGAACCTCCTCAGGAAGAAATTCTCACTGACTTAAAATTAGAATTAGGAGCGGATTTAGTTGTTCCCGTTTTCTTTGGTATTGCTGAACAAGATTACGGTGTACGTCCATTGTTGGAAGCTTTGTTAAAAGAAGCTCCAGAACCAGAAGCTACTGTAGAAAGACGCATCAAGAAGCAAAACGGTAAGCAAAATACTGATAAGACATTAGCTCAGGTTCTGAAAACTTTCTATACTCCCCAAGGTGGTAGGCTTTCCCTAGTGCGCGTTTGGCAAGGTAAATTGACCGATGGTATGGTGCTAAACGGTGTGAGAACTGGTGGAATTTATCGTCTTATGGGACAACAGCAGCAGTCTTTGAATGAAGCTTGGGCTGGTGATATTGTTGCTTTGAGTAGGATGGAAGGTATTAAGACTGGGGATACTCTTTCTTCTAATGGAAATAAATTGGAATTTCCTACGGCTAAGCAATTAGAACCTGTTTATGCTTTGGCTATTACCCCTGAAAAGCGAAATGATGAGGTTAAACTCAGCGGTGCAATATCCAAATTGATGGAAGAAGACCCATCTTTGGCTTGGGAGCAGCATGGTGATACCCACGAAGTTATTCTTTGGGGACAAGGAGAAATTCACTTGCAAGTCGCATTGGATAGATTGCGTCGCAAATATAACTTGGGTATGTGTACGCATTTGCCACAAGTCGCTTATAAAGAGACTATCAAGAAAGCAAGCGCATCTATACATGGTCGTTATAAACACCAAAGTGGTGGTCACGGTCAGTTCGGTGATGTTTTCTTGGATATTCAACCGCTACCAAGGGGTGGAGGTTTTAACTTTAATGAAAAAATAGTTGGTGGTGTTGTTCCTAAACAGTATATTCCTGGTGTGGAAATAGGTGTTCGCGAATTTTTAGCACATGGACCTTTAGGTTTCCCTGTGGTGGATGTTGCGGTCACTTTAACTAATGGTTCCTACCACAACGTTGATAGTTCCGAACAGGCATTTAAACAAGCAGCTCGTGTAGCTATGCAGACTGGTATGCCTCAGTGTCAACCTGCATTGTTAGAACCGATTCTTCGTGTCCAGGTTTCAACACCAGCAGAATTTACATCCAAAGTGTTGCAGCTTGTTAGTGGTAGAAGAGGGCAAATATTAGGGTACGAAGGTATACACGATTGGCAAGGTTGGGACTGTGTGGTTGCTTATTTACCCCAGGCCGAAATGCAAAACTTTATCGTGGAATTGCGATCGCAAACTTTGGGGGTGGGTTCGTTTCATTGGGAGTACGACCATTTGCAGGAAGTACCAGAAAAATTAGCGGAGCGGATTGTCGGTAATAACGGTAATGGAGGAAACGGTAGCAAATAATTTTGGGTAAACGTAACCACTAGTAGAGACGCGATTAATCGCGTCTCTACAAATGTTGTGTCTATACAAATCTATGAAATGCGATGATTACTAGATAGGCAATGGATAAAAGAACAAATGAGCCAAAAATAGCCTAAAACAAAAGTGTTAGCGCAAATAAAATAGTCTAATTTTAACTTCCAAATATCTATCTATATTTTATTACTTAAAGATTATTTAACCTTAATATCGTGAATATACTGTAGTTTTTATGCGTGAACACTCATTATGATTACAGAAGAATCACAAAAAAATTATGGATTTTCTTGTATACCTACTAACAACTTTAATTACAGTTTTCATCTATTTAAAAACTAATAGAATATCTAACGAACGTAATCGTTTAGCAGTTCGGGGTATTGTGATATTAATCGGTATAATTACTGCTTTTGCTTCCATCACAAGACTTTTGGTCATTGTTCCTCCCGGTAACGTAGGTGTGAAAAACTTTTTTGGTAAAGTGTCAGATACTACGCTAAATCCGGGACTCCATGTTCTCAACCCATTTACTAAAGTCCTTAATCTTCCAACACGTTTAAAAGACGTAAAAGAAAACTTAGATGCAACATCTCAGGAAGGTTTGAGTTTAAATATTGACGTTAGCGTTCAATATAAGCTTGACCCACAAAAAGCTGCGACAGTATATAAAAATATTGGAATTGATGAGAAACAACTAGTCACTTCGCGATTTCGTTCTATTATCCGTACTATTGTCTCTAAATACCCAGCAGTAGAGATTTACTCCAGCAAACGTGAGGAAATAGCACGACAAATCGACGAACAACTTAACAAAGAACTATCACCTTTGGGTTTTGTCGTTGACCAAGCATTGCTAAGAAATGTAAAAATGCCAGATAGTATACAAGCAGAAATTCAAGAGAAGCTCAAAGCTGAGCAGCAAAATCAGAAAATGAAATTTGTTTTAGAAAACGAACGTCAAGAAGCAGAAAGAAAACGCATTGAAGCAAAAGGTATCGCTGACTCCCAAAAAACTATTTCTCAAAGCATCACTAGTCAGACATTACAATTGCGTGCAATCGAAGCTAATGAAAAACTAGCACAATCTCAAAATTCTAAAATCATCGTTCTGGGTGGTGAAAAAGGAAATATACCTATCCTGATTCAACCAGACGCAAATAACCAAAAACCTTAATCAGTTTAAAATTCTTGTGTACTAACAATACCTTCGCCAAAATGGAGTATCACAGAAACCGGGCAAAATCCCACGACTCGTGAAAAAATAAGGGTTTTATTTTCAGCCGACGGCAAAAGCTGAAACCCTTGATGCCACAGGAATTTAAATAAAACCCCTTCCCGAAAAATCTGGACGATGTTAATACAGCTTTCAACAAAGCTAAAAAAACGGAAACGCCTAATCAACGGTGGAGGGTGAAAGCTTTATTTCTCGTAAAATGGCGAAGGTATTGACTAAATAATTTATTATATTTGAATGACTGAAAATCAACAACATCCACAAAATTGGTACGTGGTCAAGCGCTCTGCTGGAAATTGTGAAATTATCTCCACAGACAAAGCCGATGGAGATGAAAATCCAGAAATTATCGATAAATGGGGGCCTTTTCCTTCTCAAGGAGAAGCAATTGCGCGTCGTGTAGGGCTAATTCGTGCGGGAAAGTGTCAACCAATTTAGTCACCAACACAACAAGCCAGGTTTAGTCACCAACACAACAAGCCAGGTTTAGTCACCAACACAACAAGCCAGGTTTAGTCACCAACACAACAAGCCAGGTTTAGTCACCAACACAACAAGCC
>JAESGU010000132.1_pt1 | contig 36338 bp, 40 predicted proteins | sample 9266271 | NCBI WGS metagenome assembly JAESGU01 (sample SAMN15740544, study PRJNA653495) | algae metagenome | isolation source: Scytonematopsis contorta HA4267-MV1 and co-occurring heterotrophs from mud... | place: USA: Palolo Valley Trail, Honolulu, Hawaii | collected 2009-07-25
GTTCCGCCGCGTCGCAACCCGCTTCGAGAAGACCGCCAGAAACTACCTCGCCGTCGTCACCCTCGCAGCAATCGTCCTGTGGCTCAGGTAAGTGTCCACAGAGCCTAGAGCCGTTTCACCGCAAGCAAGTGCGGCGAAACGGCTCTATGTCCTTGTCTGGTCGCGTTTTCCGAGGCGTCAGGCGATTCCGCCTGACTTGAAAACGCTCCAGGCGCGCAGGCCAGGCCGTAATGCGCCTCCATCTCCTCAAGCAGCGCGGCCAGCGCTGGCCTGTCCGCCACGGCGGGCGGGCGCACGTCGAACAAGCCTGTCACAGACCAACGCTGGCACGACCCGCTCAGGCGATCCAGACCAGGTCCGCCAGCGTCAGCACCACGCCCTGCACGAAGATGCCGGCGGAGAAGTCGGTGCTGCCGGGACCGGCGGCGGGCGGCGTGTCGAACAGGATCACGCTGCTGCCGTCGATCACCTGGATGGAGGTGGCGGATTGCAGCGCGCTGCTGATGGCAATGCGGTCCTGGGCCGCGTTGAAGTCAAAAATCTGGTCCACGCCGTCGCCGGCGAAATAGCGGAACGTGTCCTGCCCGGCGCCCGCCACCATGCTGTCGCCGCGCGCCACGCCGGCGGTGGTGATGTCGGGGATCAGGCCCGGCAGCGGCGAGGCTGCCGTCTGGATGGTCAGCACGCCCGTGTCGGCGCCGCCGCGGATGATGGTGGCGGCACGGCCCGAGAACACGATCAGCGTGTCGTCGCCGGCGCCGAGATCGGCGGTCAGCAGGCTGAACCGGCCATCATTCGCCAGCCGGAAATTCTGGAACGTGGCGCCGGCATGGTCGCCGGCCTGCAGCACCAGCAGGTCGTCGTGATCAGACAGCCTTGCGTCGAAGCTGGTCTGGCCCTGCGCGTTGTTGCTGGCGAAGGACAGCGTCAGGTCGACCGCCTTGTCGCTGTCGGTGGCGTCCAGGCTGCCGCGCTTCAGGTTCAGCAGCGACAGGCTGATGAACTGGTCGGTCGCGCTGTTGCCATCCTCGGTGGCCGGGGCATCCTCGCTGCCCAGCTTCACCCGCACATCCACCACGTTGCGCACGGTGATGCGCGACAGGCCGGCCAGGTCCTCGCTGTCGATGTTGATCTCCAGGTTCTTGACCGCGTTCCAGTCGCGGTCGGCGAACAGGAAGGACAGCGCGCCCTGGCCGAAATAGGGGCCGGGCTGGGGAAAGCTGTTCGGGTCGCCGGCGATCGTTGGATTGAACGGCCCGGCCGGCGCGTCGAAGGCGCGGCCATCGGCCAGGGCGGCGGCCAGGAAGCTCGCGGCAAAGCCTGTCGCGCCCTCGCTCAGCCAATCCAGGCTCGCCAGCAGGCGCGTTGCGTTCGCGGCACCACCGGCGGCCTGCGCGGTGGCGGGCAGGAAGTCGAACGCGTTGTAGGCCGGCACTGCCACCTGGCGCATGACGCCATCGACCAGGCCCAGCGTGGTGCCGGCGGTGCCGCCCTCCGCCTGCCACAGGTTGCGCGTGCCGGCGCCAGTGCTGGCTTGCGCGATCAGGATATAGCTTTCGGCCATCACGAATCCCCCCGGGAACAGGCGTTCTGTGCGGGGTACGCGACTGGGGCGGCGGGCGATGCAGGGGGAAGTCGGCGGAGAACGGGATTTCAGGACGCGGCAGGGGCATGCCGGGCGCGTGCGAGGGCGGGAAAGTGGCGGCGACGGTGGGAAGCGAGGCGCGAACCAGAACGGCAGACTGCGGGATCAAGCCCTGTCTTGTTCGCAGCGGGCGCGCTGGCGGGTGCCGCCTTGCGTGCGATCAACCACCACGCTGTCGGCGGAGGTCTTCCAGCATTCGGGCGTTCAGCCGCTTGAAGTCCTCGGCAAGCTGGTCGCACGCTTGGCGTGGACCGTTGCAAAGGAAATTGGTGTCCAGATCGAGGATTGTGCCACGTTCGACGATCTGCCGACGTATCCCGGCCGGGTGGGCGGGATGACCCATCGTGGTGAACGTCCACAATGTCGCGTTGGCCCGATCGGTTGCCGTCGTCCAGCCGTCCTGGGTAGAAATCGTTACATCACGGCGTCCGCGAAGTGCATCGAGCGCGGCTTGGGGCGTCGAATAGCCAAACCCGACACCGCTGGGCCCCGCACCGCTCGTACCGCGGTCAGCAGCAGGGGCGCAGGCCGTCGTGAATAGAGTGATCATTGCGCCAAGCAGGGCGGACGTCTTCAGCACCGGTTGCCTCCGAGTCATGCGCTATCCGCCTGGCCGCGTCGGCGCTGGAACCGTCCGCGGCCCGACATGCTGGCCGGCATTGGCCAGCGCGCCGGCGCGGGCGGCATCCTCCAGCGTGCGGAAGAAGGTGTAGCTGAGGGTGATCGTGGTGATCTCGCGCGTCGCCGGATCACGGGCGATGGCGGGATCGACCCAGAAGGTCACCGGCATCTCCACCGCCTGGCCGGGGGCAAGGGTCTGCTCGTTGAAGCAGAAGCAGGCGGTCTTGTGGAAATACTTGCCGGCCTTCTCGGGGGTGACGTTGTAGGTCGAAACGCCCGTGACCGGCGTGCCGGCCTGGTTGCTGGCGGTGTAGAAGGCCAGGCCCTCCTCGCCCAGGCGCACCGGCATGGCGGGCTGGGCCGCGCGGAAGGTCCAGGGCAGCAGCGGGCTGGTATTGGCATCGAACCGCACGGTCACCACGGGCGCGTCGGGCGCGGGCGAAGCCGGGGCCGCGGTGCCGATCTGCGGCGTGCCGCCATAGCCGGTGACCTGGCAGAACAGGCGGTACAACGGCACCGAGGCGAAGCTCAGCCCCACCATGCCGGCCACCACGCCCAGCAGCGTGACGGCGGTACGGGCGTTGGACCGGGCGGTCATGGATTTCAGCTCCGCAGCAGGCGCGCGATGCTGATCGCGTAGAACAGCGCGAACACGCCCAGCAGTACGAGGAACAGCGCCCAGTTGCGGGTGCGTCGCCGCTTCGCCACGGCGCGGCTTTCCGCCACCGACAGCGGCGCCAGCAGCTCGTAGGCCTGCGGATTGTCCTGGTTCGTGGCCATGCGCATCAGATGGGAAGCCACCGGTCGATTGCGAGCGCGCCGAACAGCAGGAACAGGTAGGCGATCGAGTAGCCGAAGGTGCGCTTGGCCGGCCGGTCGCGGTCCAGGCTCATGCCCTCAGCATCCACGGGGTCGCGCAGCGTGCGCACGGCATGGCGCACGAACTGGCCACCCAGCAGCGCGGCGGCGATGCCGTACGGCCAGCCGGCGTAGCCCAGCGCCCAAGGGGCGAGGCTGGCGAGCGCCAGCAGCGCCGTGTACAGCACGATCTGCCGGCGGGTCTCGGCGCCACCCGCCACCACCGGCAGCATGGGCACGCCGGCCCGCGCATAGTCGCGGTGCGTCCACAGGCTGAGCGCCCAGAAATGCGGCGGCGTCCACAGGAAGACGATGGCGAACAGCACGGCCGGTTCCAGCGAGACGGACCCGGTGGCCGCGACCCAGCCGATCAGCGGCGGGAACGCGCCGGCGGCGCCGCCGATCACGATGTTCTGCGCGGTGCGCCGCTTCAGCCACATCGTATAGACCAGCACGTAGAACAGGATCGAGAAGGCGAGCCAGGCCGCCGCCACCCAGTTCGCCGCCAGCCCCATCACCAGCACCGAAGCGACCGCCAGCACCACGCCGAAGCCCAGCACCGCGTCGGGCTCGATCCGGCCGGCGGGGATGGGCCGCGCGCTGGTGCGCTTCATCACCGCGTCGATGTCGCGGTCGTACCACATGTTGAGCGCGCCGGCGGCGCCGCCGCCCACCGCGATCGCCAGGATCGCGGCAAAGGCCAGCACCGGGTGCATGGGCACGGGCGCCAAAAACAGCCCGATCGCGCCGGTATAGACCACCAGCAGCATCACGCGCGGCTTCAGCAGCGCGAACCAGTCCTTGACCGTCGCGTCATCAGGAAGAACGAAGGGGGCTTCCGCCCCCCTCGTGAGCTCGGCGGCGTTGTTCATGATGCTCAGCGGATCCGGGGCAGTTCCTCGAAGGTGTGGAACGGCGGCGGCGAGCTCACGGTCCATTCCAGCGTGGTGGCGCCCGCGCCCCAGTAGTTCGGCTCGACCTTGCGGCCGGAGGTGTACGTCTTGTAGGCGACGTAGAAGAAGATCAGCACCGAGATGCCGCCGATATAGCTGCCGATCGACGCCACGAAGTTCCAGCCGGCGAAGGCATCGGGGTAGTCGGGGTAGCGCCGCGGCATGCCCTGCAGCCCCAGGAAATGCATGGGGAAGAAGGTGAGATTGACGCCGACGAAGGTGGTCCAGAAATGCACCCGGCCCCAGAATTCGTCGTACTGCCGGCCGCTCATTTTCCCGATCCAGTAGTACCAGCCGGCAAAGATGCCATAGACCGCGCCAAGCGACAGCACGTAGTGGAAATGCGCCACCACGTAGTAGGTGTTGTGCAGCACGGTATCCACGCCGGCATTGGACAGCACCACGCCGGTGACGCCGCCCAGCGTGAACAGGAAGATGAAGGCCAGGGCCCACATCATCGGCAGTTCCAGGCGGATGGAGCCACCCCACATCGTGGCGATCCAGCTGAAGATCTTGATGCCGGTGGGCACCGCGATCACCATCGTGGCCGCCATGAAATAGGCTCGCGTGTCCACGTCCATGCCGCTGGTGAACATGTGGTGCGCCCACACCACGAAGCCGACCACGCCGATCGCCACCATGGCATAGGCCATGCCCAGGTAGCCGAACACCGGCTTGTTGCTGAAGGTCGAGACGATGTGGCTGACGATGCCGAAGGCCGGCAGGATCATGATGTAGACTTCGGGGTGGCCGAAGAACCAGAACAGGTGCTGGAACAGCACCGGGTCGCCGCCGCCGGCGGGGTCGAAGAAGGCGGTGCCGAAATTGCGGTCGGTCAGCAGCATGGTGATGGCACCGCCCAGCACCGGCACCGCCAGCAGCAGCAGGAAGGCGGTGACCAGCATGGCCCACACGAACAGCGGCATCTTGTGCAGCGTCATGCCGGGGGCGCGCATGTTGAAGATCGTGGTGATGAAGTTGATGGCACCCAGGATCGAGCTGGCGCCGGCCAGGTGCAGCGCGAAGATGCCCATGTCCATGGCCGGGCCGGGCATGTACTGGCTGTTCGACAGCGGCACATAGACCGTCCAGCCCACGCCCGCGCCACCACCGACGAAGGCGCTGCCCAGCAGCAGCATGAAGGCCGGCACCAGCAGCCAGAAGCTGATGTTGTTGAGGCGCGGGAACGCCATGTCGGGCGCGCCGATCATCATCGGCACGAACCAGTTGCCGAAGCCGCCGATCAGCGCCGGCATGACCACGAAGAACACCATGATCAGGCCATGCGCGGTCACCACCACGTTCCACATCTGGCCGTCGGCGAAATACTGCATGCCGGGGCTTTGCAGTTCCATGCGCATCAGGATGGAGAAGGCGCCGCCGATGATCGCCGCGAACACCGAGAACAGCAGGTACAGCGTGCCGATATCCTTGTGGTTCGTGCTGTACAGCCAGCGCTGCACGAAGCCGGGATAGTGGCCGTGGTCGTGTGCATCGTGGCCATGCGCGGCATCGTGGCTGGAATAGGCGTGGGTGTCGGCCATCTTGGTCACCGTTCGGTCATCGCGTTGCGGCGGCAGGGGCGGGGGCCGCCGGGATCCTCGGCTGCGTGTTTCGTCAGTCCGCGCTGCGCGCGGCCACCTGCACGGGTGCGGCGCCATTCGCCGCAAACCGCTTCTTGGCGTCCTCGACCCAGGCGGTGAATTCAGCCTCGGGCACGGCGCGCACCACCGACGGCATGTAGGCGTGCTGCGTGCCGCAGATCTGGTTGCACTGGCCGTAATAGGTGCCGGGGCGGTCGACGCGGAACCAGGTTTCGATCGTGCGGCCGGGGATCGCGTATTTCTGCACCCCCAGCGCCGGCATGAACCAGCTGTGGATCACGTCCGTCGCGGTCACCAGCACGCGCACGTTCTTGCCGACCGGCACGACCAGCTCGTTGTCCACCTCCAGCAGGCGGCGCTGGCCGGGGCGAAGCTCATCGGTCGGCACCATGCGGCTGTCGAACTTCAGGCTGGCGTGGTCCTGGTACTCGTAGCTCCAGTACCACTGGTGGCCCACCACCTTCACGGTCAGGTCGGTGGTCTGCGCGCGATCCTGGAAATACAGCAGCCGGAAGCTGGGGATCGCGATCACCACCAGGATCAGCACAGGGATCACGGTCCAGGCCACTTCCAGCAGCGTGTTGTGGCTGGTGCGGCTGGGGTTGGCGTTCTTCCTCGCGTCGAACCGCCACACCGTGTAGGCCAGCAGCGCCAGCACGAACAGCGTGATGGCCGTGATGATCACCAGCAGCAGGTCGTGCAGATCCTCGATCATGTGCTTCACGGGCGAGGCGGCGGTCTGCAGGCCCATGCCCCAGTTCACCGGCTCGGCCGCCATCGCGGTTCCGGGCAGCGCCAGCAGCGCGGCGCCGCCTGCCAGGCCAAGCAGCGTGCAGCCGATGATCCGAAGCGTGGGCGTCGCCATGTGGTCTCCAACCTTGCGTGCCGGCAAGCGGCCGGCGCCATCCTGCGCCGCCCCGTAGACCCTGGCTGCCGCGCGCGCAACCCTTGCGCGCGCCGCCATCGGGCGCCGGACCCTGCTCAGCTATGCGGCATCGCAGAATACGCAAGGTGTTCGCGCATGCACAATATGCGTCACGCCGACAGTCGATGTGCTCGACCGTCGGCGTTGCGCCCTCGGCCGCCTGTATCAGGGCCGCGTGGCGATCAGGCTTCGGGTCGCGCCTGGTCGGCCTGGGTCGGCCGCCCCGGCGAAAGCGGCACCCAGCCGGTCGCGGGCGCGTCCTGGGGTGCCGCCTGGCCGCGGGTCTTGACCAGGCTCAGCACGATCGAGCCACCGATGATCGCAACCGTCAGCGCCAGCGCATACTCCACCGGCACCGCCTTGCCGCCGGCAAAGTAGTTCGCCAGCATCTTGGCGCCCACGATCATCAGCACGATCGACAGGCCGTATTTCAGGTAGTGGAAGCGGTGCACCACGCCGGCCAGCGCGAAATACATGGCGCGCAGGCCCAGGATCGCGAACACATTGGCGGTATAGACGATGAACGGGTCGGTGGTGATGGCGAAGATCGCGGGAATGCTGTCCAGCGCGAATACCAGGTCGGTCAGCTCCACCAGGATCAGCACCAGGAACAGCGGCGTCATCCACAGTTTGCCGCCCTCGCGCGCGAAGAAATGATCCTTGCGGTAGCCGTCGGTCACGCGGAAGCGCGCGCGCACGAACTTCAGGACAACATTGTTCTCCAGGTCCGGCTTGGCATCGACCGCCTTGATCATCTTCCAGCCCGACCAGATCAGGAACAGGCCGAAGATGATCATGATCCACTGGAACTGCGTGATCAGCGCGGTGCCGGCCAGGATCATGATGCCGCGCATCACCAGCGCGCCGATGATGCCCCAGAACAGCACGCGGTGCTGGTAGGCGGCGGGCACCTGGAAATGCGTGAACAGCAGCACGAAGACGAAGATGTTGTCGACCGAAAGCGACCATTCGATCAGGTAGCCGGTCAGGAATTCCAGACCGGCGCGGCTGCGCGCCTCGGGCGTGGCGCCATAGAAGGTGAACACGCCGGCGCAGAACACCATGGCCATCAGGAAGAAGGCGAAGCTGCGCCACAGCGCTTCCTTGACCGGGATGGGCCGGTCGCGCTTCGTCAGCACGCCCAGGTCGAACAGCAGGATGGCGAGCACGAAGCCGTTGAACGCCAGCCAGAACCAAAGCGGCGCGCCTTGCGGCACGCCGGATGCGTCAACGCCTGACAAGGCAAATGCCTGACATCGCGGTCGGGCTCCTCTCATGGTCGGGGCAAGCCCGGCTGCACGATGGGTCCGACATCACGAGGACGCCCGCCGGTCTTGCACCGGCCGCCGGCGCCCCCGTCAGAGGGGCCCGGACCCGCGGTGGACGAATTACAGGTGGCGCGCGCGCAGTTCAAGAGCACCGGGGCTTCCAATGCGCGCCGGTCCCCCCTAAATCACCTGCACAGAATCACCGGAACCAGGTTCCAGGGAGAGCGCGACATGGGTGGACTGAGCATCTGGCACTGGGTCGTGGTGCTGCTGGTCGTGCTGCTGCTGTTCGGCAGCGGCAAGATCAGCGGGCTGATGGGCGACGTGGCCAAGGGCATCAAGTCGTTCCGCAACAACATGAAGGAAGACGAGAAGGACGCCAGCATGGCGGCCAGCGAGCCCAGCGGTCCCACCGGGTCGCTCTCGGGCCCGCCGCCGGCCGCCGGCCAGGCCGGCCAGGGCGCCCCGGCCCAGGGCACGCGCCACTCCTGAGTACTATTGCGGGTGGTTGAACGCCGCCCGCCCTGCCCGCTAGGCTGACTTTCAAGGGGCGCGTCGCGGCCGCGGCGCGCCCTTGGCCTGTGTGGCGGCCGGGGGGATCGGGATCGGTGACGAAGCAAGCCGCCAATGCCGCGTCCGACCCGGCCGTGTCCGTGCCGGACGACATCGACGACATGGAGTTCGCCGCCCACCGCCGCACCCTGCCCGGCGCACTGGGCCTTGGCTTCACCGTCGCCGGCATCCTGTTCGTGCTGTTCCACCTGGTGGTGCTGCTGGCCTATCCGATCGACCAGGATTCACTGCGGGCGATCCATGTGTATGGCGGTGCCGCACTGGGCTTTGCCGCCTTCGTCGGCTTCAGGCGCGACAGCCTGACCCGCATCCCGCCCTGGGACTGGGTGCTGATCGGCGCCAGCATCCTGGTGGGGCTGCACTTCGTGACCGACGCCGACGCGATCGAGATGCGCACCTTCATGGGCCCCAACACGCGCGACCTGGTGGCGTTCAGCGCCGGCGTGGTGATCGTGCTGGAGTTCGCCCGCCGCACCGCGGGCCTGGCCATGCCGATCATTGCCGGCGTCTTCCTGGCCTATATCTTCGCGGGGCCCTGGATGCCGGGCGTGCTGTACCACCGCGGCGTGCCGTTCGGCGAAGCGCTGATCTTCATCGCCACCAAGGAAGGCATACTGGGCACGGTGGCTGGCGTGTCCTCGACCTTCATCATCATGTTCGTGGTGTTCGCGGCCTTCCTGCAGGCCAGCCGCGCGGGCGACTTCTTCAACGACCTGGCGATGGCGGCGGTAGGCTGGGCCAAGGGCGGGCCGGCCAAGGTCACGGTGCTGTCCGGCGCCCTGTTCGGCACCATCAGCGGCAGTGCCGTGGCCAACGTAGTGGCCAGCGGCACCTTCACCATCCCCATGATGCGCCGCGTCGGCTACGACCGCGCCACCGCCGGCGCGGTCGAGGCCACCAGCAGCACAGGCGGCCAGATCACGCCGCCGGTGATGGGCGCCGGCGCCTTCATCATGGCCGAGGTGCTGGGCCTGCCCTATGCCGATATCGCACTGGCCGGCGTGATCCCGGCGCTGCTGTTCTATGTTGCCAACTACGCGCATTGCGACCTGCATGCGCGCAAGCATGGGCTGCACGGGCTGCCGCGCAACGAACTGCCGGCCTGGGTTTCGCTGGCCGGCCGCGCCTACATGATCGCGCCGCTGGCCCTGCTGGTCTGGGGGCTGCTGCTGGGCTACTCGCCGTTCCGCGCCGCCGCCATGGGCATGGCCGCGGCGCTGGCGATCATGGTGGTGGCGCCGCTGCTGCATGCGCTGGTGGTGCAGGGCCTTGGCATCGGCCAGGCGATCGTGACCACGGCGCGCAATTTCGGCACGGACCTCGTGGGCGCGCTGGCCTCGGCCACGCGGGAATCGCTGCAATTGATCGCGGTATGCGCGGCCGCCGGCATCGTCGGCGGCGTGATCAACCTCACCGGCGTGGGCGGGCGTTTCGCCAACCTGCTGCTGGCCATCGCCGGCGACTGGGCGCTGCTGGCCATGCTGTTCACCGCCGTCGTCGTCACCATCCTGGGCATGGGCGTGCCGACCACCGCGGCCTATGCGATCGCCGCCGCCGTGGTGGCGCCGGGGCTGATCCGCATCGGCACGCCGCCGCTGGTGGCGCACATGTTCATCTTCTATTTCGCCACGCTGTCCGCCATCACGCCGCCGGTGGCGCTGGCGTCGTTCGCGGCGGCCGGCATGGCGGGCGCCGACATGTGGAAAACCAGCCTGATCGCGCTGAAGCTGGGCCTGGCCACCTTCATCGTGCCGTTCATGTTCTGGGTGTCGCCCACGCTGCTGGCGCAGGGCGCGCTTGGCCCCATCCTGCAATCCGTCGCCACCGCCTGCATCGGCGTGGTGCTGCTGGCCTGCGCCACCGAAGGCTGGCTGGTGGGCGGGCTTGCGTTGCCGCTGCGGATCGCGACCGGCGTGGCCGCGCTGCTGCTGATGACTCCGGACGCCTGGACCGACCTGGCGGGCCTGGCGCTGGGTGCGGCCATCACCGCCTTGCAATGGACACGACGCCGCCGCACCTAGGCGCGATGCGCGATACGCCCGGGCAGCCGCCCCTCCCGCACACGCGGGCCACCGACCTGCTGCTGGACACCGTGCGCGGCTGGCCGCACCCGCGCATCACCGTGGGCGACCTGCTGCACGCGCTGGGCGACCGCGGCATCGGCCTGTTGATGCTGGTGCTGGCGCTGCCCTGCGTGGTGCCGCTGCCGTTCCTGGGCATTTCCTCGCTGCTGGGCACGCCTATCGCCATCCTGGCCGGGCATCTGATCATCGGCCGGCACGAACCCTGGCTGCCCGGCTTCGTGCGCCGCCGGGGCCTGGCCACCGCCGACCTGGGCCGCATGCTGGAAGCCGCCAAGCAGCGCCTGTCGAAATGGGAGGCGCGGCTCAGCCCCGGCACGCTGCCGCTGCCCGATCGCGGCGTCGAGATCGCGGCCGGCATCAACCTGCTGCTGAACGCCATCATGCTGGCCTTGCCGATCCCCTGGGGCAACCCGGCGCCCGCCAGCGCGATCGCGCTGATCGCCATCGCACTGGTCGAGGCCGACCGAAAACTGTTCCGCATCGCCATGGCCTGGGGCGTGGCCGCGATCGCCATCGACCTGGTGCTGGGTGCGGCCGTGCTGGGTGCGGTGCTCGCGGCTGTCGGCCTTGTGGCGGGCCAGGTGTGATCCCCGCACCCGCAATCCGCGCCATCATCGACGCCGGAAGGCGGCTTGATGCGCGGGGTTGGGTGCCCGGCACGGCGGGCAACATCTCCGTCCGCCTCGATGCCGGCACCTGCGCGATCACGCAAAGCGGGCGGCACAAGGGGTTCCTGAACGCCTCCGACATCATGGCCGTGGCGCTGGACGGCACGCCGCGCTCGCCCGGCAGGCCGAGCTATGAAACCGGGCTGCACCTGGCGATCTACCGGCGCTTCGCGGATGCGGGCGCGGTGCTGCACGGGCACTCCGTGCCGGCCACGGTGCTGTCGCGCGGCAACCAGGCCATCGTGTTCCAGGGCTACGAGCTGCAGAAGATTTTCGCAGGCAGCCCCGACCCGTCCGCCACCGTGACCCTGCCGGTGTTCGACAACGACCAGGACATTGCCCGCCTGGCCGCCCGCATCGACCAGGCCATGGCGGCCGAGGCCATGCCGGCGGGCTACCTTCTGGCCGGCCACGGGGTGTATGTTTGGGGCAACACCATGCCGCAAACGATCGCCCGGCTCGAGGCGGTCGAATTCCTGCTGGCATGCGAACTGGAAAACCGGAGGACCCCCCGATGAGCCGCCTGACCGTGTACGCGGACCATGCTCCCAAAACCCCTCTGCTGGTCACCGACGATGCCGAGCGCATGGCCCGGGAACTGGCCGGCATCGGCGTGCGCTTCGAACGCTGGACGCTGGCAGCACCTCCGCCGTTCGAGGCCGACAACGACACCGTGCTGGCCGCCTATCGCCCGCATCTGGATGCGCTGATGGCCGGCCAGGCCAAGACCGCCGACGTGATCCGGCTGACCCCCGAAACCCCCAACCTGCCCGCGATCCGCGCGAAATTCCTGAGCGAGCACATCCATACCGAGGACGAGGTGCGCTTCTTCGTGCACGGCGCCGGCAGCTTCGTGATGCACGTGGACGGCAAGGTTTTCGACGCGCAGTGCACCGCGGGTGACCTGATCAGCGTGCCGGCCAACACGAAGCACTGGTTCGACGCGGGCGAGAACCCGCGCTGCGTGGTACTGCGCGTGTTCACCGACGTGTCCGGCTGGGTCGCGCACTACACGGGCGACGCGATCTCGGAGAAATTCCCCGTGGAGCCGGTGGCAGGCGTGCAGCGGGCGGCGTGAGCATCCAGGCCGTCGTCCTCGACATCGAGGGGACGACCACCGCGATCAGCTTCGTGCATCGGGAACTGTTCCCGTTCGCGCGCGCGCGGCTTGATGACTTCCTGGCAGGCGGCCTCGATGCCGAGGCGGCCGCCGCGGTCGCCGCCGTGCAGGCCGAGGCACCAGGTGTGCCGGTGGCCGACACGCTGCGCGCCTGGATCGACGCCGACCGCAAGGCCGGCCCGCTGAAACTGATCCAGGGAAGGATCTGGCGCGCGGGGTTCGAAAGCGGCGAACTGGAAGCCCACCTTTATCCGGACGTGGCGCATGCGCTCGCCGGCTGGCAGCAGGGCGGGATCAGGCTCGCGGTCTATTCCTCGGGGTCGCAGGAAGCCCAACGCCTGCTGTTCGCGCACAGCGTGGCCGGCGACCTGGAAGACCTGTTCGACGATTTCTTCGATACAAGCGTGGGCGCCAAGCGCGAGGCGGCCAGCTACGCCACCATCGCCGCCCGGCTCGGCGTGGCGCCCGGAAGAATCCTGTTCCTGTCCGACGTGGCCGAGGAGCTGGACGCCGCCGCCGCCGCGGGGCTGCTGACCTGCCAGCTGGTGCGCGCCGAGGACGGCACCAGGCCCACCGACCGGCACCGCACCGCGCCCGATTTCCCGGCCGTCGCGCGCATGTTTGCCCTTCCCGCGCCGTTGCCGGTGGAACCTTCATGAGTCCGTCACTGTTCCATCTGGTGCCCGCGGCGGCAGCATCACCCGGCAACAAGCGGAGTTTTCCATGACCACGTCCGAAATGGCCCACGCCTTTACCGCGCTGCTCAAGGCCAACAAGCACGAAGAAGCCGCGGAAAAATTCAACGCCCCCGACATCGTCAGCCGCGAGGCCATGGACGGCCCGATGCGCGAGGTCCGCGGCACCGCCGCCGTGAAGGCCAAGTCAGACTGGTGGTTCGCGAACCACGAAATCCACGACGCGCGCGTCGAAGGCCCCTGGCCGCACGGCGACCAGTTCATCGTGCGCTTCCAGATCGACGTGACGCCGAAATCCACCGGCCAGCGGGTGCAGATGGACGAGATGGGCCTGTACACCGTGCAAAACGGAAAGATTGTCGAGGAGCGCTTCTTCTACGTCATGGGTTGAGCGCGCCGCGGCCTTACACATCGGCCGGCCTTACACATCAGTAAGTGGCGCGGCGGCGCCCGCGGGCGCCTAGTGGCGGCAGCATTCGGTCTTCCCGGGGTGTCCGCCATGCCTGACGCCAAGGTCGCCTGCGCCATCTCCGGCCGCGCGCACGCACCGCACGACCTGACCCCCGCCGGCACGCTGCGCCCGCGTCTCTATGCCATGATCGCGGCCGACCACCCCGGCATCACGCCCGACAGTCTGATCGGGCGCGACGTGCTGCTGCCCTATCGTGCCCGCTACATCGAGGCGATCCTGGAGGAGGAGCGCGGCGCCACCGAGCGGCTGGAGCAAAGCGTGGTGGCGCGCATCGCCGGCCACGAAACCATCGCCCGGGACATTGAGCGGCTGGAAGCCGAGGAGGCGCGCAGCCTGCCGCTGGGCGAGCGCATCGCCGACCGGGTGGCGAGCTTCGGCGGCAGCTGGCGCTTCATCGGCTGCTTCATGGCCGTGCTGCTGGGCTGGATGGCGCTGAACACGCTGGCGCTCGGCAGCCACGGCTTCGACCCCTACCCCTACATCCTGCTGAACCTGGTGCTGTCCTGCCTGGCCGCCCTTCAGGCGCCGGTGATCATGATGAGCCAGCGCCGCACCGAGGCGCGCGACCGGGCACGGGCGCGCAACGACTACCTGGTGAACCTGAAGGCCGAGCTTTCCGTGCGCCTGCTGCACGAGAAGGTCGATCACCTGCTGACCCAGCAATGGCAGCGCCTGGCCGAGATCCAGCGCCAGCAGGTGGACATCATGGAGGAGCTGGCCCCCGCCCGGGTGCGCCGGGCCGCCGCCCGCGCCACAGACGGCCGGTAGCGCGTTCCACGGCGGCCGTGCTACTGCCGACCGATCCCGACCGCACGGAGGCCCGCGCATGCTGACCGCCTACAGCATCGAGGACGGGCGCATGACCGTGGTGGACCCCGAAGGCGTGGCGCCGCTGGCGCCCCGCCCGGTCTGGATCGACCTGCTGAACCCCACGCCGCAGGAAGAAGGCCGCGTGCAGTCGGCGCTGGCGATCGAGATCCCGACCCGCGAGGAGATGCAGGAGATCGAGGTCTCGTCCCGCCTGTATCGCGAGGGCGATGCGCTGTACCTGACCGCGCCCTTCCTGTACGGCGTCGATACCGGCGAGGTTGCCTCCACCGCCATCACCTTCGTGCTGACTGCCGACACGCTGGTGACGGTGCGCTACGCCACGCCCAAGGCGTTCGGCGTGTTCGCTGCCCGCGCCGCACGCTCGGCCGCGCAGTCCGCCTCGGCCGATGGCGTGGCGCTGGGCCTGATCGAACAGGTGGTGGACCGCCTGGCCGACATCCTGGAACGCGTCGGCGCCGACATGGACCGCACCAGCCAGGCCGCCTTCAAGGCCGCCAAATCCACCCAGCGCGCCAGCGCCAAGGATGCCGTGCTGAAGGACGCGCTGATCGCGCTGGGCCAGGTCGGCGAGGTCACCGCGCGGGCCAGCGAAACCCTGGTGGGCCTGGCCCGCATCATGAGCTTCGTCGCCGCCGAGGGCGGCACGGTGATCCGCAAGGAGAACCGCGGGCGGGTGAAGACCATCGCCCGCGACCTGCGCAGCCTTTCCGAGCACGGCACCTTCCTGAACGACAAGGCGACCTTCCTGCTGGATGCCGTGCTGGGCATCATCAACATCGAGCAGACGGCGATCATCAAGACCTTCTCGGTGGTCAGCGTGGCGCTGATGCCGCCCACGCTGATCGCCTCGGTCTATGGCATGAATTTCGAAGTGATGCCGGAGCTGAAATGGGGCATCGGCTACCCGCTGGCGGTGCTGGTGATGGTGATCAGCGCGGTGCTGCCGCTGCTGTACTTTCGGCGGAAGGGGTGGCTGTAGCTGCTGAGAAACCCAAGGGCCTTTCGGAGGAGAGTGTCTAAGCATCGATCCATTTGTGTTGGCAAGTGATCAATCTGTCCCTTTGCGCTGTGAATCTTTGACCCACGTGACAATCGACCGCATGAAGTCCCAGACGTCGCCGACCTCCGGCTTGACGTACGATGCATTCATCGGATCACCCCCCATGCGCTCAAGCATTTCAACAGTCCACTGGGACTTTTTTGACCTTATCTCCAATCGCTTAAGCCAAGATTCGACCTCACCGTTACGAACAACGAAAATACCATATTGCTGCAGATGATCAAAAAGATCACCTGCCGCCTTTCGATCATCATCTTCTAATCCTTGAACTCCAAATTCCTTCATATTGATATTCTTTACTGAGAACGCTTTGTCTATCGAAGATCGAATTTGCCCAAGCCCATTATGCAGTGCGTTGGGAAGTTTGGCTGCATCAAGCCATTGCGTCCAATCCTGACCACCATCTTTCAGGATATCAATATCAACAATAGCCGCCGCCGGTATACCAAATGTGCGAAGGGGCCCAATAATCTTACAAATTGTTTGCTTATTTTGTGCGTTGACAAATAATATCGAGGGAAATCCTTTTTCACTCTCTGCAAGTCTGTGATATATCTCAGAATAAAATGCCCTATCATTGTCCGATTCTGTTACAATCACGCCATCATGGAATAAAGATGATATAACGTTTGCGCTTCTGAATAAGGGTTTTTTGAAAAAATTACCTAAGACTTCTGAATCGACGATTTTTCCCTTTGACTTTCCGCCAGAATATGATAATCTTACCACTCTTACATTTGGTGGTGCTTGAAGGCATCCAATGAGAAAATCGGGGCTGTGAGTTGATGCCATCAGACACGAGCCTGACTTTAGGTTGGCAGTCAGCTGGCGTCCAAGTTTTCTGGCAAGAGGGGGGTGCAGGAAAGCTTCGGGTTCATCAATCAGAACAGCCCGATAGTCACCTGAGAGCAGAGTACTAACTATGCCTACATACGCTTGGACACCGTCGCTTGTGTCTTTGATATAGTCGGCGTTGGCGTGAAATGCCCTGGCCGCTTCACTCCAATGCTGCTCGCTCTCATCAGGTTCGGTTGGCGAAAATCTAATTCTGAGATGTTGCGCCGATAGCTGTTCTATTGTAAAATAAATGCCGAATGCATCAAAAATAATGTCGCGGACTTTCTTTCTCTCTTCCGAGTTTTGAAATAGATGCATAAACAAATTTTGTGGGGTATCCAATAGATCCCCTCTTTCTTGATCATTTGTAAGTTGAAATCTAGTTCTTCCATCGAGCCTGATAAGAAAGTGTTTTAAAAACTGAGAAGATATCCATCTTTTATTAGTCTTACTCGACATAAAGTTTTTGAGGTTTTCTCGATCGACGCCCATTGTTTGTAAGCATCCGCGCTCGTCAAAGCGCCAAACATAAACATTTTGTTGAGGAAAATTGGGAGGGGCATGTTTTTGCAGAGTTAATATATCTTTGTTCAACTGGTTTTCGTCCAGCCAAGAGATTTCATAGTCAGCCAGTATTTTTGTATCAATTTTCTGGTATTCAGAAAAATCTTGCTCGATTTCTCTCAAAACCAAGCTTTTTCCAGAATTATTTGATCCTACAAATAGCGTTACACCTGATGTAGGCACATTAAGTGAATGAGGGACTTCGGTAAATTTCAGGCTAACAGAGGTGAGCATTCAACTAAACTCCATCGCGTTTTGACAACTTAGCCTCTGTTGGATGTCCGCGCCAGCGCGAACGGCGCGGGCGTGTTGCGGTGCCCGGCTGCCCTCCCTGATTGCCACGATGCGCGCGACCGCACCCGCGCCATCGGCCGCCGGCCCGCGCGTCAACGCCTCGGCGTTCCCAGCGGTCAGCCGCGCCTCGTTCACTTGGTACGCGCCGCCAGCGTGCTGCAACATCAATCCTGCCCCCTCTCGGGCCACATGCACGAAGTCTTGCACAACGCGTTCGCACAACCCAGATGCCGTCGCGAGGAGCAGGTCCCCGCTACAGTACCGCCCAGGGCAGGAAGCCCGCCGTGTCGCCCTCGGCCAGCACCGTCGCCTCCTCCGCAAACTCCAGCAGGCCGTGGGTTTCTGTCAGGCTGGTGATGACGCCCGCACCGTCGGTGGGCCATTTCTCGGCGATCCAGCCGGCGGCATCGGCGCGCAGCGAGGCACGAACATATTCGCGCCGCCCCAGCTTCTTGCGGTGCGCGAAGCCGATGCGCACGGGCATGCGCCGGGGCGGCGTCCAGGCCTCGCCGGCCAGCGCCGCCAGCAGCGGGCGCACGATGTGGGCGAAGGTCACGAACACCGCCACCGGATTGCCCGGCAGGCCAACGAAGGCGGCGCCCGCGATCGTGCCCATGGCCACCGGGCGGCCGGGCTTGATCGAAACCCGCCAGTGGTCCAGTTGCCCGGCCTGGGCCACGGCTTCCTTCACATGATCCTCCTCGCCGGTCGAAACCCCACCGCTGGTCAGCAGCAGGTCGTGCGTGGCCGCGGCCGAAGCCAGCGCCGTGGCCAGCGCATCGGTGCGGTCGGGCAGGATGCCAAGGTCGGTCGCGTCGGCGCCCGTGCGGGCCAGCAGCGCCACCAGCATCGGCCGGTTGCTGTCGAAGATCTTCGCGGCACCAGGCCGCGTGCCCAGGGCGGCCAGCTCGTCGCCGGTCGAGAACACGCCCACGCGCAGTCTTCGCCGCACGGTCAGCGACGTGACGCCAAGCGCCGCGGCCAGCGCGATGTCCTGCGGACGCAGCAGGCGTCCGGCCGGCAGTGCCGCTTCGCCCACCGAAATGTCCTCGCCCGCCTGGCGCGCGTTGGCGAAGCGCTTCAGCCCGGCGGGGCACACCACCGTGGCGCCGTCCATGTGGGTGTCTTCCTGCATGAAGACGGTGTCGGCGCCGTCCGGCATGGGCGCGCCGGTGAAGATGCGGATGGCGCTGCGCGGCGGCAGGTGCGGTGCCACCTGGCCGGCGGCCACCCGCGCCACCACCGGCAGCGCGGTTTCGCCGCCAGGGTTCAGGTCGGCGTGGCGCACGGCAAAGCCATCGACCGCGCTGTTGTCGAAGGGCGGCAGGCTGATCGGTGCGGCCAGCGCGCCTGCCAGCACGCGGCCATCGGCGGCGGCCAGGGGCACGGTGTCGGTTTCGACGACTGGTTTCACGCGCGCGGCCAGTTCGGCGCTGGCCTGGTCCAGCTTCATGGGCGCGGTGCCGAAGGCGAAGCAGTCGTCGCTCAGCTGCGCCATCGGTCCACGTCCTCAGCCAGTACCAGCAACAGATGGGCGATGGCGGGGATGTCGTCCAGATGCGCGATCGGGTGCGGGCAGCCGGGCAGCGCCGCATCGGTCGCGACCGCGACGATGCCGGGCAGGTCGGGCCACAGCGGCGGGCGGCTGTTGGCGGCGCGGTGCACCTCCAGCTTCGGGTGCGGGCTGCGCTTGAAGCCTTCGACGATCAGCAGGTCCACAGGCTGCATGCGGGCCAACAGGTCGGGCAACTCGGGTTCCGGCGCGCCGCGCAGTTCGTGCAGCAGCGCAAAGCGGGCCGAGGAGGCGACCAGCACTTCGGTGGCGCCGGCCTGGCGGTGCACGTACGAATCCTTGCCGGGCGTATCGACGTCGAATGCGTGGTGCGCGTGCTTGATGGTGGACACGCGCAAGCCCTGCCCGGTCAGGTGCGGGATCAGCTTCGCAAGCAGCGTAGTCTTGCCGGCGCCGGACCAGCCGGCGAGGCCGATGAGCTTCATGGCAGCAGGATAGCGCAGCGACGGGGCCGGCCGAAGCGCCCCCGCAGTCGCGCCGGTCGCGCCGCTACTCCGCCGCCTGCGCACCCCTTGGCGGGGGCGCGACGCGGCCCTTGGCGACCTCGTCCTGCACCCACAGGCTGTGGTGTTCGCGGGCCCAGTTCAGATCGACCTGGCCGCTGCCCATCGCGTCGAACGCGCCTTCCATGCCGATGCTGCCGATATAGATATGCGCCAGGATCACGCCGATGATCACCACGCCGACCAGGCCGTGCACCACGTTGGCCAGCTGCATGCCGGCGATGTCGGTGTATTGCAGCGGGAACATCAGCAACAGGCCGGACACGGACAGCGCCACGCCGCCCAGGATCACGGTCCAGAAGATGATCTTCTGGCCGCCATTGAAGCGCCTGGCCGGCGGGTGGCCGTGGCCGACGATGCCGCCGCCGGCCTTGAACCAGGCGACATCCGTGCCATTCGGGATGTTGTGCGCGACCCACAGCACGAACATCAGCACCACGCCGACCATGAACGGGAAAGCCAGGAAGTTGTGCGCCCACTTCGCGCCGATGCTGACGGCGGTGAAGGCATCCGGCCCGATCAGCGGCAGCAGCACGAAGCGGCCGAACGTCACGTTCAGCCCCGACAACGCCAGCACGACGAAGGTAGAAGCGGTCAGCCAGTGCGCGAACCGCTCCAGCGCATTGAAGCGTTGGATGGTGCGGCCGGAAAAGCCGCCTTCGACACGGATTTTCCCGCGCACGGCGTAGAACACGATCAGCAGCGCCAGCATGCCCAGGATGGCGATGCCGCCGATCCACAGCAGCGTGCCGCTTTGGAATGCCCGCCAGTCGCGCCCGGCCGGCTGGATCAGCGTGGCCGCGGCCTGGTCGGGAATGGAGACCCGGCCATCCACCTGCTGCAACTGCCGCAGCAGCTGCTGTTCCTGCACCGACGACGCGGTGGGGTTCACCGAATTCGGCTGCGGCTGCGCCAGCACCGGGATCACAACCGCGACGGCCAACACGAACAACAGAATCGCCGGCAAGCGGCCAAGCCGCTTGCCGAGGCTGCGAAGCAGCCCGCGCCCGGTGGCGCGAGCCAAGGCGGCGGAGCCGCCGCCCGGCGCTTGAGGGCGCATCAGATAACCACCGTTTCCTTGTAGGCCACCTGCCAGCCCCAGGCGCCACTGCCATAGCCGCGCTTCACCACGCGCTCCTTGTAGATCGAGGCGATGATCTCACCGTCGCCGGCCAGCAGCGCCTTGGTGCTGCACATCTCGGCGCATAGCGGCAGCTTGCCCTCGGCCAGACGGTTGCCGCCGTATTTTGCGAACTCGGCCTGGGTGTTGTCGGCGTCCGGGCCGCCGGCGCAGTAGGTGCACTTGTCCATCTTGCCGCGGCTGCCGAAGTTGCCGACGCGCGGATACTGCGGCGCGCCGAACGGGCAGGCGTAGAAGCAGTAGCCGCAGCCGATGCACAGGTCCTTGTCGTGCAGCACGATCGCATCGGCCGTGACGTAGAAGCAATCCACCGGGCACACTGCCTTGCAGGGCGCATCGGTGCAGTGCATGCAGGCCATCGAGACGCTGCGTTCGCCCGGCAGGCCGTCATTGATGGTGACGACGCGGCGGCGGTTGATGCCCCAGGGCACCTCGTGCTCGTTCTTGCACGCCGTGACGCAGGCGTTGCACTCGATGCAGCGGTCGGCGTCACACAGGAACTTCATGCGGGCCATTTTTCGGTCCTCCCCCTCACGCCGCCCGAATTTGACAGAGCGTGCATTTCGTTTCCTGCATCGCGGTCACCGGGTCGTAGCCATAGGTGGTGATCGCGTTCACGCTTTCGCCCAGCACGATCGGGTCGGTGCCTTGCGGGTATTTCGCCCGCTGGTCCTCGGTCAGGAACCAGCCGGCGAAGTGGAACGGCATGAAGGCCACGCCGCGGCCCACGCGCTCGGTCACCATGGCCTTCATGCGCGCGGCCTTGCCGCCGCTTTCCGGGCCCGACACCAGCACCCATTGCCCATCGCGGATGTTGCGCGCCGCCGCATCGGCCGTGTTGATCTCGACGAACATGTCCTGCTGCAACTCGGCCAGCCACTTGTTGCTGCGGGTTTCCTCGCCGCCGCCTTCGTATTCGACCAGGCGGCCTGACGTCAGCACGATCGGGAAGTCGCGCGCGGTGTTGTTGGCGATGGCACGGTCCTGCACCGACTTGCCGATATTGGGCATGCGCAAGCTGCGGAAGTTGTCGCGCGTGGGATACTGCGCCACCAGGTCGGGGCGCGGGCTGTAGATCGGCTCGCGGTGCACCGGCACGGGGTCGGGCAGGTTCCACGACACCGCGCGGGCCTTGCCGTTACCGAACGGGATGCAGCCATGCTTCAGCGCCACGCGCTGGATGCCGCCCGAAAGATCGGTGGCCCAGGAAACACCACCTGGGCTGTTGCCGCCGATGCGCAGGATGGTGGCGCGCTCGGCCTCGGTCAGGTCGGCATCCCAGCCCAGGCGCTGCAGCACGGCATAGGTGAATTCGGGGTACGGGCCCTCGATTTCGGATCCCTTGCTCCACGAGCCTTCGGCCAGCAGCGTGGCGCCCTGGTATTCCGTGCCGAAGCGGGCGCGGAAGGTGCCGCCGCCTTCCATGACGTGCAGGTTGGTGTTGTACAGCTGGTGCGTGCCGGTGTGCTTGAGTTCCGGCGTGCCCCAGCAGGGCCACGGCATGCCGTAGAATTCGTTCGCCACCTCGCTGCCCGCGGCACCGCGCAAAGACACCAGGTCGAACTTGTCCTGGTTCGCCAAGTGCTGCTTGAGCCGCTCCGGGCTTTGTCCCGTGTAGCCGGTGCTCCAGGCGCCGCGGTTGATCTCGCGCAATATGTCCTCGGGCACCGGCACCTTGTTCTCGACCTTGATGTTCTTGAACATCTCGGCCGCGAAGCCCAGCTTCTCGGCCAGCCGGTACATCACCTCGTAGTCGTTCTTGCTTTCGAAGATCGGCGCCACCACCTGCTCGCCCCACTGCACCGACCGGTTGCTGGCGGTGCGCGAGCCTGCGCATTCGAACTGCGTGGCGATCGGCAGCAGGTAGGTGTTCTCCTTGCGGTTGGACAGCACCGCGAAGGTCGTGGGGTGCGGGTCGGCGACCACCAGCAGGTCGAGCGCTTCAAGCCCCTTCACCGCCTCCGGCATGCGGGTCACGGTATTGGCGCCGTGGCCGAACACCAGCATGGCCTTGAAGCGGTCGGGCTGCTCGATCTCGTCCGGCGTGGGCTTGGTGGGATCGGCGGCACCCTTCATGAGCGCCGCATCGAAGTAGCGGGTGGTGGTGATGCCGGGCAGTTCCATCAGCCGCTTGCGGCCGGCATCGTCCATGCCGGTGGTGCCGAAGCGCGCGCGCAGATAGTCGTACGGCACCTCCCACACCCGGCCCCAGTGCCGCCAGGCGCCTTCCACCAGGCCGTAATAGGCGGGCAGGGTGGTGGTATCGAGCCCGAAATCGGTGGCACCCTGCACGTTGCAGTGGCCGCGGAAGATGTTAGCCCCGGTGCCGGGCGCGCCCACATTGCCGGTGGCCAGCAGCGCCACGCAGGAAGCCCGCACATTGGCCGTGCCCACGGTCTTCTGCGTCTGGCCCATGCACCAGATCAGGGTGCTGGGCTTCTGCTTGGCGAACATTTCTGCCACGCGCTTCAACTGCGCACCCGGCACGCCCGAGACCCGCTCCACTTCCTGCGGGTTCCACTTCTTCACCTCGGCGCGGATCTGGTCCATGCCGTGCACGCGCTGGGCAATGAATTCCTTGTCTTCCCAGCCGTTCTCAAAGATGTGCCACAGCATGCCCCACAGCACCGGAATGTCGGTGCCCGGCCGGATGCGCACATATTCGGTGGCGTGCGCCGCGGTGCGGGTGAAGCGCGGATCGATCACGATCATGTTCGCGCGCTGGATCTCCTTGCCGCTCAGCACATGCTGCAAGGAAACCGGATGCGCCTCGGCCGGGTTGCCGCCCATGATGATCATGGTCTTGGAATTGCGGATGTCGTTGTAGCTGTTGGTCTGCGCGCCATAGCCCCAGGTATTGGCCACACCCGCCACCGTGGTGCTGTGGCAGATGCGCGCCTGGTGATCGACGTTGTTGGTGCCCCAGAAGGCCGCGAATTTCCTGAACAGATAGGCGCCTTCGTTCGAGAATTTCGCGCTGCCCAGCAGGAACACCGAATCCGGCCCACCGCTGGCGCGCACGGCGTTCAGCTTGTCGCCGATCTCGTTGATCGCGGTGTCCCAGGAAATCCGCGTCCAGCGCCCGCCCACGAGCTTCATGGGATACTTCACGCGCCGGTCGCCATGCACCAGCTCGCGCACCGATGCGCCCTTGGCGCAGTGCGTGCCGCGGTTGATCGGCGAATCCCAGGCGGGTTCCTGGCCGATCCACACGCCGTTCGAGACTTCCGCGATCACCGTGCAGCCCACGCTGCAATGCGTGCAGATGTTCTTCTTCAGCTCCACCCGCGCGCCCGGCGCCGGCGGCGGCCCGGCCTCGGCGCGGCGGATCGACCCCGGCGCCAGCGCGCCGAGTGCGGCCAGCCCCCCCGCGCCCACGCCCGCGCGGCGCAGCAACGCGCGGCGATCGAGCGCGCCGGACGAGAACCCACCCAGCGCGGCGGAAAGCCTGCCGCGCGACATCGTGCCTTCGTTGCGACGGATCAGCATGGCGTTTCCCCTTGCCCGCTCAGTACCGGTTGGTGCGGTAGAAGGCCTTCACGTGCTCGGTTTCCCGATACCGCGCCTTCTCGCGCTCGGCCTTGTTCTCCTTGGCCTGGGCCGGCGACACCACGGCCGGCGCCACGACCGCGGCGGCGGCACCTGCGGAAAGTCCCAGCGCCTTCAGGAAGCCGCGACGCCTGTTGGTGTTCTTGTCCATCATCCCCTCCCTTGTGCCTCGCGCGTGCCGGCTTCGTGCTGGCCGCGATTTCCGAGGAAATCGCTCAGGCCGGCAGCGCGAAGGCCTCCGTCTCGATGTCGATGAATGCCGCGCCGAGCCGTCCGACGGCCCGGTAGAAATTGGCGCTGGGGGCGCGTTCGATGTCGGCGAAGCAGCGTGCCGCCCAGGGCGAAAGGTGCTTCCTAAAGAATTCCTCGCCCGAATCGCCCGACGCGATCGAGCCATCCGCAAGCCCGCTCATGATCTCGCTGAGCGTGCCCAGGTGATCCTCGGGCTCGGGAATCTTCGGGTCGCGCGCCAGGCCAAGTTCCAGCATTGCCTGGCGCACCGCGGCCAGGGGGCGTTCGTGCAGGAAGCCGGTGAGGTAGAAGCTGGCATAGGGCAGCACGTCGCCGCGGCCCACGCCGATGAACAGGTCGAAATATTCGTGCCCCACCGCCTCGGCGCTGGTGGCCGACGCGGCCTGGGCCAGTGCGATGCGCGAAAGGCCCAGGTCGGTCGCGTCGCCGCGCAGCTGCGCCAGCGCCGCCAGCAGGGGGCCATCGGGGGCGCGCAGCAGCAGGCGGGCCAGCAGCGCGTATTCGCGGGCGCGCGCCAAATCGGTTTCGTCGCGCGGCGGATCGGCGTGGAACAGGTCGGGGCGCAGCTGGTCGCGTTTCAGCCCGGTGGCGGCCTCCGCCGCGGCGATGCGCTCGGCCGGGATGCGCTTCCAGCCGGACACGGAGGGTTGCGACACGCCCAGGCGGCGCGCGAGTTCGCCCACCCCACCCGCGGCGCGGATCGCAGCGTCCAGCCCGGGATCCCGATTTCCCGGCTCAGGCATGCGCCTGCCCCACGTCTGTTTGTCTCCCCTCCACGTGCGGCATGCGTACGAAAGCGGCGGGCGGCGGTCAATAGGAATCGCCTATGCATAGGGTTGGCCTATGGACAGGCAGGGCCTATGCGCGGCCGTTCAGGTCGGCACGGCCCCGCCATGCCGACGCGGGCGCTCGGCAGGTCGGGGTTGTTCTGGGTCCGGAATGCTCGGTGACTGTGCCGTGACCTGCGGTGCCACGGGTTCTTCATGCGAATGCCTTACCGCCCGGGGTGCGGCGGGGGCTGCTTCTGGCACCGGTGGTGCTTCGACTGCGGCTGTAGCCTGCGCCGGGTGCTCGGGCGGCGGCGCATCGGGCAGGATGCGCGCCAGCATGCGCGCGATGTCGGTGGCGGCATCCAGCGGCCCGTAGCCGGGCGCGCCGCCGGGCGTGTTCCAGTCCCAGGCGTAGTCCGCCATCTCCTTGAAATCGCGAATGAACGGATCAAGCGACCAGGCCCGCGCCAGCGCCTGCGCGCGCAGCGCCGACGGCACCCGCACGTCCATGAAGGGGGTGAAATCGCTCTCGGCGGTCAGGCTGGCCAGGTCGGGCAGCTTCGGCAGCGGTTCCGCAGCGCCCGCCAGGCCCGCCTCCGGTGCCTCGGCCGGGCGGAGACCGGGCGAAGGCGCGGCCGGGACGGCCCCGTCCGTCTCTCTCTCGCCCTCGCCCGCGCGCTTCAAGCGCGACCAGCGCGCCAGGAACGCCTCGCGCGGCGGCGACGGGGGCGCGTCCTCGGCCATCACTCCTCCTCCCCGATCACGCCGCGCCGACCCAGCGCATCGGGGTCGGCGCGGTCGCGCTTGCGCTTCACGAAGCTGCGCTCCACGTGGTGCGCATCGACGAATGCCGCCACGGCACTGGCGATCGCCGCCGGCATCGGCACGGTCTCGACCGTGCGGTCGGCAAGGTCGATGCCGGCTTCGGTGAAATGCTCGCCCTCCGCCCCGTCGGCGGTCACCACCACGACCCCCGGCAGCCCGTGCTCGTCCGAGGGCGCGTCCAGCACCACCCACAGTCTTGGCCGCCCGGTCGCCAGATTGTCGCGGTAGCGCGCGGTTTCCACCCGATGGAGCGCAATCTCGGCCGGCCCCAGGTAGCGCAGATCACCACCCAGCGCCGTGCCCGCCGGCAGCGCCGGAGGCGCCTCCAGCACCGCGCGCGGATACCATTTCGGCGCACCCCAGGCCGTCACCGGCTGCACCAGCGCGCCGACCACGCCGACCGCGATCGCGGCATCGCTCATGCCGTGGCACCCTGCTGCAGCGGCAGCCCGGCCAGGAAATTCTGCGGCTTCACGATCACCCGGTTCTCGGCATCGCGCGCCAGGATCAGCCACACCGGCCGCCCGGCCACGCGGTCCAGCACCGGGGTGGCATCGGTGAAGGCAAGCCGGAACAGCGCCAGGATGCGGGCGTGGTCGGCTTCGTCCACCGCCTGGCCGCGCCACAGCGCATTGCCGATGCGGGTTGCCTCGGCGTCCAGGCCCACGAACCAGCGCCAGGCCTCGTCCGCCACCTCGGCCACCGGATCGATCGCCACCGCCACGCCCAGCATGTGGCGGATGAAATGCTCCATGGCGCGCGCGAACCCGTCGCGCCCCGGCCGGCCCAGACCGAAATCCAGCACCATGTCGTGCCGGTCGCTGCGGTGAAACCACTGCGCCGCATTGTCCTCGGTCAGCACGTCCAGATCGACGATCACCGGCGCGGCTCCGGCCAGCAGCGACAGCGCGGTGGGGCGCGATTTCTCGCGCCGCTCCGCCAGCACCTCGGCGTCGGCCAGCAGCAGCAGCCCGTCATGCACCGTGGCCTGTTGCGGGCGGAAGAACAGTTCCGCGGCGCGCAGCACGAACGGGTCAGCGACCCCGTCCAGCGCGTTGCGCAGGCACAATTGCACCAGCTGCTGCAGGAAGATGGGCGGCGTGCCATGCGCGCCGTTCCGGGCGAAATCCAGATACGCGGCTTCCAGCGTGGCGGCCCGCAGCAGCCGGTCGCGGAACGTTCCGAACACCGAGAAATTCTCCCGCGCATCGGCATCGGCGATGGCGGCGATCTCGGCTTGTGTGATGACGCGGCGCGGGTCGGCAAGCCACATGGTGTGCAGCCGGCGCTCGGGGCCGCAGGCATCGTCCGGCGGCACCAGCTCCGGGCGCGCGAGCCAGGCGCGCAACAGCGCATCCGTCACCAGCATGCCGCCGCCCTCGGCGCGGTCCACCAGGTGGTGGCCGCAGGCGAGCCAGAAATCGGTCATGGCGTGCACCAAGGCGCGGCCGCGGCCTCCCCCGCACCCTTCCTTTCTTCACCCTCTCCCTCAGGGAGAGGGTCGGGGTGAGGGTGACGCGCGCGTCGCTCAAGACCAGCGCTGGCCTGGATCGGATTTTTCGTCACCCTCACCCCGGCCCTCTCCCTGAGGGAGAGGGTGAAGGAAGCGCCAGCGCCACCAGGTCGGGCGCGTCCTCCGGCACTGCGTCGCCCTCGACCGGCACGATGGCGAAGGGGCTGCCGACCGATGCGCCCGCGCGCTTCTCCAGGGTGCGGAATTTTTCGCGGATCGCGCCCTCTTCAAATGCCCGGTGCACCGCGATCACCGCACCCACCGCCAGGCCATCACAGATCGCGGCCGCGGCGGCCACTTCCTCCTCGGCCGCGGCGCGCGCGCGGGCCACATCCGGCGCCCCGAATTTCTGGACCAGGGTGGCCGCCAGCGCCGCCACCGCCGCGTCTCGGTCGGCCGCGGTGGCGCGCGACACCGTCACCAGCGTGGTCCAGCCGCACGAGCCGACACCCAGGAACCCGCCCCGGAACGCCGCCAGCGCCTTGCCGGACAGGGTCGCCGGATCGGCCTGGGCGAAGGCGAACGCGCCGCTCACGCACCACTCGTCCGGCTCGGCCGCGCGGGCGAACACGAACTGGTCCGACGCATCCAGCCGCAGTGCGCGCGGCAGGTTCATGGTGCAAAAAAATCCGGCCGCATAAGGGCGGCGGCCAGCGGGTACTTGCCCTGGTGCAGGTCGCCGCTGTCCAGCACGCGCCCGGGCGGGGCCAGCCGCTTCGCGTAGCTTGCGGCCACGGCGGCAAAGCCCCGCGCCTGCCAGGCATCGACGTTATACAGCAGGTGCCGCGCAAAACTGCCCACCAGGTGGGCCGGCGCGATGTCCTCAAAATCTTCCTCGGCCAGCGCGGTGCGATCCGGCGTCAGGCCCGGCTCGGCGCCGTCCTGCCAGGCCAGGCGCAGCGTGGCGCCGAACACCAGCCAGTCCGGCACCGCATCGGCCGCGGCATCGGCCAGCGCCACGCGCCCGCCGCCGGCGACCGCGCCCGCCACCAGCAGCGTGGCGGGCCAGCGTATCGCGATGGGCTTCTCGGGCGGTGCCGCCACCACCAGCGCATCGGCCAGCGCCGCCATGCCGGCGATCACCGCGCGGCGCGCCAGCGCCGCCGCATCGTCCGGCGCCAGCACCACGGCCAGGTCCAGCAGGCCCGCCCGCTCGCCCCAGACCAGCGTGGCCGGATCGGCACCCGCCCGCGCCACGTCGCACGCCTGCGCGAAGGCATCGCCGCCATCACGCATCGCGTGGACGGTGAAGCCGGGCGGCAGGCCAGGTGAGGCAAAGTGCTGGAGCACGCTGTTCCTTCCACGCGTGCCGTCATATATGCGCAGCCCACCATAAGGGCCAGGAGGAGACCACGTGGCCGAAACGGCACGACGCATCCTGGTATGCAGCTGCGAGGACACTATGGCGCCCGACGCGGGGGCCATCCGGCGCGGCTGCACGGGCGCGGATGTGCGCACCGCGCGCCATCTGTGCGGCGCCGACGCGCAGCTTGCCCGCACCACGCTGGCGGAAGGTGCGCCGGTGACCATCGGCTGCACGCTGATGGCACCGCTGTTCCGCGAATTCGCCGCCGACGCCAATGCGCCCGAGCCCGTCTTCGCCAATATCCGCGAGACCGCGGGCTGGGCAAAGTTTTCCGCGCGGTCGGGTCCGAAGATGGCGGCGCTGCTGCAAGCGGCGGCCGAACCCATGCCGCCCACGAAACTCGTGTCGCTGGAAAGTGCCGGCGTGGCGCTGCTGCTGGGCCGCGATGCCGCGGCACTGATCGCCGCCGAGCTGCTGAAGGATTTCCTGGACCTCACCGTGGTGCTGCTGCCGGGGACCGACGCCGCGCCGCCCCGCGTGGTGGAGTATCCCGTGCTGCGCGGCCGCGCCCGCGCCGCCACCGGCGTGCTGGGCGGCTTCACCGTGGCGCTGGATGCCGTGGCCGCGCCCGCGCCCAGCAGCCGCGCCAGCCTCGACTGGAGTGCTTCGCGCGACAATACGACCAGCCACTGTGACCTGATCCTGGACTTGTCGGGCGCGGCGCCGCTGTTCCCCGAAAATCTGCGCGAGGGCTATCTGCGCGCCGACCCGGCCGATGCCGCCGCCGTGCTGCGGCGCGTGCTGGAAGCACGCGACCTGGTGGGCACCTTCGACCGGCCAAAATTCATCGACTTCACCGACGCGCTGTGCGCGCACCGGCGCAGCGCCAAGGTCGGCTGCGCGCGCTGCCTGGACATATGCCCCGCCGGCGCGATCGCGCCCCCCACGGGCAAGGCCGGGCAGCACGTGACGATCGATCCGGCGCTGTGCATGGGCTGCGGCGGCTGCGCCGCGGTGTGCCCCACGGGGGCCGCCAGCTATGCGCTGCCGCCGGTGGATGCGCTGCTGCGCAAACTGCGCACGCTGCTGCTGACCTTCCACGAAGCCGGCGGCCAGGCGCCCGTGCTGCTGGTGCACGAGGCGGGCGAGGCCGATCACGGCGGCGCGCTGATCGACGCGCTTTCCCGCCATGGCGACGGCCTGCCGCCCGACGTGCTGCCGCTGGCCGTGCACAGTTCTGCCGGCCTGCCGCCCGAGGTGATCGTCGCCGCCTTCGCCTATGGCGCGCGGGCGTTGCGCGTGCTGTCCCCCGCGAAGCCGAAACACGTGCCGGAGGCGCTGTACCGTACCTTTGCCCTGATGCGGGCGGTGCTGGATGGGCTGGGCTGGCAGGATTCCGCGCGGCGCCTGGCGCTGATCGAAACCGACGACCCCTTCACGCTCGGCGAGGTTCTGGCCGCGATCCCCGCCCTGCCGGCCGCGATGCCCCGAACATTCCAGGCGCTGGGCGACAAGCGCACCGTGCTGCGCTTCGCACTGAACGAGTTCCACGCGGCCTCGCCCGCGCCCGTGGACGTGCTGGCGTTGCCCGCGGGCGCGCCGTTCGGCGCCGTGCATGTGCGGGCCGATGGCTGCACGCTGTGCCACGCCTGTGTGGGTGTGTGCCCCACCGGCGCGCTGACCGCGGATGCCGATACCCCCCTGCTGCGCTTCACCGAGGCGGCCTGCGTGCAATGCGGCCTGTGCCAGGCGACGTGCCCGGAAAAGGTGATCTCGCTGGAGCCGCGGCTGGATTTCGTGGCCGCCGCCACACCGCGCGTGCTGAAGCAGGAAGACCCCTTCCACTGCACGCGTTGCCGCAAGCCGTTCGGCACCGCCAGCACGATCGCGCGGATCGAGGCCGCACTTGCCGGCAGGCACTGGATGTTCGCGGGCAAGACGAGCCAGCTGGACCTGGTGCGCATGTGCGCCGATTGCCGCGCCATCGAGGTCACGACCCGCGGCACCGATCCCTATGCCGGGCCGGAGCGCCCCCGGCCTCGCACGGCGGCGGATTATGCGGGGGATGATGTGGGGTGATTGACCGGGCCGGGTCAGGACAATATACTTAGCACGTCAACGCCACGACTGCGCCTGGACCGCGCCGTCAGATCCTGGCGGGGCAGGCTGAAAAGGGCGGTTCACCCGGTGAACCGACGGTTCGTTCGCCTCATTCGCATTCTGCGTCACGCCCATCTTGTCAGGCCCAATCTTGTCATGCTGGGCGCAGCACCACGTCATGCGTCAGATCCTGACCATCTTCGGTGGCGCGCACCTGGGCGATCAGGCGGGCGCGCTGCGCGGGGTCGGTGACGCGGCGCAGCAGGCCATCCTGGGCGTTGCCGGGCTCGTCCGAAAAATAGACCTGGGTGGTCAGGCGCGGCCCCGAGGGCGGATCGACCCGCATATGGATATGCGCGGTGCGGCCGGGATAGAGGCCTGGTCGGATTGTGATGAATTCGTAACGACCATCCGCCGCCGTGGTGACCCGCCCAAACCCCTGGAACCGGGCGTCGCGCGCCGCCAGGCGGGGGTCGTGCTGGTGCAGGTAGATGCCATCCGCGTCCGCCTGCCAGATTTCCACCCGCGCACCCTGAACCAGCGTGCCGCGCGCCACCGCCATGCCCGGCAGCCGCGTAAGGTCGGGGTCGGTGTCGGCCGGCAGCGCACGGGGATAGTACGGACCCTCGGCCTGCGCCGGCGTCGGCACCAGCGTCGCAGCGCGGGCGGCCGGGGCGCCAAGTGCCGCAGCGCCGGCCAGCAGCAGCGCGCGGCGGGTGGGAAGCCTGGTGTTCATGGCGGCAGCCTAATGTCCTGAGCCAGACGTTCGTTGAATCATGATGCGTCCCTGTTCGGCGTGTTGAAGATGCAGAAGTGTTCGATGCTGGCCAGGATGTCGTCGGCGGATTCGTGCCAGCGGAACGGCTTGGGGCTCGCGTTGTGATCGGCGATGAAGGTCTCGATGGCTTCGTGCAGTGCGGCGAGATTGTGATGAACCCCACGCCGCAGTTGCCGCTCCGTCAGCAGCGCGAAGAATTGCTCGACCATGTTCAGCCATGACGAACTGGTCGGCGTCAGATGCACATGCAGCGCGGTCGGCGCGCCAGCCAGGCGCGGATAGCACTGCCCGATCACCCGGCCCGTCGCCACATCCAGCGCTGCGAACAGCGATGTCGTGCCGTGCCGCTTGAGCGTCTCGCTTCGCGAGGTTGACTGGCCGCGCTTCCTCCGCGCCCCGGATGGCCAGCTGGTCGCGCGGCTGTACCAGCCGGGGCTCTGCCGGGCGGTGCGCTGCGATCGCTGCTGCGCCGACTTCTCCTCCTCCGTCCTCGCAGCCGCAGCCTCCGGCTTCGGCGCCTTCATCCAGCGTATCTCGGACGGCGCCACAACTAAGAGGCCCGCGCTGCGCCTGCTGGTGAACGAGGAGCTGGCCGAGCCCGATGTGCGGGCGCTGCTGGATGCCGGTGATGACGCGCCGCTGATCGGCGCCCTGCTCGCGCGGCTCGGCACGCCCGAGACGGCCTTCCAAAAGGGGCGGCTCGAGATGCTGGCCTGGCTGGCCCGCGATGGCTGGCTGGAGATGAAGGTCGGCGTGATGCGGCACGCCGATGGCATCCTGCACGCGAAGTTCGGACTGTTCGTGGATGCCGCCGACGAAGCGGTGACTTTCGCCGGTAGCGGCAACGAAAGCGCCAAGGGCAGCCGCGGCAATTACGAGAAGCTCGAAATCAGCCGAAGTTGGGACGACCCGGAGCGTTACGCGCATTTCCGCGACGAGTTTGATCTGCTCTGGTCGGGCGACGAAGCCCGGCAAGGGCTTCGTGATGACGATCTATCGTCGCCGCGCCGCCAGTTCGCCGGTGGCGCTGCGCAAAAGCCTGGAGCGGCGCGCCACCGGTCTGAAGGCGGTGATTGCGCAGCACGCGCCTGACCCCAGCATCCTGGATCTGGAAGATGCCCAGGAATTGGAGGATCTGCTGAATGTGACGCTGACCTCGGCGCTGCCGGAGACGTCAGACGAGGCGCGCGCAGAACTTGCCGAAGTCGAAGAGCTGATGGAACGCATTGCCGTGCTGGGCGCCCTTGATGCCAAGCGCGATCGGCTGTTGGCGTAAACCAAGCAACTCACCGGCGACGGTCGCGCCGTGCTGATCTTCACCGGCTACGCCGACACGATGGCGTATCTGCGCGATGCGCTGGTTGGAGCGTTTGGCGCGTCGATGGCGTCCTATTCCGGCGAAGGTGGCGCACTTCGATCGGGGAATGGTCGGGTGCATGCCTCGAAGGACCAGGTCACCAGGGCGCTGCGCGACGGCACCATCAGGGTTCTGGTTTGTACCGACGCTGCCAGCGAGGGGCTGAACCTGCAGACGGCTGGCGCCCTGGTGAACTTCGACCTGCCGTGGGACCCCTCGAAGGTTGAACAGCGGATCGGGCGAATCGACCGTATCGGGCAGGAGCCGCCGGTTCTGCCGGTGGTCAATCTCTTCCTGAAGGACAGTGTGGACGAGCGGGTGTATCGGGCGCTGGCGTTGCGCTGTGGCCTGTTCGAGACCTTCGTGGGACCGATGCAGCCTGTGCTTTCGCAGGCGCTGCGGATGCTGATCGGCCGCGTCGAGGTTGACGAGGAAGCGCTGGCACGAGCGGCGGACGCGATCCGGAACGACCCGACACTTATGCAGGCATTCCCGAGGACGCGCCGGTTCCCATGAGTGCGGAGACCGGCTTGGTTTCGGTGGGCGACACGGAAACGCTCCTGGCGGCGTTGGATGGTACGGGTTTGCGGCTGACCGCGGAGAGCAACGCCTTGTATCAACGGCCGCGTTCGCTGACTCTCGAAGGGGGATTCCCGCGGTCACGGCGGGTGTGATTCGCTGCCTCCGATGATGGAGATGGGCGAATGGTGGCGGTTGCGATCACACGGGCGGACCACGACGCGGCGGGCCTGCGCGCGACGGCATCTCGCCGCGGTGATGGTGCGGCAGCGCGGCGGATGCTGGCGCTCGCACTTGTGCTCGACGGTCATACGCGCAGCGATGCCGCGCGGCTGTGCGGCATGGACAGACAGACGCTGCGCGACTGGGTGCATCGCGACAACGAGCAAGGCCTGGCCGGTCTGTCGGACCGGCTTGGCCGCAGCGGTCCGGCCCGGCGCCTGTCGGCCGAGCAGGAGGCAGCCGTCGCCGCGCTGGTGGTGCGCGGCCCGGAGCGTGCCGAGCATGGCGTGGTGCGCTGGCGGCGCGTCGATCTTGCCGCGGTGATCGCGCAACGCTTCGACGTGCACCTGGCCGAGCGCACCGTCGGCAAGCTACTGCGCCGGCTGGGTTTCGTGCGGCTGTCGGTGCGCCCGCGCCATCCGGCGCACGACGCCGCAGCACAGCAGGCACACAAAAAAACTTCGCCGACCTGGTCGCCGCGGCGATCCCCGAGCACGCCCGCGACAAGCCGATCGAACTCTGGTGGCAGGACGAGGCGCGCGTCGGCCAGCAAGGCACCCTGACGCGCGTCTGGGCAGCCAAGGGCAGCCGGCCGCCGGCACCGCGTGACCAGCGCTACTCCTGGGCCTATCTGTTCGGCGCCATGTGCCCGGCGCGCGGCGTGGGCGCGGGCCTCGTTCTGCCGGTCGCCAACGGCCATGCGATGAACGAGCATCTTGCCGAGATCAGTTGCCAGGTCGCGCCAGGCGCGCATGCAGTCGTCACCCTCGATGGCGCGGGGTGGCACCAGCCGGGCGGTATGATGCGGCTGCCCGACAACGTCAGCCTGCTGCATCTGCCGCCCTACTCGCCCGAACTGAACCCGGTCGAGAACGTCTGGCAGTTTCTCCGACACAACCACCTCGGCAACCGCGTCTACGAAACCTACGACGACATCCTCGACGCCTGCTGCAACGCCTGGAACGCGCTCGTCGCCGAACCGGCGCGCATCACGTCCATCGCTACACGTGCCTGCGCAGCGGTCAGCAAATGCAAATAGGGCCGTTGGTACTACGAGACCTGTGCGCGGGAGGCTTGCGGCGCGGCGTTTTGTCGTGTGGAAGTGGCTTTCCATCGCGCGGCTCTGGCGGCACACGCGTTCCTGCTTCGGTGATTACGCGGGCAGGAGATTGAGGCTTCGCTTGAGGTTGTAGGCGGTTGCGGTGAAGTGGACCTGGGCGGTGGCGCGGGCGAGGCCCCGCCATCGCATCCGTCTCAAGCCGTAGCAGCGCTTCCAGGTGCCGAAGATCTTCTCGACGCGCGCCCGGACGCGTTGGATCGCGCCATTCCACGCCGCGAGCCGCGCCAGGGTCTGCGCCTCGTCACGACCCCACATCGCCGTGGCTGCCACACGCGGCACGCCGCCCTTGGCGCGCACCGCCTGCGTGAAGTGCTGGCCACGATAGGCGCTGTCGGCGAACACATCGCCGGGGTCGTCAGGCAGTATAGCCGGGCCTTCCCGGCCGTCGTTCACATTCGCCGGCGTGACCGACACAGCCTCCACCAGTGCGGTGTCCGCATCGGCGCCGACATGCGCCTTGAACCCATGTACCGCGCCGCGGCCGCGATGCTTCAACCAGCGCGCCTCGTCATCGTCCTTGCTCGCCGAGGCGATGATCGTCGCATCCACCAGCGTCCCGGTCTTGATGGTGATGGCGCGCTTCTTCAGCTGCCTGGTCACTTCCTCGAACAGCAACTGGTCCAGGCCATGGGCGATCAGCGTGCGGCGGAAGCGCACGAAGGCGGTGCGCTCGGGCGTGGGCTCGCTGGCCGCAAAGCCACAGAAGCGGCGAAAAGAGGCACGGTCCTCCAACGCCTCGGCCAGTTTCACGTCCGACAGGTCGTACCAGACCTCCAGCAGCAGCGCCTTGAACATCGCCAGCGGCGGCCAGGCGGGCTCGCCCTTGGCAGACGGGTAGAGCGGTGCAAGCAGGGCGGCGAGCGGCTGCCAGTCGATCAAAGACGACAGCCGTTCCAGCGGCGCACCGCCGCGCGAAGTGGGGTCCACCTTCAGCCGCTCCTGGCCGATCAACCTCTGCGACATCGCGCTACTCCATGCCTCGCCGCAAGGCAGAGAATCAGCCGCAAGCGCGCGCCGCAAGCCTCCCGCGCACAGGTCTCACTACATCGGATCGGGGACGGTCCGCTTCGCCTGGTGACACATCCCTCGGCGATCACGGCCAGTTCGGAGGCTGCGTGCGTGAATGGCCTCGATCCGCGGCAGCACGCGATGAGCCGGCAATTGCAGCAGCCCGGTGAACGATTGCCACTACTGCTGGTTTCGGTCGAAGCGGGTGCATTCCGGGTGACGCTATGCGCCTGGTTGGGGAGTGCTGGAATGCAGGAGGTGAGATCTTTCGTCGACCTCAAGGCTCTGGTCGCGTCGTGGGATGGGAATGAGGTCCCGACAAGCGCCTGGCAGGCCGCGGGCGCCAAGTTGCGCCTCGCTGCACAGAGCAAGGTTGCGGAAATGGCGGGGCGGTTCGCGACCCAGACGGCAACAAACTGAGCTGCTGCCGGTTTGATGGACGGCGAGTTTAGCCTGTTTGTGCCATTTGTTCGAACTCCATAGGGCTGACGTAGCCGATGGCTGAGTGGCGCCGCCTGGGATTGTAGAACCGCTCGATGTAGTCAAACACATCCGCCCTGGCGTCGTCGCGCGTGCGATAGACTGTGCGGGCGATGCTCGGTCGGGATTGTCGGAAATTCCGTGTATGGCCGGTCGGTTGAACGACACGGTCAGGCGATGGCCCTGGTGAAGCGTTGGCCGAACAGGACGGCGAACTGGGCCTTGGCGATGGACCATTCACGCGGCGGCA
>JAESGU010000133.1_pt1 | contig 35786 bp, 22 predicted proteins | sample 9266271 | NCBI WGS metagenome assembly JAESGU01 (sample SAMN15740544, study PRJNA653495) | algae metagenome | isolation source: Scytonematopsis contorta HA4267-MV1 and co-occurring heterotrophs from mud... | place: USA: Palolo Valley Trail, Honolulu, Hawaii | collected 2009-07-25
TTTTGTCTTGCTCAGGAGTGAGAAATACCCTTAAACGAGCGCCCATATTTCAGTCACCTCGGCAGATACATTCTACGTATTTATTTATCTTTACATAGTTTGGTTTTTTCGCGCCGACTTACTTAACCTCTTCTCCCAGTAACAGTATTATTGTTACAAGCCTGAAAAACCCTGACAATAAGTTACAAATAGATAGCGTTAATAAACATGCTTTTGCAGGTCGGCAATGGCTAGGAGAACAGCTTAATATCACTCTTGATGTTAGGCAAACTGACCCGCACAAAGCTTCCACAGTTTTGGCTCGCATAGGAAATCAAACATTGGGGGTAGTAAATCAAAAATCAGTTAAGTTCTTACAAGAACAACTTGCAGATTCGGGAAGAACAATACAAGGGCTAACTATCGCAGGTAAGGTCAATAATGCCCCAGCAACTTACGTGGATATTTTTATTGACCCATCTACTGTTAAGTATCCCGATATTCAAGCTAGCGAACAGCAGGTGGAGCAAGATTCTAAAATTACAACTGTTGTGTTTTTTGAAGCAAGGGTTGAACCTGCTTTTGGGGCCAAAACTCAACAAGCGATGTTTAATATGATAGGGCGTGCGGTTGAGCGAGCCGTAGAGCGGGGGTATGATACTGTTCGGTTTGTTGATGTGTCGCAAAGTTTGTTAAAACAATCCTCACCAGCACTTCTTGCTATTGAGCAATTAGCAGCACAGCGAAGGGATATCAAAATTGAGTTATCAGTTGCACCGTCGGTTGAAAGCGCAATTCAACTTTTGACTCAACCAGATGATATTGTGATTGGACAGCGCACCCCACAGACGCTTGGAATTATTGAGTATGCCGCAAAGCAAGGTAAAGCGATCGCTGCTTACATACCTGAAACTGGCGTTTTTGATAAGCGTAATTTGCCGTCGAGGGGAACTGTCCCTCAAAAGATGCTGGAGACATATTCGCAAGACCGCGAGCGTAATTGATACTTAAAAAAATTGGCTACTTGCGGGATAGCTACTTTTTGGGAAATTACGTTTACCTAAAAGGTCTCTACAGAGGATATGAGCTTTTCTAAGTTTTCATCTGTTCTACTATCTTTTTGATGAATAGAGATAGCGTATTTATTTTTCTCTCTTCCTCCTTAGAGAGTTGCCGCAGGCTTTCCTGTTTGATATGCTCAAGGGTCTCTTCTTCAGCCAAATTATAGAGATAGTTAATGCCTTCATTAATGCCTTCTAAAATCAACGTCTGACCATTTCTTTTAACCTCATATCCTATTAATTCTAGAGTTTGTTGTCCCCTATCGATTAAATTATCAGGTGAAGCGTTAAGTGTTTTAGTAAGTATTTCTTTGACCGCCTTTGCGTATTCAACAACTTCTATATTCATATCTGTTAATGAATCAATGACAATTAGTTCTTTATTACTATATTGGATAAAAATATTACCAAGATTACCTAAAGCACTTTCCACTTCTCCAATTCCGGGAAGTTGCCAAAAAATTAATCGGTCAACGTTTCTGACAAGAAGGTCAAACACCAATAGCTTACCCAAATCCTTGAAAAATTTTTGACCTGCATTATTAAGCTGTTCGTCAGCGCCATACCAATCTGTTAGGTTTTTCCAAGTTATATCCCTTAAAGAACCCCCTTCCAAGTTTTCCATTAAAAAAAATGTAGGAGAAGAATCTAAATTTAGAGTACGCTTTTCAATTAGCTCGAAATCTCGCTCGTATTCATTTTTCTGCTCCTCTTGTTTTTGAGCTTCTCTCAGCTTTATGTTAGATTTTTCTATTTCTGGCTTGATGTATCTTATAATTTCTTCATATTGTTGATTTTCGGGACAGATAGCCTTGATTTCGGGGATGTTTAAATCAAAACTATGAGCTAATAATGCTAGATATAGTTCTGAATATGGACTTTCAGGCGCTTTTAAAACTTGCTCTGTTTGTCCATCACTTATGAAATATACTCCGTCTTGTCCGTACTCGGATCTAATAACATATTCAAGGCGATTCCATCTCATTAGTAATACTACTCGCTACAAAAAACATTGCTATTTTTGCTAACTTTTCACTTTATATATTAAAAACATAACTTGTTCTTAAACTAACCCCATGAGTCTCTTTTCTTCAAGGATACGAGCAAGCGAATGGTCGGTCTAATCCCTTACTCAAATTAATAGGTTTCTGGGCTACCAGGAATGAGCACTGCGTTCGTGACATGGCTATTCCTCGTTAAACGTGGGGTGCTTTTTAGGAACTCTTCTGTATCCTTATAATCCTGGGGGTTGGGGAGAGGTTTTTATATACTGTGAGAAGTCAAGCTCTTTTTGAGTCTGACAACTAATTTTATTTTATGGAGGTATACTTCGCCAAGCTATTTGTAACCATAAATAATGCTATCGGTTTTTTGTAACAATAATAAACATTTTTAGTCTGAATTTTGGTATACCTAAAACATCCAGTTATAATCCCTCAACATTTGAGTAGGGTTCCAGATAAAATTATGTGCTAACCTAGAATTGTAATTTAAGAATAAAAACTTTACCGTTATATAGTATGGAAAGTAAAATTAAGTCCGATATAAATCGTTTGATAAAATTTATAGGATTGGCGACTCCAGATTCACTTAACATTGCAGAAGCTATTCTCAGAAACAACAATGAAATTTATATTCCGGAACTTCAAAGTTTACGTGAGGCTCTCTACCTAAGCCTAGACAATAAGAAAAGTGCTTTGCTTTCAGATAATGTTCAACAAATAAAAACAAGAATTATCGCTTCTTTAGTACAAAAAATTGAGGCTATCGGTGAAGTGACTACAGGAGCAAAATAAGGCAAGCTTAAGTGAGTGCAGGGCAAACTCCTGCATGTGAGGGCTATTGAGCAATTAGCAGCACAATTAAGGGATATCAAAATCGAGCTATCCGTAGCACCGTCGGTTAAAAGTGCGATTCAACTTTTGACTCAACCGAATGATATTGTAATTGGCTCACGCACTCTACAAACTTTAGGAATTATTGAGTATGCTGCTTCCCTTGCAAAAGCTGTTGCATCTTACATACCTGAAACCACAGCAGAAACAGGTCGGCAATTTACAGGTACAAGATGGCAAATTTTCGAGGTTAGTCAGGGAATTGTTGGTTTGAAGTTTACCTATTCTGTTGAGTATAAATTTTATAGCTTGGTCTTCATTTATTAGGTAATATAAGACCGTACTAAAGCGCAACTACGAACGTATTTATATCCCTCATAATGACTGTGATACGGTACTTTAGCGTACCGAAAATGCCTTATCCCAATTGGTGATAATAGGTTCCAGCAAGAAAGACATGATAGTTTTTTGTCGAATCACAATTTCTGCTGTCGCAGCCATACCTGGGGTCAATAATACTTTTTGAATCTTACCTTTTGCAGACTGCTGGTTTATGCTGATACGAGCGGTGTAAAATAAATTTCCATCCTTATCGCTTGTAGCATTGGGGCTAACTTTTTCTACTTTTCCTTCTAAAGTACCAAATTCCTGATAGGGAAACGTTGCTAGTTTCACTCTTGCTAACATTTTCTTGTTTTCATCTTTTATCTCTTTAACAAAACCGATATCTTTATTGTTAACCTTAACTTCCACTATCAATTGTTCTCCATCAGGAACTATTGAGAAAAGCTCGTCTCCTGTTTGTATTGTTCCCAATGTTTTATTGACTTTAACATTATAAACATATCCTGTAACAGGAGCTTGAATAATATTTTGTTGATTTTGTTCTTTTGCTTGAGAAATTTTACCATTGAGGTCTGCCAATTCTGAGCGTAATTTGTTAATTTGTGTGAGGATTTCGCTTTGACGTTCAGCTTCTAAACGGCTAATGCTATTTTGAGCAGCTTTGTATGACTGTTGAGCTTGGCGAATTTCTTCAAATTGAGCGGCAATATCTTTTCCTAAAGAAATTACCTTATCCTGTGCTTCGTTAACTCTGTTACTAGCATTTGTGACTTCATCTGCACTTTTATTGATTTCATTTTGAACTTTAGTAATTTCCATATTTACCTTATTTACTTCATCTTGAACCATGCGGTATTGGAGTCGTGCAATAGCGCCTTTTTTATATAAATAATGAAAGCTTTTTTCCTTTTCCTGAACAATAGCAAGGCTGGATTTGATTTTCGGACTAAGTTGAAGAGTATTAACGCGGAGATTTTCAGCGTTAATTAGGTTAATTTTTGTGTTGGCTGCATTTGTTTTCGCGTTGAGCAAATTTTCTTGCAAGCGAGATAGGCGAACTTTAGACTGTTCAATTAAAGCAGCTTGGCGATTTGCTTCTGCTTTTGCAGCCGCTTGTCGCGCTTGATAGTCTTTGAGACGGGAAACGAGGAGTTGATTTTGCAATATTGTACTGGTACTTGTCGCTCCTATGCGTTCGGCTTCTAGACGTGCGAGTTCTTCTTGACTGAGCTTTGCTAGTTGCTGCAAACGTTCTAATTCTGCTTGGGACATTGTCGGGTCAAGTTGAACTAAAAACTCTCCTTTTTTTATGTGTTGGCGTTCGCTTACTTTTATTTCTCGAATTCTTCCGCTTGCGAGAGCGCGTACTGGTTGTACGGGGTTGGAAGGAATAAGTTGACCTTGCGTGTCTGCGACTTCATCTACTTTACTAAATGTTGCCCAAGCAATAGCTGATGTAAATATTAAGCAAATTCCACCAGCTATTAAGCGAGTATATAGAGGTGGTAAGCTTTGTACGGCGTTACCTAGTTCGGTGGATAAATGACCTTCGAGTTTGGTAAATTGTTGCTTGGTTTGTCTGAGTTGAATTGCGGGAATATTTTGTGCGGTTTTCATGATTTATTCTGAAAAGTTGTTAAGTGGCTAGACGTAAATACATTAAGGTTCGTAGTGAGGGATTTATCCCTAATTCAACCGATTATAAAGACTAAATTCCTGACTAAAAACTTTGAGGAAATGAGCAATAAATTGCTCACTATAAGCAACTTTCGCTTTTACACGGAAGCTAATTGTTGTTCGTATAAAGCGTAGTAAACACCTTTTTTATGGAATAATTCTTCGTGAGAACCTTGTTCTGTTAGCACACCTTTTTCCATGACTAGAATTTGGTGAGCGCGTTTGAGGGGAGCAAAACGGTGGGTAATCATTAAGACAGTGCGGTTTGCTGCGACTTTTTGGAGATTATTTAAAACTTTGCGTTCTGTTTCGCTATCGAGCGCACTCGTTGCTTCGTCTAATACTAAAATAGGGGCTTGAGAAAGAAATAAGCGCGTTAGAGTTAAACGCTGTCTTTGTCCACCAGATAAACCAGCACCACGTTCGCCAATAATTGTGTCGTAACCTTGAGGTAGTTCGCTGATAAATTCATGAGCTGCTGCCAATTGAGCAGCGTTTATTGCTTCGTCAGGGGAAATATCTGGATTGCCCAAGGTGATATTTTCCATTACAGAACCGTTGAAGAGGAAGTCTTCTTGTAAGACTACTCCTATTTGTTGGCGTAGGGAAGTAAGATTTGCTGTTTGGATATCAAATTCGTCAACCAAAATTCGTCCTGATTCAGCCTCATATAGTCGTTGTACTAATTTTGATATAGTACTTTTACCAGAACCACTGCGGCCAACAATTCCAATAAACATTCCTGGTTTGATATCGAAGGATACACCTTTAAGTGCAGGTTCTTTGTCAGGTTGGTAACGGAAAACTACTTGCTCAAAGCTTACTCTTCCTTTTACTAATGGCAATACTACACCATTTTCTGACATTGCTTCTGGGGGATTGTTGAGGATATCTCCAATCCGGTTAACTGATAGTAATACTTGCTGAAAATCTTGCCAAAGTTGCGCTAAACGCAGTATGGGGCCTAATGTTCGACCAGATAATGTTTGAAATGCTACTAATTGCCCGATAGTGAAAGGACTTGCATCGGGATGCATGACCATATTTGCTCCTACCCAGAGAATAAGTAATTCGGATAGATGGGTAAGAAAATCGCCTAAGTGGCTGTTGATATTAGAGAGTGTGGAAGCTTTAAAACTACTTCTAACGTAGCGAGCAAATAAACCTTCCCAGCGTTCGCGGGTGGGGAGTTGGGCTGTATGGGCTTTGAGTGCATGAATTCCGGTGATGGTTTCTACTAAGAATGATTGGCTGTCTGCATGACGGTTGAAAGATTCGTTGAGCCAGTTACGTAGAATAGGTGTTATTACTATGATGAGGGTGACAAATGGTGGTAGAACTGCGAGGCTGACAAGAGTTAGCTTTGGGCTGTAAAAAATCATCAGCGCTAAGTAAACTACGGTAAAAAGGCTATCTAGTACTACCGTTAGGGCTGTTCCTGTCAGGAATTGGCGGATGTTTTCTAACTCCTGTACTCTGGCTACGGTGTCGCCCGTACGTCGAGCTTCAAAGTAAGCTAGAGGGAGCTGTAATAAGTGTCTAAATAATTGGGAAGATAAACTTAAATCAATGCGTCGGGCTGTATGGCTAAAGATAAACATCCGTAATATTCCTAAGCCAGACTCGAAAATTGTAACTAGTAATAGGGCAATGCCCATTACGTTTAAGGTTGGAAGGCTTTCGTTGACGATAACTTTATCAATAATGACTTGGGTAATAATTGGGGTGGCCAGTCCCATTAGTTGCAATATCAAAGAGGCTAGCAGCACTTCTGCCATTAATTTGCGAAAGCGCCACACAGCAGGTAAAAACCAACTGAGGTTGAATTTTTCTGTTTTGGTTAGAGGTTCTACTAACCACAAATGTCCATCCCAAGCCGACTCAATCATTTGTCGGGGTAGGCTTTCGCAGGTTTTGCGATGGTTTACCGGGTCGGCAACTACCATGCGATTACCCTGTACTTCGTAGACTACTACCCAGTTTTCTTGCCTCCAGTGCATGAGGGCAGGGTAGGATAAATGTTGCAACTTGTCCCAGGTTGTGCGGATATGTTGCAGTTGCAGTCCTGCTGTTTCTGCTGTTTCTGCAATGCTTTGGGGAGTTTGGCTTTTAATTTGTCTTGTTATTTGATTTAAGGGGATGGGGTTTTTTAAATGCTCGGTTAGCATTACCAAGCACGCGGCGGCGCTGTTGAGGTTAAATAAATAAGGATAGCCTGTTGCAGGGTAGGGGAGATTTGGGTCGAGGGGTTGATAGTTCCAACATAACTCTGCCCAAAAGTCAACTAAATCTAGCGATTCTACTGCTTGCCAGTCTTCTAACTGCCAAACTATGGTAGTAACTTCTCTGCTAGCTGCTCTAGCTTTCCAGTTACCGACTAGTTCGAGGGAATCTCCAATCCACGCACCTGCTTTGAGCCGGATGGATGCGCCTGTTTCTAAAGCTGATTTGCCTTTTTCTTGAACTAGGCGAACTTCGCCAGAGATAACTAAAATTACTTGTTGATTGCCTTGGTTGGGATTTGACCATAGCAGTTGTCCCATTGTGTAGCGAGTTATTTGGGCTTGTTGTTTTAGTTGAAACTGCTGGTCATCAGTGAGGAAATTGAGGGGGGGTTCGTGCCAGGGGATGTTGAGGGTGCTGATGTTTTGGGCTAGCATGGGTGAAAATCGCTCTGAATTTTTCTCTTGAGAACTTGTGCTGGTGAATTCAGAGTTTTATTCAGTTGTTACAAAAGTTTATATATTTGGTGTAATGTGGCTAAGTCGCAAGCATAAAATAAACTGGGTTTTTCGCTATTAACCCAGTTTTACTCGAAATCCTAATTGATGATGCTCTTTAAAGTCCTTTAATATCAACAGGTGATGATTGAATTACCTGTACTTGGTCATTAATCCTATAAGTAACAATCGCTTTGACTTGACCCCTTGTTGTGTACCCAATTTTATTGGTCAAATGAAAGTCATTTACAGAATTTTCGAGCGGTCCGAGAGAAATTACTTGTGGCTTCTGACTTACCAGTTGTAAGCTGCTACTTGTTACATCTTGAATTTGGATTTTTTCTATTACTAAAGTGGCATTTGCTTCCTTGGGGTTCTCCAAAGTGAGAAAAACGTCTGCAAATCCGATATCCCGATTGGGCTTGGGTGGTTGACCGAGTGGTGGAAGTTTCTCTTCCCTTGCCATCAAAGTAAGGCTTTTAATGATAATATTATTTGTTCCAGACATAGTATTTTCAGGTGTAATAGGACTTTGAGCGCTATTGGCGAGCGAGGTACAACCACAAAGAAAAGCGCTAGTTGCAAAAGTTAGTAATGTGAGTTCCTTAATCATTGCCGTGCCAATTTTTTCTAAACTTGAGTAGTGGAATCTTGGATTGGAAAGATAGCTAAGGCTTTAACTTTAGCTATCCTTATTGCTGTGTTCTTTGATTAAATTATTATGCGTTTGTCCACTGTATGATTCCTTGGAGGCTGTTAAGTTGCTCCCAAGTCACATCTGCATGAGTATTGCCCCAAGGATTGTGGAGGCGGAATGTTTGACTTGAAGAATTGTAGGAAGTAATAGTATAAGCATGTCGGTTAACTACACCATAACCTTCTCCATGAACAAATCCAGCTGTAAGTAGCCGATTAGAGTTGACAAGGTTAATTAATCCTTGCTTAGTCATATTACTCGCATATTGAGATGAGGTACTTAGTCCTGTAATTTGTTCCATAACCGGAGCCATCCAACCACCCTCAGTTCCTGCATAGGAATTACTGTTATCTCGTCCAATCCAACCAGATTCATTTAGTTGAGCGTATGCTTTTTCTGCGAGGGAAACCCAAAGTTCATTGCTGCTACCGTTAGAATTACCACCACCCCAACCAGCGTAAATAGCATTACCATATGCGTCGGTAGGCAACCATTGGTCTACAGTTACATAGTCAGCTTTACCATTTTTGTAGAATTTAACAGTAAATGTCCCGTCCCCATTGTCAGTAAACATATTCTGAATTACACCTGGTTTTTCCAGTGCAGCAGAAGCTAAGGTTGCCACTAAATAACAGTTTCCCACACCACCTTGACGAATATCATTATGGCTAATTCCATTCTGGAACAGCGAACCATTAGCTTTTCGATAAGTACCGTTAGCTGTGGGCTGGTCTGTACCCATAAACCACTTACTAACTAACTGTTCGGTTTGTGTTGCAATGCTACCAGCATATAGATTACCAATGCCGGAGCGAGTATTCGCTGGGTCTCCATTAAAAACTTTATTCGATAAAACACGCACGCTATCTGACATTGAGAAGCTATTGATAATTCTCCGCAAATCACCTAACTCGTTGGCGTCTATTCCAGAATCGTCCATCGCACTGCGAGAAAGCAACATCATATCAGTACGGCTTAATGAACCATCGCTGTATAATCTACGTGCCCAATTGGCGGTACCTTTATCTTTAAGGTTTTGGCTATACCAATCGGAGGTAGATGTAGTTGGTGTCGCCAAGAAGTCCATTTTGTAATCAGTTGCACTACCATCAAAAGAACTTACTTTTAAGTAATAAGTTCCTGCATTAAGGGTTGTATTAAACGCTTCTGAAGTACCGAATGTGTAAGCTTTACCTTGGGTTTTTGCATTGGCAGAACTGCAAATTACATTACCGGAACTATCTAATAAACGAATATCAGCATCAGCACTTAGCCCAGACATTACTAAGCTAAAGTCGCTACGATTGTTTAGATTAATTTGGAAATAATCTTGACTGTCGGAGCCACCAATACTCTCACTATAGGCATACCAATTATTTAAAGGCAACCATTTGGTAGCAGTAGACATGGAGCCACCAGCATCTGTTGATGACAAAGCGTTACTATGATTGCCTTGGGTAATGCCATTTAAGCTAGTGCTGCTGTTTAAGTCGCTGCTAGAACTACTGCGATTTTGAAGATTTAAACCAGGGAAATTACTGGTATCCAAACTTCCCAAAGAAGACGTCAATGCAGCAGATGTGGTGTTAGATAATTTGGTATCGAGACTGTTAGATGACTGTGATTTGTGAAACATGATACTTATACTCCAAAGATGTAAGATTTTTCAGGTAAAATTTGTAAGTAGATGCACTCGCGCAAATCCACTCGTGACTTGCAAATAAGCGAGTTATTTTTTGCTTTGTCTGCATTTGAAAATGCGCGAATTGTAAGAAAACTTTTGCTGTTTAACAGGAGTGGAAACAAATTAACCTTTGTAGCTGTAGCGCTTGTTTCTCCTGTAATACCTATTATTTCAATAGGATGAAATTAATTGATGCGGTTGAGGCTTTTGTGAATTATAGGAATGTGCAGATGGATTTAATTTGTTTGATTGCAATGACTTAGTTTTATTAAAACTAATACAACCTAGAAGCTATAGCCTAGACCAACCTTCCAAACATTTGCACCATTAAGAAAGGTTCCATCACCATAGAGAACGATATTTTTAGTAATTTCTGCTTCAGCACCAGCAGTTAATACACCACCTGCATTAACCGCAATAGAAGTTTGACCATCAGAAGCCCCAAGTACAGCGTAGCCACCACCAACATAGAGGTTTGCACTTTTTCCTAAGCCAATATCGTAAGTTAGTGTAGGAACGACTAATGTGTAAGACACATCGTTTTCTGAGCCAAAAAACACAGTTCCGCGTAAAGAGAGTGGTACATCCCCAAAGGAGATGCGTCCGGTAACATTAGGAACAGCGCCACCTTCATTAAAACCAACGCCTGCACCTACATAACCTCTAGTAAATCTTTGAGGTTCAGCACTTGCGGGTTTTGCCGAGATAAAAGGAGCGCAAGAAATTACGAGCGCAGCAGAAAGTGTCGCAGCAGACTTGATGATGTTGTGCATGATAGCCTCTATATTTAATAAGTTGGGTTAATTATTGTGCTTCAGCTAGAATCTGAAATCAAAGTGCAGAATCTTCTGTTTTTTTTGTTTGAGTAATCGCAACTCTCTATATACTTTTGATGCGAAATTTGAGGTTTTATTCAAATTTATTTTTGAGGTTGCGTGAATTGTCAGAAAAATTTTGCCGCTGGGAGTTTCTAACAATAGTGATAGTACAAAGCTTACTTTCACACTACTTATTAATCAACGATTTTCACCACCATAACCGTAATAGTAAAGAGTGGATGTTTGACAAAGATTGTGTGTATTACGGTCATAAGAACCATCTTCGTAAACAGCTTTTACGTCATAAACACACTGGGTAGAATTATTATTAAACCTCAATTCAAATGTTTCACCACTTTGGAGTCTGTGTGAAAGGCGGTTTGGTCCCCAATTGTCAGAACGTGCAGATGAGACATACAGCGCAGTCATAACTAAATCAGTATTATTATTAACTGTGACATCGCGTCGGTCTGCTAGAGCGCTGTGGACACCAAGTAAAGAAACTACTGGTAAAGTTAAGAATGTAGCAATTGCGGTGTTACGAACAAATTTAGACAGCATAAGAATGTCTCCTCAAAAAAACAGTTATTTTTCGAGATGAGAGAGTAAAACGTTTGTGATTCAACTTTTTGAAAGAGGTGTCCGTTTTTCTCTTCTTGTTATCTCTGAATATTTATGCCGCTCAATTTAGAACTTTATTCACTTTTACCTAAGTTTATTTTTTAATTGATGACTTTCTTCGTAATACACTGTGAAAGTCATATGCATAAAGACTTTTTTTAAAATTTGATGCATAAAGTATCTGCATGTGTAAAAATAATGACACCCATAGCCTATCTGTAGATAGATGTTTTTTAAATTTATTTGTCAATACCTTCGCCATTTTACGAGAAATAAAGCTTTCACCCTCCACCGTTGATTAGGCGTTTCCGTTTTTTTAGCTTTGTTGAAAGCTGTATTAACATCGTCCAGATTTTTCGGGAAGGGGTTTTATTTAAATTCCTGTGGCATCAAGGGTTTCAGCTTTTGCCGTCGGCTGAAAATAAAACCCTTATTTTTTCACGAGTCGTGGGATTTTGCCCGGTTTCTGTGATACTCCATTTTGGCGAAGGTATTGTTTGTGGATGGAGCTTTTAAAGATTTGTGATTCATTGTTTGACTAACAAGTGTTTTACATCTTCTTGTTTAGGTGTACAACTGCTACTGTCTGTACACTTATGCTGAGAAGTTCGAGACCTTCTTCACTTTTTACAAAACTTCATCTTTTTTTGGGAACCTTTCATTAAAAAGCCTAAAAAAGCTACCCTATATGCTTTGTAGGTTTTGTGCCTTATCATCTTTATGTCAAATGACTAATAATTGAATAAAATCCATCTTAAGAAGGATGTTTACTTGCGTAACCTGATTGATTAAAAAATATCTATATTGTGATTGATAATACTTCCTACTTATGTAATACTTTGTGATAGCTTTCCCTAGAGCATCGGTCGAGTAGAAGTGGTTGACATAAAAGTCAAATTATGGGTGTGGCTAAAATCAAACATTGAGACGCCCTTGTATCAATGCTCGACAGCCAGGATTTAATCTAAAAATGAAGGTTTTGACCCAATGCATAAATTTAAATTTTAGTCAATATATATTACTTGGCCGACGCTCTAGCAGAGGTTTTCGTCTAACTAGTGTTTTAGTAAAAAATATTACTTCGAGGAGCGTTTCATGGAAGTTAGCTGCTTGATACGCAGCTTGCTGCTAACTTTTTCTGCCTTATTAGCAGGAGTAAGTACAGTAAAAGCACAAACTACTTTTAGTGATAATTTTATATTTTTTTTAGAGGAAGCCAGGAGTCAAGAGACACCAAGCTTGACATTAGAAGCATCTTATCAGTTCGCAAAGACTCCTAACTCTAACCCAATTCCGTCACCCACTCCATCGGAAAATTCATCTCCAAATTCATCTGCAAAACCAGAAACGCAGACGCAAGAAAATTTACCCAAGAAAGAGGAGCCAAAAGCAGAATGCTCGCTAAAGGATTCTTTCGTAGAACCGAAAACAATTGCTATTGGTAAAATTCAGGTGACAGGTAGCAGAATTTTGAACGAAGATGACCTCAAACCAATTTTGGCATCTTTTACAGACCAAGAACCCACCCCAGAAAAACTTGAGGAAGCTGTAGATAAGATTACTTTGTTGTATTTAACAATACCTTCGCCAAAATGGAGTATCACAGAAACCGGGCAAAATCCCACGACTCGTGAAAAAATAAGGGTTTTATTTTCAGCCGACGGCAAAAGCTGAAACCCTTGATGCCACAGGAATTTAAATAAAACCCCTTCCCGAAAAATCTGGACGATGTTAATACAGCTTTCAACAAAGCTAAAAAAACGGAAACGCCTAATCAACGGTGGAGGGTGAAAGCTTTATTTCTCGTAAAATGGCGAAGGTATTGATTTAAATAAGGGGTATATCAATTCAAGAGCAAAAATAGAAAAGAATAGTGATGGAAAAATAGAAATTAGGGTAATTGAAGGACGGATAGGAAAAATAGAGGTTTTCGGACTTCGTAATGTCAATCCATCTTATATTTGTAGTCGTATTCGTCTTGGTGCTACTGTTCCTCTAAACTCATCTGATTTGGAAAATCAATTGCGTTTATTGCGTGCAGACCCTTTGTTTGAAAATGTAGAAGCGACTTTACGCGCACCAGATAAGCCTTCAAGGGAGCTTTCAAGGGAGAATATTCTTCAGCGTGCGCTGAATAAACCTAAGTTCAGCGAAAATATAGTTAACTCTTCAGCAGAGAAAAAAGAAAAACAAGGTGCTAGTACTCTTGTTGTCAGAGTGAAGGAAGCAAATCCATTTACTGCTAGTGTAAGTATAGATAATTACTTTCCTCCAGTAGTTGGGTCGCAAAGATTTGGTACTGAATTACGTTACCGCAACTTCACTGGTATTGGGGATGAAATAGCAGCTTCCTATTATCGTTCGTTTACTGGGGGTGCTGAGGTTTGGGATTTTATTTATCGAGTTCCCTTGAATCCGATGAATGGTACTTTGCAATTTCGAGCAGCACCTAGCAGAAATTACATAACTCAAGAACCATTTAATAATTTTGGGGTAAGGGGAACGCAGGAATTCTATGAAGTAACTTATCGCCAGCCTGTGGTACGTTCTTATATTGAAGAGTTTGCGCTGTCTCTTAATTTTACTTATCAAAACGGTCAGACTTTTATCTTCGATAATATACCTCTTCCATTTTTACAAGGACCCAATACAGAAGGTGTCACCCGGACTAGCGTAATCAAGTTTAGTCAAGAATACAGCAAACGCGATACCCAAGGAGCTTGGTCTTTACGTTCTCAATTTAGTTTGGGTACAGGTTTATTTGATGCTACTGTTAATAGCGCACCGGCTCCTGACGGTCGCTTTTTCGCTTGGCTAGGCCAAGTACAGCGCGTACAGCGACTTAGTGATGACCATTTATTGCTGATGCAATTGGACTTGCAACTTACACCTGATAATTTGTTGACTTCCCAGCAATTTATAATCGGAGGTGGACAATCTTTACGAGGGTATCGGGAAAACCTCCGTACTGGTGATAATGGATTTCGCTTTTCGATAGAAGATAGATTTACATTTTTACGAGATAAATCGGGATATGCAACGTTCCAGCTAGCACCTTATGTTGATTTAGGTGCGGTTTGGAATAATGCTGGTAATCCAAATAGGATAGCAAATGAAAACTTTTTGGTAAACACGGGTTTGGGTGTTTTGTGGAATAAAGCTTTTGGATTAGATGGTTTAAATCTCAGATTTGACTACAGTATTCCAATCTTAGCTACTAGTGACAGGGGAGATGATATCCAAGATACAGCGTTGTATTTTAGCGTTCGTTATCAACCTTGGTAATTATTAAAATACATTGTAGAAACACACAAAATGAAAGCTTCCCGTAAAGGGAAGCCTTTCTCAAAAGTATGGGAATTTCGTGTCTCTACTGTATGATTACCAATTACCAAGGACTACCAATCATCGTGAAGCCAGACCAAAAATAGGGATGAGATAAATCATTGTAATCGACCTTTAAACCCAAAGGCTCTCTTTGAGGTTTGTTTCCATCTAACCAAACTAAAGTTTCTTTATTTTCTATTCTTACGTCACCTCTTAGCATTGCTAACTGCGCTTGTCTAAGCGCTTCTGATTTGATGCGTGCTGTTTTTAATTGTTGATAAAATTCAGTTGTCAGCCCTAAAGCACCATCAGCACTTACAAACCACAAGCCAGCTAAAACCGATTTCACTCCTGCTTGAGTTGCCAAACCACCAAAACCTAGTTCAGCCTCTCTACCTTCTTTGTCTCCTTTAGCAGTTTCACAAGCACTTAGCACGAGTAATTCTACAGGTGTTGGAGAATCTAGCCCTAATGTTCTAATATCGTTTAATCCTAACCTTTTATTTTCACCAAGTTCAATATATGATTCATTTGGCTTTCCATCTTGAAATTTTCCATGTGTTGATAGGTGAACAATACCATATTCAAATTTTTTACGTTTATTTTCCAGATTCTCTCTTGTAAAATCTTTATCGAGGAAAAAATTATCTCCCCAGCCTAATGTCTTGATAATTATTTCTAATTCCTTAGATGCTGCAGGAAGCTGGCGCGAACTACCCATCGCCAAAACTTTAGCTTTATTAACGGGTAAATATCGTGTATCTGTTAAACTGAGGCTAGGCATTAACCCAACACTATATTTCTCGATGATAAATCCACAATAACCTTTTTCTTTTTGTTTTGTTTTTTCGTACTTTTTATCTTGACAATTTGCTAACCGCTCATCTTGCATTGCCGCTATTGGGACTGACCTTAATTTAGCATCTAATATAAATGTTAGGTTATTAATTTTTTGGCGTTCTAAATAGTCTTTTTCTATTGGCAGAATTATCCATTTGAAAAGTTGTTGGGCATATTTTTGATATTTTTTAGTATCGGAATTTACTTGGCTGGGGTCACTAACAGCTTCCTTAAACTCTTCGGCTATTTTCTCAACTTCTTTACGAGTGACTGGTTTGTTGTCTGCTGTAATACGTTGATAAATAGGTCTACCCTTAGCTGTTATAAGTATTATTGCTAACTGGTCGTTTGGATTTTGTTCGCCTTTAGTTAAAAAACCATTTATCTTGCTGTTTTTGTCTTCTAGCTGTGGCACAAAAGTTACATAAATTATTGCTGGTTTAACACCTGTCTCTAATTGAATATTGTGCAAGGTTTGGCAAGATTCTACTAAATTTTTTCCCGCTAAATCATAGCCAAGGTGTTGTTGATATTCGCGGATAAGTTTGCCTTCAAGTTCGCTAATGCCACCATCTGTACAAGAAAGTAGGTCTTGACTTTGTTGCTGTGAGAGTTTACTTCCCCGTGGAGGTGTTTTTGAGGTTCCCACTTGAATGTTGCCTCGCGCTAAATTATCGGTAAAAGATTCACCAGTGAAAAGTGTATTAGAACTGGTAGTAATATTTCCTAATGTACCGTTGGTATTAACATTGTTGGCAACTGATGGATTCCCAACAATGAATGGAGTATCATTCATCCCACCACCTTGTAAGATACGGATACTACCACCGCCACCACCACTTGTATCAATAGTTGAAATGCTATCTTGTGTACCGGGAATCAAACCTGTTGCACGGAAGAAATGCCCAGTAGTAATATCCACATTCCCACCTTGGGTCGTTCCTCTAGTGTCGATAAAGCCGACTTGCACATCACCTGGGGGGTCGAGAGTAACATTTCCTCCTCTACCTGCAAAACCTTTCGCAGTGATGCCTTGAGTTCTAATTTGAGAGGTTGACTGAATGCGAATATCCCCACCATTAAGGGCAGACGTATCCAGATTGCCTGTGGTAATAGCCTTTCCCCTTAAACTTAGGGAACCGCTATTAGTACCAAGAGTACCACCGCTACCATCAGCCCCACTTTCTATACCCGGGGAAATGGTAATAGCACCTTTGCCACCATTACCTGCATTACCAGCAATCGTGAAGATGTTAGTTGTAGTTATATCTCCTAAATTAGCTTCAAGCTCAACTTGATTACCATTACCACCATTACCACCATTACCACCATTACCTACTCTATTAAAATTAGTACTACCACCACCATCACCACCAGTGTTACCACTGCCGCCAGTTGCTGAGATATTTCCAGTTATAATCCCTTGAGAAGCAACTTTTAGCCATATTTGCCCACCATTACCACCATTACCACCATTACCGCCCTTACCTGCTGTTCCAGCATAATTACCACTATTACCACCATTGCCACCAGTGTTACCACTGCCGCCGATTGCTGAGATATTTCCAGTTATAATCCCTTGAGAAGCAACTTTTAGCCATATTTGCCCACCATTACCACCATTACCACCATTACCACCATTACCACCACCACCACCACCACCATTACCACCAGTGTTGCCATCACCGCCGTTTGAGGTAATATTTGCTGTTTTTATACCTTCAAAACCAGCCGTAAGTCTGATGTTTCCAGCATTACCACCATGACCACCAATACCACCAATACCAAAATTGTACACATAATTGCCAGCACCACCCATGCCACCTGTTGATGTTATATTTCCTGTGGTGATACCACCGGAATTAGCAGTTAATGTTATCTTACCACCTGCACCGCCTTGACCACCTGCACCTCCATCAACTCTACTAAAATAATTTGGATACCCAGATGTTCCTTCGGCTATTCCTCCACGACCACCCTGACCTCCTGTCGTACTGATATCTCCTGTCACGATACTTTCAGAAGCTGTTAATGTAATTGAACCACCAGTTCCACCTCTACCTCCTACACCACTTATATTACCTGCAATGTTGTTATTGTCTTGCGACCTACTAAAACTGTATACTCCGGTATTGCCTTTACCACCAGTTGCAATAATATTTCCTGTCTCAATACTTCCAGCAGTAGCTGTTAGTAAGACTTGACCTCCATCACCTCCATCATTTCCATCACCTTCACTACGACTATTATTACTACCAATATTACCACTGCCACCGAGTGAGGTGATATTTCCTGTTTTTATACCTTCAGAACCAGCCGTAAGTCTTATGTTTCCAGCATCGCCACCAGCGCCAGTACCGCCAATGTAATCCTTTATCGCATCATTGCCAATACCACCCATGCCACCTGTCGATGTGATATTTCCTGTGGTGATACCACCGGAATTAGCAGTTAATGTTATCTGACCACCTGCACCACCCCGACCACCTGCACCTCCATGATAACCAATGTTATTATCACTCCGAGTAAATTTTGCTACACCTCCATGACCGCCCTCACCTCCTGTAGTATTAATATCTCTTGCGACGATACTTTCGGAAGCTGTTAATGTAATTAAACCGCCTGTACCACCTTTACCACCTGTACCATTTGTATCACCTGCAATGTTATTATTCCCAGATGACCGATTAGAATTGTCTATTCCAGTATCACCTTTACCACCAGTGGCAATAATATTTCCTGTCTGAATACTTCCAGTCGTCGCTGTTAGTAAGACTTGACCTCCATTTCCACCCGCTTTACCAGATGCATTTGAATTATTATCGGAATTTTGAGGGTTATTTTCTCCAGGTTTACCATTAGCATCTATGTTACCTGTGGTAATGCTTGCCGCCCGAACATTTACAATGCCACCATTTAGGTTAGATTCAGTACCCGATACGCTAATTTTACCAGTTAACACCGCACTCTCTGGTTTTGCGATCGCTCCCTCAACATTACTAACTTTGCCATCTGTCAGTAATTCTGGCAAAGAAACAATAGGTAAAGTCCAAGTATTTGGTTGACTGCTATTTGCATTTAAAGGCTCAATTTCCAAACTCAGCACATTTCCCGGTTGGCTGATGCGTACCAAATTCTTCCCAGGTACAGCTGCCACATTAATCTGCCCTGCTGGTGCAGATAAATCCCCCGTACTAACAACCGTCCCAGCAAGAAAAGTCAAATTTTGACCATCTTTTACCGACAAATTACCAAAGTTGGCAATACTACCTGGTTGTGCCATCGTAAAAGCAAACGAAGTCGGGCTGCCCACAAGCGCAGCATAATCATTATTACCAGTAGCATTAAACCAACCAGAACCAAAACCAATACCGTTTGCAGTAGTAGCAGTAAAATTAGCAAGTACATTCAAACTGGCATTCTGGCCAAAAATAATACCCGACGGATTCATCAAGAACAGATTGGAATTGCCCTGTGTTACTTTAATTAAACCATTGATAACCGACGGGTCGCCACCAACTACTCGCCCTAAAATGTTTTGAATACGAGAGTTAGAAATAAAGTTAGCAACCTGGCTTTCCGTTAAACCAAATTTTTCAAAACTGTGAAATAGATTGAGATTATCTCTAGAAATCTGTCCCCCGGTAATATTCAATGTGTTGCCATTAGGGGTAACAATAGTTCCCGTACCATCTGCTGCTGGGATGATGCTTTGTGCAAGTACCTTGACCACACCAATACTTGCTGAAAGCGGAAAAGACACCAAAATTAGGCTTGTGATTTCTGCTACTAATTTCCCGACTTTAAGATAGATACGAGATGGAATACCTTGCATAGCAATTAACTTCCCCAGCTTATAGTGTTATCTATAAAACATCACAACTAAATAAAAATACTAGTTTATAGTAAGCGCTTAACTGCTTGCCATAAGCTAGATTTCACAAAAAAATTAGAATTGTGAATATGTTTTAATTTGAATATAGCGGTTCTTTGTTGAGTGAGGTACACAGGAAAAGATAAAACTCTTGTGGGGTGGGCATCGCAAGCCCCACCTGATATGCTTAACCCAAACGGTAATCGCTATAAACATAATCATGCAGCTAACTTAATTGGCAATCTGTTCGCCTGCAAGATTGTCTAAGTGGACTGTCCGTAGTAGAGTCTGCCAATTGGTATTCGTCTGAGCGTCTCTAGGATTGGCCTTACGCAGACTGGCGAAAGCTGTTACCGCATCGTACCAAAATCCTTCTCTAGCATAAATAGCTGCTTTTTGACTTGGTGTTGCATTTCTTAACTGATTCGCTAAAACTGGACTTGGTTGTACCCGCGTCACTGCAGTACTGACAAACTGATTCGCAGATGCATTATCAGGGTCGCAACGAACAACAAACTGCCATAAGTAAGCTTGATTAGGCTTGAGAGTTTTACCTACTGGTAAACGTACACCAACTACCCCTGGAGATGTTCCATTTACAGTCACGACAGTTGTTAAAACTTTATCGCCATTGGCTTGTGTTTCTTGTAATCTTAATTCACCTGGACGGCTGGCACTTAAAGAGTAGGGAACGTAAACCCAAAAAGTGGGACGTTCATCTATTGTTTGTCCCCAAAGATAATCCTCACCGTTTGCAAGTCTATATGTTGCTATTAAAGCAGTAAGTGGTGTAGTCACATCTGGACAGTTACCACCTTTACGTTTTCCTCCCTTTACCGTTCCAGAAAGAGTACCTGTTTTGGGTGCTGGTGGCAGTTTTATCTGTACTGTAGTTACGGATTTACGAGCATTGTTCCGAATTGGTTTAGCCTGCCGTGCCAATATTTGGGGAGAATAACTGATAAAGCTGGCAACTAAAAAAACAACACTCAAACCAATTGCTTTGTAATTAAAAGGAAAGTTTACTCTGTTCATCATTTCAGTTGAGATTTTTAAGTAATTAAATGTGTTAAGAAGTACCTTATGAAGAGTTACCTGTGACGCTCTGTTGACTTATGCCGCTAAACACAAAACTTTATTCAAACAAAATAAAAGATTTCTATTCTTTAACAGAATCTACAACTTTAACTATGGTAACTCTCGATTACATGATGTGAATTAAGCCGATAGAATGGCAATAGGTGATGCTTGATTTTGGTATTGTTTAGCCTGAAACGAAACATAAATTACTAATCCCGCACTTGTCATTACCAAAGCGATTGCGGATGGAAGCAGTGGGACCCAAACAACTTCCGTCAGAATAAGAGTAAAACAGACCCCAGCCAATATAATGAGTACTGTTGTGACACCAATTAGTAAGCGAGGTATTGAATTACACCGCCATGCGAGCATACCTCCAGCTAACGACCATGCGAAAATCCAGACAACATCGCTCCAGAACGGCCAAACAGATAACAACTTACGACCATCTTCAACTGCACTAATTATTTGGCTGGTCATCTGTGCGTTGACTGCGACACCTGGTATATCTTCCCCGTAGGGAGTTAAATGGCGGTCGCCATTATCATCTGCTCCTATTAGAATAATGCGACCCTCAATAGATTTACGGTTAACCCTATTGTATAAAATATCTGTGATAGTCACAGAAAAACCTGCATATAAAGGTTGTCGATAATTGAGCAATATTTGATAGCCTTTGTCATTGAACTGTTGGTAGCCGCCGTTGTAGCGTCGCAACCGTTTAAAGATAACAGAGCCTATTTGCCATTCTTGTTGGGAATTTAGCTTAATCGCGTACCCCTTGTCAGATAAAAATTTAGCCGCTAATAGGAAGCTAAAAGCATACTCTGTAGGACAAATGTTTTGAGGTCGTAAATTCATCGATAATATCTGACGACGAACTATTTTATCCTCCTTCCCTGTTGCTAAATCATTAAACCCAACATGTTCGTTACGTATACCAGGAGGTACAGGATAACCACCAGTACCTTGCTCGTTAGGATATCCACATATAGCGATAGTGCTATCGCTCTGTTGAAAATATTTCTGTAGTTCTTGTGTTCCTGGAGGTTGTGGTAAATCTCGATAAAGGTCTAGACCAATTACCGCTGGTTTATATTGCTCCAGTTTTTTCAGGGCTTGCAGCAATGTTTCGTCATACACAAAGCCCTGCTTTAATGTTTGTAAATCTTCATCTGTCACCCTCACAATTAATAATCGGGGGTCTAAACCTTCTCCTCCTTCTGGTCGCAAACGTAACATTTGGTCAAAAGCTTCCAACTCCAAAGGCTGCAACATCCCCAACGACCTCACTCCCACAACCAAACTCGTAACCGCCAAACTAGCTGCAAAAACCGCACGCAGTTTCAGCCGACGACGCTGGTTTTGTACCCAATCTTTCGACTTTTCCAACCAATCTTTCCAACTTGGCGGTGCTTCGGGAGAATTTTGATAAATAACTGGTAGCCAAGTTGCACAAGGAAACTCATTTTCCAGCCCTTCCAACTTTCCACGCGCTTCTTTAACTGCACAATAAAGAGACTCACCGCGATAAAAAGCTTCCAGAAAATATTTTAAAAAGGTTTGTGCTACTTTATCAGGTACAGGCTCGCGCATGACAATAATTTGAGGAATAGATAATTCTGCCAAAGAATGCGCCAAACCCAACCCATCACAAGAATTAAAAATCGCTAACTTTAAACCATTCTCAACAGCTTTTTTTAAAGACTGCTTCAATTCTTTAATCGTTAAACAATCATGTTCATTAATCTTTATCCACCCATTTTCCCCATTAATTTCGCTCGAACTATGCCCAGCATAAAAAAGAATATCCCATCCTTGTTCAGCCCATAAATATTCCGTCAATTCTTGACGCTTTGGTTCTTCTAAGAATTTTACATCCGCACCAAGAAGCTGCTTTTTTAGTAAATCAGCATCAGCTTGGGTATTAATTCCCGTACTGTCCCCCAAAATAGCTAAAATTCTTATCTTCGGCTTAGGAAATATTTGCCCAACTGTTTCAAAAACAGTTGGAATTACAGCAACTTCAGTTTTATTATAAGGCTCTAATAAATTCCAGAGATGCCAAGGTAAACGCTGCATTTGCACGTCATCTGTCTTGACAAGCAACCGCATCTCATCTGATGCTGAAACTTTCTGAATCAATTTCTCCCTTAACAGACGTAACTCATCAGAATTTAACCAATTATTTAAATTATCTCGCAATACCCCAGCTGCGAGATTACAATCTTCCAAAAACGAACCGCGAGTTTTTTGTTGTGGCTTTTTTGATAAACGGTACTCCGAATTTAATTGCTCCTGCTTTTTTGACGCACGGTATAACGTCTCTAAACTGAGGTAAGCCGAATGCCAATCTTGATAATTTCTGAGAATATTAGAGTCTGGTGGTAGCTTTCCCCTGATTTCTACTGAAGGATTTTTCCCCTCTTCTCCTATTTGTAACTTTACCGGAAATCCGTGTTCAAAGTTTCCTTCACCAAGTTCAAAGATAACTAATTTACCCACTTTGATTCCTCAAGGCTTTTATCGGATTTTGATTTTCGATAGCTTAACCCGTTGATGACGAGGATTTGAGAAAATTGTGTATTCTCTATCACACTCAAAAATTGATGTTGATTATATAACAAAATCCTCAATTATACTATTACCATCAAGTGCCACCTTAATACTAAATTTTTCACCAGAATGACCGCCTATCGGCAATTGAAGGTAATTATCTCCAGGTTCAGCTTGAGTTTCATTAAAAATAGCACCAGATTCTTCCAATACCATCAATTGCAAACCATTAGGGAGTGATTCGCTAGTAGCAGAAACTACCTTAATTACAATATTTGTTTCTTGCGTTTCTATTGTAGATGTAGAATCATCCGGCGTAATTAAAATCGCCAAAAGTACAGAAAAATTCCCCCGCAGAGTCTGCAAATGAATAACCTTACCACCACCTGTACTATTAGCTTTGATGGAAGTTGCATCAAAAATAGAAGCTAATTTGTCGGTACTTCTAAAAGCGGAAGCTAGCCTTAATTCCCCTGATGAACTAAGCAAGGAGTCAATAGTTTGCCAACCTGCATCAAACACATTTGCTAACCATTGGCTGAGGTTTTGCAGTTGCTTGGTAGCATCCACTAGAGTTGGTACAGCATCAACCGGCAATAATTGATGATTCAAATGCCCTAGTAAACTTTGCAGTGGTTGAAATTGATTAAGGGATATTTCCTCACCTTCAACATTTTGAGTAAAACCCAACAGTGCAGCTTCTGATAATTCCTCATCCATTTGCACCGCAATATAACCAACCCTATCATCCCAAACTTCCACTGGTACATGGCAGCTTTGCTCGCGTGCCTTTACTGGTCGGCATTCCAAACGCCCTACCCCTGTAACAAGTAAATCAGCAATATCATTCCATAGAAGCATAAACGGCTTGCGGCTATAACTTGCAGCAATATCCGTAGGAATATCCATCATCCGCAAGTAATTGTTAACAACTGACACAGCTAAAGTATTTAATCTTACTTGTTCAGCTTTTTGCGGTGTTGGTTGTCCCTCAGCTAAACGACGAGCAACTGCACGTGCTTCCTCAGTGATGGGTAACACAACAGTACTTTCATATATTTCACTACCGATTCCAGCCATGACCAACTCCTTATTAAATTAATTTATAAATACCCTTGTGACTCTCCAAACTTTTGCAAGCACGGGAGGCATTTTCGCTGATAAAACGTGCTTAAAGTCGCTAATGGAACATTAAACTCTTCTGCTATTTTTTTCCAGGGCATCTCTGGAGGCAACCTGCGTAAAATAACTGCTTGGCAGGTAATTTCCGGGTGCCCTTTAACATGAATACAGCGTAACTCACCCGTTGGGTCTGTTTCCACCCACTCCGTGGTTGATTCCAACATCGAAGGAACATGAACAGGTGCGGGGACAAATTCCAATGGGTCAATTACATCACCCGTATTTGAAAATGTCGGAGGTTCAATAATCTCCAATTCCTTTTGTTTCCTACCCCAAAATTTCTTCAATTCAAACTTTAAATAACCATTTAGCCAAGTAATTACACTACTTTGTTCGGAGTCAAATTTTTCACCTGTCGTTGCTTCACAAAGGTTGCGACAAAAATAAAGCCAAGTACGCTGTAACGCATCCCCATAATACGGAGAACTTTCTTTCCAGAGTTTACGCTGAATACGTTTAACAATCTCCGTCATCCCCCTTTGGCGTTTAAAGCTACCACGTGGTTGCTGACAGGTATCTTGTATTAATTGATTCAGGTCTTCATTAAATTTGTCCATAACACCCCGGTTAGGCAAAAACACAGTCTTTAAGGTATCACAAACCACAATATTAACTCCATCACCATCATTCAAGATAAACTTTTGTATATTTCGCACAAGCATTAGGTGCAGAATATTTTAGTTTTTTTGTTCTTTATTAGTAGAACTGCTACTCTCTGTATATCTATGCCGCGAAGTTTGACGTTTTATTCAAAATAAGGGATTTTTTATAGCGGTTCCTGGTCTGATGAAGTATAACCGGGCGGGCAGGATGCCCACCCCACAATATTTTTACTAACTTAATTTGTAATTTATTTAACTGAGAAAGGTTATACAATACTCTCTGGAAAGCTGATAAAAAATAAGTTGCGACATTAAAACTCTATTTGGATTTATAGCTATATACTTGAGCATCGCACTACAGATTATTAAAATACTATAATAAATTCCTTGCCTGTTATTTATGATACTTGCTAAGTAAGTAATAATTATTATAATACTTTACCAAGTATCAATCGATATCAACGTTTTTAATTTAAAGTTTTCTTTTTGACACCAAATAAAAATATAGGAGTAGCCGCATGAAGTATTACGGCTTAACACGCGGCGTGCTAGTAATATTTGCAACTCTATTTGCAACCGTAAGTACGTCAGAGGCGAAAGCTGAATTTAGTAATAATCTGATTTCTGATTTGGATTTAGACAACAGTCAAAAACTAGATGCAGTATCAATAGTTGGAAAAACCCCAAAAACATTCAATATTTCTTCGCGGACAAAATTACAACCAAATAACGAATCCAAAACTAAATCTGTTCCATGCTTATCTGCTGAAGGTTCTGTTGCTGTTAAATCTCCAGAACCGATTCTGGTTAGGAATATCAGAGTTGCGGGTAGCACTATTTTTACGAAAAAAGATATTGAACAACTCGTTCAAAAGCTCGACCAGCAAAATCTTACCCCAGAGCAATTCCCAACAAAACTTCAAGAAGCGATAGCTCAATTTTACCTAGATAACGGCTACATTAATTCCACGACGCTTTCTCCTGTGGTGAGCGATGATAAAGTCTTGGAAATTCAGGTGATTGAGGGTCGGATAGCCGAAATTAATGTTCAAGGAATTCGCGGAGTAAATCCATCATATATATGTAGTCGGATTAAATTAGGTGTTGCCACTCCGCTTAATACTAATGACCTAGAAGACCAGTTGAAGTTACTTCGCACTGACCCGCTTTTTTCTAATGTGGAAGCTAGTCTAATAGCATCGGGTAATCCAGGGGAAAGTAATCTTAATGTTCTAGTTATTGAAGCGAGAAGGTTTAGTAGCAGTTTTAGTTTTGATAACTATTCCCCAGCTAGTGTTGGTTCGCAAAGAGTGGGTGTTGACTTGCAATATCGCAATTTGCTGGGAATAGGAGATGAGATAGCAGCCTCTTACTATAGAACTTTAACAGGTGGGGCTGATGTGTTTAGTTTTAGCTACGAATTACCATTGAATCCGATGAATGGTACTTTAACGTTTAGAGTGGCTCCCGACCGTAATAAAATTACTCAGTCACCTTTTGACCAATTTGGAATTCGAGGAAACCAGCAGTTGTACGAAATTAATTACCGTCAACCATTGGTACGAACTCCCAGAGAAGAATTTGCTTTGTCTTTGGGTTTTGCTTATCAAAGCGGTCAAAGTTTTATTTTTGACCAGTTTCCCAACCCATTCGGTATTGGACCTGATGAAAATGGTGCTAGCCGTACCAGCGTCATTAAGTTTAGTCAGGACTACATGAAACGCGACTCTGGAGGAGCTTGGTTATTTAAATCGCAATTTAGTTTTGGTCTTGGTATATTGGACGCGACTATTAACAATGACCCAATTCCTGACAGTCGTTTTATTAGTTGGTTAGGTCAAGTTCAAAGAGTACAGCGATTGAATGACGATAACTTGCTAATAGTTTTGGCTGACTTACAATTGTCGCCAGACAGCTTGCTTGCTTCTCAACAATTTATCATTGGTGGTGGACAGTCGCTAAGAGGCTACCGTCAAAATGCTAGATTTGGAGATAATGGATTTCGTTTTACTGTAGAAAACAGAATATCCCTACAACGTGATGCTTCTGGGGAACCAACACTCCAAGTAGCCCCATTTATAGATTTAGGAGCAGTCTGGAATAAACCTGATAATCCTAATAAATTATCCAATCAAACCTTTCTTGCTAGCTCAGGTTTGGGAATATTGTGGAATCGTCCCTTTGGAGTTGATAATTTAAGTTTACGATTCGACTATGGATTTCCATTTATAAACTTAAACGACAGAGGTAATAACCTTCAAGATAATGGTTTGTATTTTAGCGCTCGCTATAAATTGTAGTGGCTAGTTTTCCCTCTGTTCACACTTCTCCATTCCCTCTCGTCATTACCAAGGACTACCGACTAAAGTAAAACCTGACCAATAGTAAGGATGTTTAAACTGCTCATTTTTTATCATCGTTATTTGCGCTGACTGTAGAGCCTTTGCTTTGATAGGAGAAGTTTTTAGTTTCTGATAAAATTCTTTCATTACTTCTAAAGTACCCTTATCGTTCACTTGCCAAAGAGTAGCTAAAGTTGACTTGACCCCCGCTTTAACTGAAAATCCTGCAAAACCTAATTCAGCTTCCTTACTCCCTATTGCAGTTTCGCAAGCACTTAGCACAACTAATTCAGCTGGTGGTTTATTCCATCCTAGCTGACGAATATTATTAAGTCCTATTTTTCTATCACGAAGTTGGATGTAGGAGTTATCTGGTATTCCTCCATCGAACTTTGCGTGGGTTGCTAAATGGATGATGCCGAAGTGACCTTGTTGACGTTGCTCTACAAGATTACTAAAGGTTAAGGCTTCATTAGTAAATGACTGACCTTTCCATAGTTCTTGTGTGATTGTGCGAACTTCTTCTTGAGCACCAGGTAATTTTTCCTGTCCAGTACCAGGAAAATCTGATGCGCCCATTGCTAAAATTTGAGAATTATTGATATTAAAGTGATTAGCGTCAGTTAGACTGAGACTGGGCATCAAACCAAGGCTGTACTTTTCCACTAAAAACTTTTGGCCGTCATGAAGAGCAGCTAACGGAAGAGTACGTAAACCTTCATCCACTATAAATACTACATTATCAATTTGCCGATTTTTTAACTCAGCTTCTAATGGTGCAACCAACCAGTTATAAAGTTGATTTGCTGAATTCAAGTAATCTGTGTTTTGTTGTAACTCTTCATCTGGTGTAGCCTTTTTAATTTCTGCCGCAAAATTAAAAATCATATTCAGTAATTCATCTGACTTTTCTCTTACTTTCTCTCTTGTCGTTCCTAATACAGGTCGAAAAACAACACTTCCGTTAGCTGTCACTAAATAAAGCTGTAGTTGATTATTCACAAATGCAGCATATACTAAAGCAGGTTTAACTCCTGTTGCTGATTCTATACGGCGCAATACTTCTCGGCTTTCGGCTAAAGTGGTTGTTTTTCCTTGAGAATTTGAGCTTGATAATTTATTCTCATCTAAAACCTGATTATTCTTTTTATCTACTTCTGTCGAATTATTTGTTCCAGAGTTTTGTTGAGTGCGAGCTATAGAAACATTGGGATTAATATTATTATTCATGACAGTAGAGTTAATAGTATTAATGTCAGGTTGAGTATTATTAGTTCCTGTGTTTGTTTGGCTATTAAATTGCTGGATTTGATTATTAGGTAAATTAGCAGGATTATTTACTATACTAATTGTTTGATTATTATCATTGACTTGTTGAGTAGAATTAGTATTGGGTAAATTTGTTGGATTACTTGCTGTATTTACTTGATTATTAGTGCTTTGTTGAGGTGCGTTATAATTTTGTGTTTCTAGAGAATCATCCTTTTTTTCCGTTTGGTTATTAGTTATTTCTGAAGCTGTATTATTTGGATAATTTGTGTCGTTAGTATTTTGTGAATTCTGCAAATTGCTTGTTTGGAAATAATTCTTAAATTGTTGAGTAAATATATAATCAATTTCATTGACACCAGGGTCTAGAATTGGCGGATTTTCAACCATGCGGGTTGAAGTTAAAGGAATTTGTTTTTTGACTTCAGGTTCTTTGGCTGTTTGTTGTTGCTGTTGTTCTGGAGGATTAGTCGCTGGGGGAGTTCGAGTTTCAACATTAATGTTACCTGCATTAAAGTTACTAAAGACTGCTCGGGTTGGATTTATAGTAGACCCTCCGGTGGTAATTGCTGCAACAGAACCATTTCTACTAGCATTACCCACAACAAAAGGTATGCTAGTCGAGCCACTACGAATTATGATATTATTCCCTCCTTGTCCTCCTACAGTGGAGATGCTGGCTAATCTACCGTTGTTATCAGTAAAACTTTCTAAAGCACGGAAAAAGTTTCCGGCTGTAATATCTACAGTACCACCTCTACCGCTAGCACCCCCTTGAGCGTTGATAAAGCCTACTTGAACATCGCCAATGGGGTCAAGGAGGACATTACCACCGTTACCAATACTACCACTCGAATTTATTCTTCCAGCATTAATACTAGTCTTTGCTTGAACGTTAATTGCACCACCACTGCTTCCAAAGCTGTTGATATTTCCTGTGGAAATTGAACCGTTAGGAGCCAAAATATCAATACGTCCTCCAGCATTAGTGGAACTGGTATCGAGCGTACCTGTAGTGCTATTGACGTTACCATTTTGACTGGTAATATTAATTGCTCGACCTGGATTAATAATGTTACCTGTGGTGATATCTTGATTTGCTAACAAGGAAATTGTGGCGTTGTCTGTTCCTGTGAGGGTGAAACCTGATGTGTTGATAGAGCCAAAGGGAGAACGTAGAGTAACTGGGTCTTTAAAAGTCGTATCGCCTGCTAAAGTAATCGTACCACTGCCATCAGCACGTCCAATCGTAATGCCACTAAATCCTTTTTGTAATGCATTAATGTCAGTTGCAGTCAAGTCTAAAGCGCTAGTTGTATTATCAGAACCGCCAATCACAATATTTTGATTGGGCGTTACAGGTTGTAATAACAACGTACCCGTACCGCTAACTGAATTTGCTCCTCCAGTAAAATTAATTTCCTGCGCTCTCAGAGTTAAGGCGTTGTTACCGATAGCGAGGGTGTTGTTGAAAGTAATATTTTGAGTTTCAGCCCGACCAAATACAGCATTACCAGTTAGTGTAACCGGACTGTTAAAAACTTGTCCAGAATCAGCAGGAATAATACCGCCTGCAATTTGTAAATTCCAAGAAGCGGGAATTGTTAAACTACTCAGGGGTGTTATTCCACCAACTAGGTCATTAAATTTAATAGTACCGCCAGAAGAAACGTCTGAAACGGTTAAACTTTGATTTCCATTCACCGTACCATTGAATGTAATATTTCCTTTGGGATTAGTGAATGTTGCGCCAGAGTCTGAAAGTTTTACTGGACCATTAAGGGTGATGTTGTTATTACTGGTATATATAGTTCCTGCTGGTCTTATATTTTGACTGCCTGTAAACGTAATTGCTCCACCAGTTCCATAAATTCCACCAGGTGATACAGAGTAAGCATATAATTCAGATGCTGAGATAAATATTGAACCAGCAGTATAGCTAACGTCTCCGCCTTTACCTGCAATACCACTTACAGAACTTTGACTAAAAGAATGGACTTTTGAAGTATTCGGTTTGGAGAGTACACTAATATCTCCACTAACAGGGTTCGCATTTAATGTAATTGAACCACCATTACCTGCATTTCCAGAGTTAGCACTGGAATAAGAGAAAAGAGCGCCCATATTAATATTACCTTTAGGCGCATCAAGTCTAATGTTTCCTCCATTACCCGAATTACCTGATGTAGCCCTAGAATAACTCCAAATATCCCCGCCATTTATTTCGCCATTGAGGGAATTAATAACTACGTTTCCCCCGTTTCCTGAATTACGCCCACCTGAAACCAGTTGTATTACTCCCTGATATTTAATGTCACCATTTGCATTTAAAAAAACATCACCTCCATTTCCTGAATTACCTAAGGATTGTCCTGTAACATTTTGGCTTTGAGAGTCTGCTGTTAAAAAATTTGTTAAGGTTATACTGCCATTAGGCGCATTCAGAGAAATATTCCCGCTATTTCCTGAATTACCCGTGGTAGATACAGAGCCAGCATTAATAAAAGCACTTGTGATATTACCATTATTAGCAGTTATGTTAACATTGCCACCTTTTGTGCTACCAGTTGCGCCAAATGCTCTTGTCTGTACCTCTCCAACATTGATATTTTTTGCCGAAATACTGACATTTCCCCCATTTCCAGAATTACTCGCATAAGAATCAGAGTGAGCATAAAGAATATTTGCAATATTTATGTTGCCATTTACAGCTTCAAGAAAAATATTTCCGCTATTACCAGAATCGTTATTACTTAATGACCGAGTTATTATACTTCCAATACTTATGCCATCGTTTGCATTCACAGAAATATTGCCGCCATTTCCTGATTTGTTTGCAGTAGATTCAGAGCCAGAGTTTAAAATGGACGAACTGACGCTACCATTAGGTGCATTTAGAGAAATGTTACCGCCATTTCCTGATTTACTTGTGCTAGCATAAATATCACCAGTTGTGATATTACCATTTTTTGCCGAAAAACTGACATTTCCCCCATTTCCTGAATTACTAGAGGAGCCGGTACTCATTAATTTTGCAATATTTATGTTGCCACTAAGAGCCTCAAGAAAAACATTTCCACCATTGCCAGAATTATTACCTATCGACCAGGCATATATGCTATAACTTTGAGTATTATCGCTATTCGTTGTATTAATATTACCGTTATTTGCCCTAATATTGACGTTGCCACTATTTGTATTATTGTCTGTGCCGACACCAATAGTTTCAAAAGTGACATCAGCAGCCGTAATATTAACATTTCTACCTGAAGCTATAATACTTTTACCTGCACCATTAAAATTTCTACCAGCAGAGAAAGAAATTGTATTTCCTGGCGCACCTGAAAAATTAGGTGATGTGTTTAGGTTAATATCTCTCGTTGCTTGCAGACTAACATCACCACTGTTTGTTGTAATATTGCCATTAATATTGATGTCATTGCTAGCTCCAACAGTTACCCCAAGAGTGGGAGCGGTGATGTTTATATTACCTGTAGTAATTTGATTTGCTAGTAAATTAATAGAGGCTTTGTCCATTCCTGTAAGGGTAAAACCTGATGTGTTGATTGAGCCAAAGGGAGAACGTAGAGTAACTGGGTCTTTAAAAGTCGCATCGCCTGCTAAACTAATCGTACCACTACCATCAGCACGTCCAATTGTAATGCTGCTAAATCCTTTTTGTAGTGCATTAATATCGTTAGTGTTTAAATTCAAATCAGTGTCAGTGATGGTGTTAGTAGGAAAGCCACCTATTTTTATATTTTGGTTGGGTGTTACAGGCTGCAATAGTAAATTACCAGTACCGCTAATCTTTACATTACTGACACTTGACAAATTCATGGTGTCAGCTTCCAAAATAGTATTGCCACTACCTGTTAGCAGACTAGTAGTACTGAAATCTCTAAAGCTAATTCCTAAATTATCAGTACCGATTCCGCGATTTATACCCGTAATTTTTATATTACCACTATCTGATTTGATTATTGTATTGCCATTAAAAATCCCATAAGAATTACTTCCAGTACCATTAATTATTCCTGTTATATTAATGTTTCCACTCGTAGAAGATGTTGTTCCGCCAATACCGACACCATCTCCGTAAAGTCCTGCACTACCAGTACCAATTATATTGATTGACCCAGTTCCCTTTGAAAGTATACTCGATAGTTTGTTTGAGTCTCCACCATACGCAATCACTCCATCATTCTGCACGCTATTATCACTACTAATACTAGTTCCTGTAAGATTAATATCAGCAGCGCCCGTGGATTCAATTAAACTAGCAGACTCTATGCTAATACCCCTGTTATAATTTCCCGTTCCGTTGACTTTTCCCGTAAGGTTTATATCTCCATCAACTGAGCGAATGATTGATTCTGTCAGTAATATGCCACGATTAGAGTCACCAGTATTACCTCCTACCCCTGTCAGGTTTATCTGACCTGTATTTGAAGAAATCGTACTATTGTTAATCGCAATTCCATCAAACTTTCCTGATGCTGTACCTGCTACATTCGCTTCTAAATTAATATTTCCCCTTGTACTTGTAATATTTTGATTTACAGCAATACTTCTATCAGCTCGCAAGTTCAAAGCAAAAGGTGAAGCCCAAGAAATTGGTGCATCAACCGTAATATTACCTTGTCCAGTTAAACCTGAAGTTGTGGTTACAGTCACATTGCTCAAAGCTAGCTGATTCTCTAAATCCCGATTGAAAATATTAGAAGAGGTTGTTACAGTGTCTTGAAAAATAGAGCCAATGCTAGTTGTTGCTGTTGTCGGATTTGCACTAATTGTGATATCCGTTGGGTCAAGTAACAGCGTCCCTTGTAAGCCATTTGTTGCTTGTAGATTTGTAGCTCCTCGATAATCGAGATAGTTTTTACCCGAAACCTCTGCAAAACCACCGTTTCCACTTGTTATGCCGCCTTGTGCGAAAATATTACCATAAAATGCTGTAGCCTCATTACCCCAAACAATAACGCGCCCACCATTCCCATTTTCGATAGCATTCGCATTTATCAACGAATCTTGGCTGACAAAAGTCCGAGAAGTACTAGGCACATTACCCCTTCCCTGATAATCGCCACCAATTCGCACATTCCCGCCACCATCGATACCAGAAGCATTGATATTGCCACTAACTATCCCGACTTTATCTCCTAGTACATTGACATTACCCCCAGTCTTGTCTGACACATCAATATTTCCTGAAGCAATCGCCGTCCCCGGTTCATTCGGAATCGCCATTCCAGAAGCAGATAACTGCACTGTACCATTAACTTTAGCCGTCACTCCTGTATTGCTATCGGCTATCTTACCCACTGTTAACAATTGTGGTAGGGAAAGAGGAGAAAAAGGTAAGGGATTTGCTCCAGTATTTCCTGGTCTCTCCAGAGTTATACCGAGTACGTTACCCTGTTGGCTAATTCGTACCAATTTTGTACCGGGAACGGCTACGATGGTAATATCTCCTCCTGGAGCTTTAATAGTTCCCGTATTTACAACGGTTCCACCTAACAACGTTAAATTTTGTCCTTCACCGACTGCTAGGTTTCCCGCATTTAGTACCACCCCCGGTTGAGACATTGTAAAAGCAAAGCTGTTGGGATTTCCCACTAGAGCGCTGTAGTTATTACTACCAATCGCATTAAACCAGCTATCCCCAAAACCAATACCATTTGCAGTCGTTGCGGTGAAAGCTGCGGGAACATCTAAACGAGCGTTTGCACCAAATATGATTCCTGCTGGGTTCATCAAATACAGGTTGGAGTTTCCCCCCGTTACTTGAATTAACCCGTTAATTAATGAAGCTTCACCACCTGTAACACGCCCTAATATATTTTTAATTTGAGGGTTGGAGAGAAAATTAGCAACTTCATTAGGGTTTAAACCAAACCGTTCAAAACTGTGGAATAAATTCGCTCTATCTCCAGAAAGGGTTCCTCCTTGGATGTTAATGCGATTTCCATCTTGAGTGATATTCGTCCCCGTACCGTCTGCTGCTGGAGTAATTGACTGAGCTTGTGCTGGTTGTATGGCGCTGCTATCCAGAAATACTGGTAAAGATAATGATAGTAAAATGCTACCAATAATTCTTGTTGAAGATATTAAATTATTCTGTTGCATGACTTCACCTCAATAAATTTTGTAGGCTACAGCAGGGGGTTATTGGTTCAGAGACAAACTGATTTAGACCAACTGAAGGTAATTCCAATAGTTCAGTCCAGCGAGCTAAAAATTCCTGATTTTTCGGGTTAGTGCGAAGTTCTTCGGCTAAAACAGTTACTGCGTCGTACCAAATGGTATTTTGTGCGTAAATTTTGCTGCGTTCTAGAGGAGAGGCTTTTTCTATTTGTTGTGTAATTTTTGGGTCGAGTTCGACTCGTTTTACCCAACCACTAACAACATCTGGAATTGAGGGTTTTTGTTTACAATAAACTGACAAATGCCACCGATACAATTTACCCACCTCTAGAGCAGGGACTTCCTGAGGTAAATTTATACTTATAGTTCCAGGAGATACTTGACCTCTGGAAAATTCTTTTTTGTAAATATTTTTGCCCTGCTCGTTACGTAATTCAAACTTTAAGGCATTTTCTGGCAAATTTACATAAGGAAGATAAGCCCAAAATGTTGGGCGTTCTTTTGTTGTCAACCCAATATTTCCACTCGAAGCGGGCGCTATTATTGTCAGAGGTTTATTGCTGTCAGCGCAATCGCCACGGCTTCCTGCTGGTTTGCTTTTCGGAGGTTGGTCTGTTCGACTAAAGTCAGGCTTTTTATCTTTTGCTAAGGATGGCAAAAGTTGACATGCAAAAATACTAATAAATATAGCAATGACATTAAATCGTAATATTCTGTTGTGAGAAATATTAAGCAGGTTCATTATTGAAATTTTAATAAGTAGGTGGGCGGGAAAATTTATAACTATGTAACGAAAAGTTAACCTGAACGGTTAGAGTCAAATTTGACACGTTGCGTACTGTAGTTAGCTTTTTCTCCTCTAGCTTTAACGCCGTCAATCACGGCGTAAGCCATGTCTAATTCATCATGAAATATTTGCCCACATAGTTCGTCCTTTTTAAGGTGCTGCCACTCTAATTCAATTGGGTTCATTTCCGAGCAATATGGCGGCAGAAAAAAGATGTACAACCTACATTCCGCACCCAAACTGTCACAGAAGTGTTTTTACTGACTATTTTCTCTATATGAAGAGTAAAAAAACACTGACGTTGCCTGTATAGTCACATTATTTACCTATCTCAGATGATATT
>JAESGU010000134.1_pt1 | contig 35092 bp, 43 predicted proteins | sample 9266271 | NCBI WGS metagenome assembly JAESGU01 (sample SAMN15740544, study PRJNA653495) | algae metagenome | isolation source: Scytonematopsis contorta HA4267-MV1 and co-occurring heterotrophs from mud... | place: USA: Palolo Valley Trail, Honolulu, Hawaii | collected 2009-07-25
TTATAAAGAGAAATGAAATGCTAAAATATAGCTATGACAATTCTGTATTGCTTTAATCATATACTTTATAGCATAAACTAAACTGTTTAGTTTGCCCCTGATGACAGCTACGCTATATTCACCCCTAATTTATCAAAATCTAGATATCCTATTGATGACGCTTTCTGAAATTCGTAATCTTTTTGGTCGAGAAAATAAGCCAGGTGAACTATTTTTAGATAACATTTTTTGTATTGAATATGAAGATATGGGGTTACAGCTGTGGTTTCAAGATGATATAGTTACAAATGCTACTTGTTATGGTCTGATAGAAGATTAGTGCGTTTTTAAGTTATAAATTCTGTTTTGGTGATGAGGATGCGTTAAGTTTTGAGATTGAGTTAATCTGTAAATATAGATTTTAAATCGCGATAACCGCTAATCACGCGCACGATTACAATACTATCGTCCAATACGTGGTAAAATATAATGTAGCCTTCTACGGGTATCCCTCTCAACGTTGGGTCAAGAGAGCTGTAACTTCTTCCTATATTTGGGAATTGTGTTAAGTACTGACATCTCTTATTAAACTCTTGTGTAAATCGTTCCCCTGCGTCAATATTGCGACTCAGAAAATAATCCAAAATATCATTTAAATCTTGAATAGCTTCTTTAGATATAACGTATTGCATTATCCCTGATTCTCACGCGCTAATCGTATTTTTTCAGATAATTGTGCCATTACCACGGAACCATCAACCACCTCTCCACGTTCGACTTGAGCAAGTCCAACAGCTATTTTTTGACGGGTTTCTTCTTCCCACTCCTGGTATCCCTTTTCCCATTCCTCCAGTAGTTTTAGAGCTTTGGCAATAACATCATCCGCATTTTCATATCTACCGCTAGCCATTTGTGTTTGAATAAATTGCTCGTGTTCGGGTTTCAGTTGAATATACATATTTCCTACCTCTAGATAATTAATACTATCACCAGTTATTATCTCTTAAAAACCAGAATGCTGTTAATTGCTGTCTGGTTAACATAGACCAGGTTTCTGCTATTTCTACACTGTTTGAGAAACTGACAGACGGATGGAAAACAGCTTTTCTCACCCTTATTTTATCTAATTGGTTATGTTTTGATATTCCATGTCAAAATCAAGGTCAAAATTATGGTCAAAATCAAGGGGTACAGTAAGTCAATTTTGATGTTCCAAGTAAGTCAATTTTGATGTCATTTTCACCCTTGTTTCATTTGTCTGTGACTTAGTTTTTGACTTACTTTTTTGACCTGGTGAGGTTAAAGAGAATGGACATAAGCCAGTCATATACCACATCCCCTTTACTATACCAATTACTTATCTATCTTCGTCGATTGGTCTACCGTTAAAGTGTCCGTATATTTGTGCTGCTTCAAACCAACTGGGGAGTGTTTTCTCAACTTCTTCTAATTCATTCCCACTGGTATCAACTAATCCATGTACAATTTGTACTCTTGGTAATGGTGTTTCTCCATTTGCAGAAAACTTTTTCATTTGAATTGTGCCAGCTTTACGTGCTTCAAATGTACCCTCTACGGTGCTTTCATTAGTAAAGTAGTGGTTAATCCCTATAAAAAACTCTTTCGCTTTTCTGGTGTCTGTCAGGTGCATAGAGAAAAATCTCATAGCTGGTTCTTTACAGGATGGTATTTTTTTAAGGTTAGTAAATTCGTCAATAATTAACTGCTGCTTTTGTCTTGGTACTTCTTTGATTCTGCCTAACCAGCGGTCACAAGCATCTTCTAAAGCTTGTCCGATTTCTTCTTCTGATTCTGCTTTAATTTGTGCATCCAATAATTGCCAAACCTTCCAGTTTTCTCCAGTAGCATGACGGTCAATTAGCTGATAAATTGAAGCATCAAAACAATATTTTCTAACTAGCGCAATACAAGAAGCTGTGTTGGTCTTACCGCTTCCTTGGGAACCAATTAGCCATAAAGGTTTGTTATTTTTAATGATTGTGTATAACCAACCATCCTCCCATCTTTTTAATGCTTCTATTAGTTGATTTACCCTTTCTTGGATGTTACCTTCTGGGTTGTTAGACGTTTCTAAATCATTGCTCTTATTTTTCTTTAACATTTTCTCACTTTCCTTATCCGCTTTGTTCTTGTCTCTAATATTTTCTGCAATGGTTTTATTCATCTCCGAATCAGCTAAATCAAATTGCTTGAGGGCTGATGCGTGGGTTTTCTCCTGTATTTCCTCTTGCTTTTTAACCCTATCCTTAATCGCGTCTACTGGAATAAAACCAGATTTAACCCTTTGTTTATCCCAGTTACTATTAATAGTTTGTGATTTGAAATCTCTCTCATTTCTAGCCCTGACTCCAGTAAGTTTGATGCTGGTTTTATACCCTTCTAATTCCCAATGGGCATTTTCTTCATTGATTTCACATTTCTTGCTCCAAGCTAGATACCCTAATCCAAAAGATATGGGAGCTATAATAAACCACTTCACATCTGATTTTGTTTTAGGAATATTCCTTAACTGGAGTGATGATTCTGGAATTGGTAACGAGGCTTCAAACTGTTGTTGTTCCCAAACTTCTTTTAGTAATTTATGCTCGTATCTACAATATTTCTTATCTAATTCTGCTTGGGAATCTGCACGTTTTTTGATATGTCTCTGTCCTTTATTAATAGTTGTTGGGCAAAATCTAACAATTACTACATCAAAAGGTCTTGTAGATTGACCCAAATATAATGCTGATGATAAAGCTACAACTATCCCCGAAACTGATAAGCCAGAGTAAGGTATTTTCATGCTTACCTCCTATCCAGGGAATCAATAATTGTGTAAATTCCTCCTAACCCCACAAGTACAACAACTATGAAGATATTTCTTTGCTGGCTGTCGGGTAAGTTATTAAACTGTTCTACTTTATTTTGTAATGCGTTATAGGTTTCTTTTGAACTGTCAGCCATCTTTAATAAGTCACCTGTCGCATTCCAAATAATAAAGCAGGCAACCAAAGTACTGAAACCAAACTTGATTAATTTACCCATACCCTCTATATTCCACTCCCCATCTTTTCTATCTAAATTAAAAGCATCAAAGCAATCTCTATTGGTAATATTATTAATTAAAACGCTCAGAGCCATTGCTAGCCCTACTCCCTGATTTCCAATTGTTAGGATTAAAAACCTCGCAATCGAATATGAAGTAAGACCCCAAAAGCCAGCTTCTATCCCCTTGAGTACCGATTGGTTTTTATTTAATCTCTTTTGTAAATTCTCCTTGTATTTTTGGATTGATTCGATTTCATCTGGTGTAAAACTACTATCTGACTCAATTGGGTAATTTGATTGTGGTGTATCATCTGACTCAAAATTTGGTAACATAGCATTGCATTAATTTATTAATATTGCTGCTGGATTGATAGATGAACAGCAGCAATTTTATTACTCTAAGAGAAAATCTCTCTAACACTATTCCACAGCTTGACAACAGGATTTGTAGAGAACTGTTTGCGGGGAATCAAGCTTAAATTACTGTCTGAGCCATTTTCTAGAATATGTTGAATTTTCTTTTCTTCGTATTCATCATCTGCTTTCATCTGAGCTAAAAATGGCTTGTTTGATATTCCCTCAAACTTAGCTTGCATTTCCACATCTACCATTTGTGAGTCTATCCAGGCTTGCAGTTCGATAATATCTATTGCATCATCATGACGCTGGGTTTCTTTCTCCAAATTGGCGAACAATTGCTGTTTGTATTCTTCAATTTGGTTCAGGAATCTGGTGTTTTCTAGAGTTACGTCACCAGCAGATTTATCAATTGCGGATGCTGCTTTACCACCAGTGCGGTAAATATCAGCTAGGGCTGTGTTATATTCTTTGGTTCCATCAATATAATCCTTGAGATTTTCTCGGATAATGGGCATAGCCATTTGCAAGCGTTCTCCAGTCTTACCCATATCTCCTATCTGTTTGAGTGATTTTTCATCACCCATTGCAGCCTTTACTATTAGAGATTTGGTAATACCAAACTTCTTCTCTGTTGCTTTGGATATATTTTTACCGTAACTTGAAACGTGGTCACGAACATATTTAGCTTTCATTTGTCTCCTTAGTATTTGCAGTAGCCATCACAAATCCATCCCTCTTTAATTAATCTTCTTTCTTGTTGTTCTGGAGTTAGGGGTTTAAGTCGTTCAAGGGTTTGTAAAAGCAAGGGAATCATAAAAATAATGGATACCCCTACAAATACTATGAGATTAAACTTGGATTGACTTTGATTTCTTCTTTCGTAGCATGTCGATAGTTGATAATGTTCTTCTCTGAAAAAATTTATCTTGATGTTGTAATCTGGTTAAGGATTGTTGAAGATTGGTTAACATATTTTCGAGTCGTTTTACTTTCTTTCCTGATGAGTAATTCTCTACCTCACCCAACATGAGGGTAAATTTTGTGTTGGATTGTTCTGTTTGGTAGTCAATAAATCGGATTAATTCTTCTTTGACTGCGGCAATAAATTCATCCTCTGAGACGAATTGGTTGTCTAATTCATCAGCTACTAATGCTATTTGTTCGGATGTTAGAGCAAAGCCCAATTCAATAGCTTGGAGGTTAATTTCTAAATTTTTCTCTTGGTCGGATATGACTAAATCTGATGATGATTCGGGGGTGTAGTTTTCTTCAACTGGTAGTAAAGTGCTATTTTCTTCTGTTGCTTGTTCTACTGGCTGGATTGCTGTTTCTTCCATTGGTTCTTGTTTGGATGGTAGGAAGTTTTCTACAGAGGCTGCGATTTCTGACGATGTTGGATTGTCTATATCAGCAACAACAGGAGTGTTAATTTCTCTGTCCTCAGTTGGTAAACTGGTTATTTCCGAGTTATTAGTGATTAATTCAGAATTGTTTTTCAGCATTTTGATGACGTAGGATACAATGTCCGCTTTATTTTCCAAAATGTTCTCACCATCTGGACAAACGCTATTAATCGCTTTTCTGATTTGGTCAGAGGTAGGGTTATAACCTTCTTGTTTAACCGACTTCCGAATGTTTTCGATGTAGTTTTTCATGATTTTCCCTTCCCTAATTTGATAGTTGAATATTTAGCATCGTACATAAAAGCAGATGCGAATACCTTTACTAATTCCTCTGCTTTATAGTTACGCTCCTTATCAAAATATTTCCCGTTTACTTGAGATACAGAACTTTGGAACCACCTAAGAATAGTCGTGCGGTGAGCTTTATTTTTAGTTCGTTCCTGTAATTCTCTGAAGATTACATCTCCCTGAAAACTTACTTTTTGGCTTGCTAATATAGCTGCTTGTACATGACAATCAATTAGCTGTTTTAGGGATAATTTGGTGTATTGCTTGGTAAGTTTTAATCCTGCAACTGTCTGGAGATTTTCTAACGTTACTTCCATGTGACAGTCACGTAAAATTCTCTTCAAACGATACCAAGCACTGTCTGAAATTCGACTTCCAAAATGCAATTCAAAGTATTTTTTGGCATCAAGATTACTTAGCATCTCCTACTACCAAACTGTATTAATTGTTCTTTAAACTATCGTTAAACTGCACGGGCGTTACTTTGCACAATCACCCACGCACCAGCAACTGCAACCACGATTTTTCGGTATTTCTGGTCTTGAGAGAATTTTGCAACCGCACGCAGAACTGGGATAAGTAAGGGCTGAAATTAAGGTCGCTCGTTCCCAATTCTGTGTGCAAATCAAGGGCAACTGCTTGAGGAATGGTACTTGCAGCATTTACTGTCAAGTGTCCTTACCTTGCACTCTCATAAGCTTTCGGACGTGATTCCTGCCTCCTTGTACTTGTTGGATTTTTTAGGTGTCTGGGTACGGATGCTGGTTGATACGGGAAATAAATTCCGCTTCTTTTAACTATAGATGCTAATATAGCACTATTCTGATAGCGATGGACATCAGTTAGATGGAAATAGTCAGAAAAAGACACTCAGGCATTACGATGGAGGTGTAATGAGAGTGAAAAGTGATGTGAGCAAGCGAATTAACGTAACGTTACCGGATACCTTATATGAAGAATTAGAACGTTGGGCAGAAGCACAAGGCAGACCTACCGCGAACCTTGCAGCATTTCTTATTGAAATTGGAGTAAAAGAAGGTAGAGACAAAGGCGAAATCCCACCACCAGTGCAACCCCAAAAAAAGGAAAAGAAGTAGAGTTGTAAACTGGCTGATTTCTTCTTCGCTCGTTGTTGAAACTGAAAACTTAGAGCGCCATTTGGCTATCTTACAGACTGGTCAAAGTGCTTGAGACCAGTTAGTGCATCTAGGATTACGTTAACTGATGCGGGTGTGAGTATGGCTTGCTCGAAATTTCCATATCATCCTAAGAGGAACATGTACTTGCGAAACAATATATAGCGAAAAGCGTTTTTTGCTTAACAACCGAGATATTATTGAATGCATAATTTTTATTTTTGGGAAATCAAAGATATTTTACTGAAGGTCTGTCTGCAGAATTAAAGTAAAATATTCTCTGGTAATCGTTCTTTGGCTTTATTGCACTTGCGGGAGGTCACATATCAGCAAAAGCCCTTAAATGCAAAGAACGCCTAAATTCAATGAATTTAAGCGCTTCTGCGTACAGATAAATTAAATACTTGGCGGAGGAGTTGAGTCTCTATAAACCTAATCAGTTAACTTCGCAGGTGACACTGTTGGATTCCTAGTTTGACACAGTTCTTCTTTCCACTGCCTGTACACATCTTACAACAAGTTGTGTCAAATTGCGCTGTTTTTTTTGCCTTTTACGGCAACCTCAAATCGTAGCAGCCCATACTTAGCGGAAAGACTCCTCCTCCAAGCGCTTCGGTACAAAAAATTTGGAGGGAGTATGCATCTAGAAAAAATTGTCACAAAAATTAACCAGAAATTTACAAGCCGCAATGATGCGTACCAGCTTGTAAATTTATGCTTTGCCAGTAGAACCAGTAAATGGTTCACTCGGCACTATTAACCGTTTTCAAAGAGGAAATCGATTGGCACCTACGGTCAAAAGTCAATTCTGCAAGCATTGTCCCTCAGTCATTTTCATTTTATTAGTTTAAAAATAACATCAGTCCGCCCTCATCAACCTTCCCGATTGGAACCAACCCAAAAAAATATTTCACCAAAACGCTAACAGATTTTGAGTCCATGAGGGCGGGAAAACTGAAAAAATCTAAGGATGATGACCGACGGATAAGGCTTACAGAAATTCTAAGCAGGCAATTTGTAATAATATCGGGAATAAACGCACGCTATATAAATGCGAACTTAAACCCAGGAACGCAAAATTAAACATAGCTCCGGACCACCTATTATTACAAATCACAAACTATTCTGACCGTAGTGGCTAATCGGCTCCCAAAAACAAAAGGAGACCGAACAATGCCAAAACACAGTACAAACCACGATAAAGCAAGAAACGAAAACCTTGTAATTACTGCATGGGTCATTACCACCTTATGTAGCATTTATAGCCCTATACTGCTTTCACTACCCCCTCAATCCGCTCCGACTGCACTTAATTCTCAATTCAAAAGACCTAACTACCTTACAGAAGCCGAGTACCGGGAGCTAGCGGTAAATAGCGCCATCCACCCCGAAATAATCGAGCGTAACTTCCTCCACATAGAAGGTGACACCGTTTACGAGTACTTGTTCTTCTCCGACCAAATCCCCCGCAAGAACGCAGGGAGGGTAACAGATGGCTTTTTAAAGCAGTACTCACACGCTTCTTTAGGTGGGCTATGGATTTCTGGACTTGACCCCCAAAACAACTGGGAACCGATGCAGTGGGGGCGATTTAAGCCCACAGAAGCGCGTATTAACGACAAGGGTAAACCCGTCAAATACGAGTCGCCACCCAAAACGCCCAACCGGGTAGCTTATTTTGAAGTCACCGAAGCTGTATGGGATGAAATCTGTAAAAAGTACAACATTAAGCGCTATCATTCGCCCTTGATGTCGCGTTTGAAAGACAAGCAGCACCTAACAGCAGAATTTTGGATATGGGTAATTCTCCACCCGGAAATCCCCATAATCCTGTGCGAGGGGGAGAAAAAAGCCGCTTGTTTGTTAAGCCAAGGGTATGTCGCGATTGCTGTTCCTGGTATCTGGGGTGGACGTGTTGGTAAAAAAGACATTGACGAACGTTTGCACCCCGACTTGCTGCCACTAGCACAACCGGGACGCGAGTTTATCATCCTTTTTGATTACGAAACTGAATTTAGAACTAGATGGTCGGTCTTTCAAGCGACCGTTCGTACTGGTAAGGCAATTGAGGCTGCTGGCTGTACTTGTTCCGTTGCACAACTACCAGGACCAGAGAAAGGTGTAGATGATTTTGTGGTTGCTCATGGTAAAAAAGCACCAGAACAGCTGAACCGAGTCATTAATGACGCAATTTGCCTTAAAGATTACCAGGACTCTTTTTACCTTAGCTACAGGGGGTTAAGCAAGAGATATACCCCAGATGTTACGGTCAATGTTAAGTTCTTATCCCATGCTCTGGGTATAAAAAATCAAGACGACAAGCCAAGTGACCCTATTCCCTATCTCCCCATATCCAAGCGGACTATGAAGTCCGATTCTGACACTTACTTACCCTTCCTTCCTCCCCCTCCCCCATCCCTAAAAGAACTAATTCGTACTCCCTACATAGTACTTCCATCAAGCGGAACTGTTGTACTACTTAGCGGCATGGGTACGGGTAAGACAAAGATTTTGGTGGATTTTCGGCGTATAAACCCCGATGTAAGATTCCTCAGTATCGGACATCGGGTTAATTTACTCAAAAACCTAGCTCTTCGCTTGAAAACAGAAATGTACTCCGCACTCGATTACGGGGATTTAGCCAAAGCGTCTGCCTTGAGCATTACCATCGACAGCTTGCACAAACTAAATACCGCATCCCTCAAATATGGATGTGTATTTATTGACGAAGCTTGCCAGTTTCTAACGCACCTATTGCACAGTAAAACCTGTAAGGAATATAGAGCGCAGATATTAGAGGTACTGGAATATATCGTGTATAACGCCAAACTGCTAGTCATTGCTGACGCCCATATGGACGACAAAACAATAGACTTCTTTATGGCTATGCGTCCACCCGGAGAAATACCCTACATCATCAAAAACAAATATTTAGGTGGGGGACGTACTGTTTACCTGTACGAGGGGAATAACGTGAGTGCCCTAGTTGCCCAAATTTCTGCACACCTGATGGCTGGTAAAAAAGTGATGGTAGTTTCCAGTTCCAAAAGGTTCGTAAAGCAACTTGAATGTTTATTAACAATGCCATTAAAGAAGCTACCAGATGATGAATTGGTTGAGAAAGAGGAAAAAGATAGTTCAAATAAACTCATTGTATGGTCTATTCATTCTGAGAATTCGGGTAGTGAGGAAAATGTTGCTTTTATTAAGGACATAACCCACGAAGTAAAAAACGTGGATGCCCTTATCGTGTCCCCCAGCTTGGGTACGGGAGTAGATATTGCTGAGTATCATTTTGATGCTGTATTTGGTGCTTTTTACGCATGTTCCCAAGCTGCAACTGATTGTGCCCAACAACTGCATCGCTACCGTCCAAATGTACCACTTCATATTTGGGTGTCTCCCAGACCTATTGGAGGGTATAAGGAGACCAATGCCAGCAAAATTAAAGAGAGGATGCTGCAAACCAACGACATAACAGCCTTCCTAATACGGATTAACAGGGAAACAGGTAAGCGAGGTGTAGAAAAAGATTGGGCGCTGGACGCATACTGCAAAATCCTAGCAGCCAGAAACCGCTCTATTAATAACTTGCGGGCTGATTTGTACGACCTGTTAACATCTATGGGTTACACACTTGTACGGATGGGTGATGCCCCAGATGAAACAGCCTCCGAGGATATGAAAAAAGCGGGTATCGCCTTAGATGAAGCCCACTACGAAGGGGTTGCTAACTCCAAGCCTATTACCGAGACTGAGTACCGTAATTATCAAAATCAAGATTACATTGACCCACTAGCAATTTTGTCGTGCGAGAAATTCCGTATTAAGGAAGCTTACGGGATGGACGTTACTCCTGAACTGGTAGCAAAAGACGACAAGGGTGGATTAATTAAGAGAATTATCGCCCTGGAGGCTGTGTTATCCGAGTCCGAGGGCACAATTCCTGACCCCAAAAACGGTAAGCTGTACCCCCTACCCCCCAAAATTGTGGCTGACAAAGACCGGGCTGAGCGGTCGAACTTGCGATTATGTTTTGACTGGAAGAACCATTCTGCTGTTTGGTTGGCTCTTTCAACTTTGGGAGTACCGGGTATCGTCAAACGTTTGGTTGATGGGCAGTCAATATGTGCTACTGACCCCGACTTGGTAAAGATGACAAAAATTGCCCTCGCTTGTTCTGTCCACATAAAACCCATTCTTGGGTTCACAGTTCCGGACGATTGCCAACCAATTTGGTTACTGGGAACGTTGCTTGACCATTTTGGACTAAAACAAACAGACCATAAAGAGGGACCCAAGGGCAAACAAGTTAAGTATTACTCGTTGTGCGAAAAAGAACTGGACTTTGCGCGTCAAGTAATTGCTTACCGTAAACAGAAGCGTGACATTAAAGAGGAAAAAGCGCGACGAGAGGCTGAAGAACAAGCGCGTCATCAGGCTTTTTTGGCAGTCCAGTATAGGGATAGAACAAAAGACAATCCCGTATCCACACCGAACACTAATGCTATGGGGAACCCATTAGGGGAGGGGGTGAATACCAAAAACCAAGACGTATCCACACCGAACACTAATGCTATGGAGAGCCCAATAGGGGAGGGGGTGAATACCAATAATCCCGTATCCACACCGAACACTAATGCTATGGAGAACCCAATAGGGGAGGGGGTGAATACCAATAATCCCGTATCCACACCGAACACTAATGCTATGGAGAACCCAATAGGGGAGGGGGTGGATACCAAAGGGAAAGAGCCTGAACCTCCCTCGGAGCCACAGATTGGGGATGATTTGGAACCCCTTGACGGTGACCCCACTCCTATAGACACCTGTGTGGAACAACTAAGAGCAGGAATTAAACAGGGGGTTGAAACTGTAAAAGCTCTCTTTAAGAGTTGGGGGGAGGATAGACGATGGTGCGCGGTGTTTCGGCTTGAGAAAATTGCGGAGTCAGAAAAGCTAATACTGGAGCAAATGATACCTGATTTCTATACGTGGATGGGTGAACCTTTTAGTTCAACCTAATTTCTAATGCCCCACCGACGTAATTGCCAGTCGAGTAAGCGACTTGGTACAGTTTGTGCTGTTCAAAATTAGGAGCGAATGGTGCTATAGTCATCAGTAGGTGAACACCTATCAACACTTATGGGCAAGATACATCTAGGTGCTAAATTTTAAAGCATCTGTTCTTCTTTGTTATAAGATTGGATAATTGTAAATGTCGTAAAGCATTTATTGTTGAGCGCTTATTGTGCCATCTAAAAAACCGTCTATAACTATTCGAGTAAGTGATTCCGAGTATGAAGTCCTGAAGGATTGGGCAGACAGCGAATATCGCACTGTTGCCGGACTGGTGTTAGCCCTAACTAAAAAAGCGGTTGATGACTATAGAAAAAGACACGACAATAAGGAAAGTGCATGAAATCGGGAAACAGACCGGACGATGATATAAAACGTTCCAAAGGTAAATTTGATTTTGTAAACGACCCAAGACAGTGGTCAATCGCGGCAAGTGAGGCAAATTGTAGGAAACTAGCCAAAGCAAAAGGTAAGCGGCTGGTCGAAATTATCGACACCGAAGATGATTTATTACCAATAGTTTGTATTTTTGAGGACTATAAAAATGAGTGAAGCAGCAACTTTAATACCAGTAAGCACCATCATTTCAATGTTGAGCGCTATCAATGACCGTGATTGGTCACGATTTAAAGAGCTTGAGCGAGAGTTTGTCAATCAAAATGGCATAGAGGTGTGGGAAGACGTTTTTAATTTCCGTGTCCTACCCGCGCTCGACAAAGAATTAAATAGATGGTTTTTGATTCAGAAATGCAGCACAGGAATTAAGTCGGTGAAGGTTGTGGGATGATTGACCAACGTCAGATTACGATGATAGCAGCATCACATGCATCCAATGGGGAAGTTGATTGTGGTCAATTAGCTAATACTGATTTTTTGGCTTATGACCCAGTTACTATCCCAAAAATTCCAAAAAATGGAACAGTAAACTTAATTAATTGGACTTGGGGTGGTTTATAACTCAATCCCCTTGGATTGTTGCTTGTTTTCCACTTGCTTGTTACGCAGTCTCTCTAACAATTCCAAATTCCAATCTTTCTGTTGACAATTAGCGCTCGAAGCTTCGGGCAATAACTCAGTGAACGCCTGTACTAACTCCGAGTCATCTTTACCACAGGCAATTATCACGGATTGGACTGACTGTAAATATTCAAGGGGTAAACTCTTGGGGCTGTCAGCTGCTAAATACAAAGTTCGCGGTGGTGTTTTCTCGTGTGGCTTATCCGTTCGGTCGATATCAAGCTGAACAATTGATAATGCCTCGATTGGTGACTTACAAACTACGACCCGCTGGATATCGTCAGTTGGTTGACCCCAGTATTTGACGTAAAACCAACCCTTATCCCGTTTCGTCCCTCTCGCATATCCCATAAAATCGTTATTTTCCCCTTTAGTCCCTCGCAAGAACGCCCCGCTGGTTTCAGAATCCAGGTTTTTCATCACAAACACAGCATTTTGGTTGTTGTCCGCGTATACCCTTCCTCCTTTATATAGAAGCTCCACAAGGTCAGACCGCAGTCCCCGTTTTTGGGTGAGGTAATTATGTACTAAAGTCCAATTAGAAGGGTTTGCTTGTGGTAGTTCAAACTGGGGTGTGGGTTCTGTTTCAATTGCCTTAAGAGCTTGTTGTTCGCCATAGCTCCGTCCTGCCCGTATCGCCCCTTCTTCCCCAAAACGGTCACTCAACCAAGCGACTGCTTGTTTAAAATTGCACTGGTTGACATGCATCACCAGGTCAATTGCCCCTCCCCCACCAAAATTCTGGGACGGGTGGAAGTCGTACCACTTGGAATTATCTATATTAATGACGTGATTTTCTCCCCGTAGTTGATTATCACCCGATTTTTGAGTTAATCCCAACTGCCAAGCCACCGAATGAAGCGGTAAGTCCCGTAACTGGTCAACTTGTAGCTGTAAATGTTGGACTTGTATTTTTAGTTGTTCGTTCTCAAGAGCGAGCTTTTTGGCAGTTGTTTCCATCTCGGACTTACGCTTGACTGCCCTGTCCCTATCTGCGGACTTGGCTATGAGTTGTTCTCTAGATAATTTGTTGGCTTCCAGGTCGCGACCGGATTCGACAATAGAGTAAAAGTCTTTTATATCCTGATGTTTGGCTACACTCCCCTTGATGCCTCTCTCCAGTTCCAGTTCGGACATCGCGTTGTGGTAATTGTCCTGGAAGGCTTGCATTTTCTTACGACCATCAAAGAAGTGGTTACACCTAAGTTGTCCTTTTTCGTCCAGCGGTACTAGATATGCGTGCAGGTGGGGGGTTGCCTCATCGAGATGGAGTTCTGCGCGTACAATGCGGTCGCCATAAGTAGACTGTAACCAAGAGACGTTTGCATCCACCCATTTATCAAGACGCTCCTGCTCGTAATATCCAGCCCTTAGTGGGTCGTCTGGACGGTAGTACTGGGGCGATGCAGTTAGGAGAACTTCGACCGCGTAAACAGCATCAGTTCTGATTTTGCGCTTTTGTTCGTGCTGTTCAATAAAAGCATCTACCAACTGTTCTAATGTTTTTTCTGGGTCGGTGCTACCAATCAGCCGGATATTTTGTTTGGACGAATCAGCGTTGGGGGTCTCTTTCTTTCTGGCAGTATGTGACTCAGATAATGCGAGGTCTGCTTTTTTGAGTTTTTTGATTCGCGCTATGGCGTAGGACATATTTAGAAGTAATCATAGTTTTTATGGTGTTACTGATTGGTGGTTTGATTAACAAGGGCATCCAAGCGAGTCCCCTTCTTCCTTATTCAAAGATGATTGGGAGTTGACGGGATATCTCTCTACTTACCCCGAAGGGGCGAACGGAGGTTATTTGTGATGAGCGCCAGCGAGGCATGGCGTAAGCCACCCGGAGGGCAAATAACCGTAGTGAGTACGACTATTTCATACCCCTACCCGAAATCCCCTTTCCGGTAGTCGGGGTGTGCAGGTTTGGCACAAATTTGGTGCAATTACTACACAATTTGTTTGCCCATATTGGATGACAGTTCAGGGTGGTTGGTTTTACTCTGGGTGCAATTAATGGGGAATAACTGTGGCGATTTGTGTGGTTGTTGAGCCAATATGGTGCGGTAGTTTTTTGACGATTAAATTGCATGACCGACATCTATATAAGTGTGGACGTGGGAGGCTCACAAACCAAGATTATTTACCAAAAAAGTGGCGACTCTAAACCCAATTATTTGCTCCTGCCACCAGAGTTGGAGGAGATTTCTCAAACCAAACTGGATAATTACATGGCGCGTTTGGGATGGATTGGTAGCCCACATCCCGACCAACAATTATGGGTTGTGTGGAATGAGCGCGTGGTGGTGTTGGGGGATTTTGCGTCTAAGTTTGACCCCCAAGACCGTCTGGGGGAACTTAAATATGAAAACGCTTTGTGGAAGGTGCTGGGGGTAATTGGGCTGATTGTAGAAACCAACAATATAAGAGTTCCGCCTAAAAAGCCCCTATCGGTAGAATTGGCGTTGCTTCTTCCTTGGAATGAGTACAACGACCGAAAGAAATTTGAGGAACAATTGCGTAAAATGCTGGCTGGTTTCCAGGTACGCTCGACTGCATTAAAGGTAAATTTGTCACGCTTTTTGTGTCGTCCGGAAGGTGGGGGTTTGGCAGCGGTACGAATTAAGCAAGAAGGAATAGACTGGTTGCGCTCTTTACAACTGGGTGTACTGATGTTCGGTCACAGGAATACGACTATTCTTTACTTCGACCGAGGACAGTTAAAACTGGGAGATAGTCCCCTGTTGGGTTTTGCGAATATGTTGGATATGGTTATTGAGATGACGAGCGGTTTAGACAGAGAGCGTTTGGCTGATGCGATATTTAAAGCACGTCATGCTGCACTTGAAGAAATCTATAGCGCGGATTTTAATAACACCCGTCACCCCAAATGGGTTGAAGCCGCATCCATTAAAGCTTTAGCTACTGCCAAAGACCAAAATCTCAGGGATAAGGAAATTCAAGATATTGGTAATGCAATTAAGGTAGCGACGGCTGAGTATTGGGACAAATTGGAGCGGTGGATGAGTCGGGTTTTACCAAAAGAGCTAGACGAAATGATTATTGGTGGGGGTGCAGCTTATCATGTTGAGCCAGAACTGGAGAATTACTTTAATTGCCAACCCAAAACAGATACTGAGTACAGTTCTAGTAGTTATAGTTACGGCAGCCCAGGGAAAAAAATTAGAGTTGAGGGATACCGAAGAAAATCAGGCAACAAACACTTTACACCAATGATTTGGGGCAGTGGTATGACCAAGGTGGTTAAACAAACTTTTAATTTGGAAAAACAGCAGTTTGGGGAACAGTGTATAGATTCTAGGCTTGTGGACTGCTTTGGGTTATTTGATTATTTGGTGGGGTTGGGTTCCGGCAATGAGTAGAACCAAACGCATGCGTGTTTCTTTAAGTCTTCGTCTGCAACCCTACTCTGGTGACCCAATGGCGGAGGTTGCTGAGTATTTGAATTCTTTGTCCAAGGATGAAGTTAACCGGAAGGTGGCAGATATTTTGGTGGCTGCTTTACTGCCAATTGCCCGTTACCACAGTGGTCAGTATACGCCAGAACAATTGCGCTTCGCTTGTTGGGAGGCTGCTGATTCTCTAAACAAGCACGGCAGTAATATGCGCTTGGCTTTGGGGGTGGAACAACCGCAGTTTGCACTACCGCAACAAGTTATGCCAACAGCGAGCGTTATGGTGAATAAATTGGAGAGTGTGACCAGCGGATATGTGACTGAATCCGAGTCCGAAACTATAGAGGAAACACAATCGGAGTTGAGACCAACTTCCTTGGTTCAAGGTAAGGCTTCGTCGTCCGATTTGGATAGTCTTTTTGGGGATTAGAAATTGCAACTCCACTCAAGCGGCGTAGGTGTGGGGCTTCTTACTGCTCCACCAATTAATTGTTTATCTTAAACCTGATTCAGGTTTTTATAAGTTGATTCAGGTAAAAACATTTAATTTATGATAGTTGATTCAGGTTTAAGACACTGTTGGTTCCGGTTGGAGCTATTTATCTACATAAGCTTATATACAGACTTGCATGAGTTATATTGTGTAAGTTGATTCAGCTTTTCTACAATTTGGTTGATTCTATTTTATTCACCTTTAACCTGCGGGTTGGTGATACTTAATTCAAGTTTAAAACAGTGTGTGGGTTATACCTGATTCTGTTGGTTAGTTAAAAATGATTGTCTCAATCAAAGTTGACACGAGCTATCCTCAAACCATCACGAGTTTTTTATCCCAATGTGAGCAAACTTTCAGGAAAATCTACCACCAACCGGCGCGTAAAAAGCCAGGGTAAACCTAAAAGAACTTCGGCAATTTCTTCCCCAGCAATCACAGGAATGCTAAACTCTTGACCGTCTAAACTAACAGTTCCAGCATAAATATTGAATTGTGCTTCTCCACGTGCAGTAAGCCTAGTTTCTTCATCATCAATAAGCTGCCAACCTAAACTTTCTGCATCTTGGGTATTGATGGCCAGCCAATCACTAAAACCAGTGTCCAGAAGGGCATCAACAGTTATGATAAAACCGTCAGATGCCACAAGGTCAATTTCAAAAATTAGTTCGTTATTACTGCTAAACTTACCTTCTATCAATTGTTTTTACTACACTCCTGATGTAATTAATTTAAAAGCACAAAATAACCGTTTTGGATGCTTTTGACGCGCCTCATTTTTGGCTAAATCTTTATCAACATTAAGGAAATAATCACCGCTATCGGGTTCAATAACGACATACCAACCAGGATGATTTTTACTTAAATCAGGACAAATATTATCATAAATCTGACGAGAACGGGCAATATATCCTGGGTTAGCTAGCTTGGGTGACAGTTGGCTTGTATACTGCCTAATTCCATTAAAAGGGCTTGTTTTCTTCGTCCGTAACCGATGCTGGGGTTCGTTGTGGCTCTCTGCATTGTTCGCTTTTTCGGACGGTGTTGTAGGGTCTACAGCATCTTCATTTAATTGGCGCTCTGGGTAAGTATTGCTCATGGTTTGTACTAATAAAAAGTTGCGCTTATCTTTAGTTTACCGGGTGATATAATCCCGTTTGTTGATTAAACTCCCAGCCAATTCCAGAAGTGTCTTTACGCTTAGACCAAGCAGTAAAAAGCGGTGGTGGTTGGTTGCTTTTTTCTTTACGAATAGTTTCCACACTTACCCCAAGTCTAGAAGATAAACTATCTTCTGTTAGTGGCTGGATTTTAACAGCTTGACCCTGGTAAGGATTGTTACGATAAAAGTTACTACGCTTTGGTTGATTATTTAAATTATTTTGAATGTGGATAATTGCCTCGGAGAATTTGGCAATCATTGGGGCGATGCTTTCGACTTTTTCTTCTAAATCAGCGATGCGTTTATTATCCGATTTTGTATTGCTACCAGAGTCACCCAAAAGCTGCGACTCTAAATTATCAAGTCTTTCACAAATTGTAGATAAAGATAAACTAGTGTTCTCTCGTGTGGTGTTCCAGTCCAAAGCTAATATTAATTCGTCCAATCCTTGAAGTAGTTCATTCGTATGTCCCTGTCGATGTAAACGAGATAATTCCCTAACTGCGGAAATTAAGGGAGTGGGGACACGAATCATCTGGCTGGGTTTGTTTTCGTCTGTGATTTCGTCCATTTGGATATCGCAGTTGATAGCTTTTAGCTATCGATATCTAGTAGATAGCATTGATATCAGAATGTCAGGAATTGGATGCACCAAACATGACTTGGTTAACCGGGTTTGAGTTGGAGATATCTCGTGGATGCCATGAATATGTTTGTTTAAAAACTTAAAGCTCGTTGAGAAATAGTTTCTGTTACAGAACTTGACAATATACCCTATGCCCATACCAAATCAATGCGTCAGTAATGCAAAATATGTGGGGAACAACAATTACCAAAACGCACGAGTTATTACGTAGCTTCGAGAGTGCGATTAAATATACGGGTATGTTTGTAAGAGGTGACGGTGCAATTTCTCTTGATGGGCGAGAAATGTTTAAAATTAACATATGTTGCGTCGATAGGGATAGTAATTAAAGGGTTTTTGGGGTATAAGGTAACATAAAGACCTATTATCGCCACCTAGTTTTTATGCCCGGTCGCATCGTTAAGGTTAATCATGATACTCTTCCGCCAGTGATTTCTTGGTGGTTAGCGCCGGATGTTTTGGCGATGTTATTGGCGGAGAAACGCAGCGAATCGACCCGCAAGGCTTACGACCGGGACATCAAGCATTTCTTTGCGATGATGTTTGGGGTGGAATCGAACGCGGAGTATGTGGTGCGCTTTTTGGCGTTGTCCCAAGCCCAGGCGTATGAGTATGTGGTGCGGTATAAGGCGGCGATGATTAAGCAGAAATTGTCTGAAGCTACGGTAAATCGGCGGTTGTCGGCTTTGCGGGCGTTGACACACAAGGGGCGGTTATTGGGGGTTTGTAGTTATACGTTGGAGGATATTAAGGGGGAGACGGTTGTTAAATATAGGGATACGAGTGGGATTACACCGTCTGAATTTAAGCAAATACTATATACATGCGACCCAACGACGGCAAAGGGGGTCAGAGATTACGCGATTCTGCGGCTGCTTTGGGATAATGCGTTAAGACGGGGAGAGATAGCAGCGTTGACGATGGGGGATTTTGACCGTCGTAGTAGTAATTTGTTGGTGTTGGGGAAGGGAAGGGGTAGTCAAAAGGAAAAAATTGATTTGACTCCTAAGACGCAGGATGCGATTTGTTTATGGTTGGCTTTTAGGGGGTTGGCGTCTACAAGGGATGCTTTGTTTGTGGCCTTGGATTTGAATACGCCAGGTCATCCCTTGACGGATGCGGGGATTGCTAAGATGGTCAGGACTAGGGCGAAAAAAGCAAATATAGATAAGCCGTTAAGTCCTCATAGGATTAGGCATAGTGCGATTACTGCGGCACTTGATGCGGGGCAAAGTGTGCGGGAGGTGCAGAAGTTGAGTAGGCACAGTAAGTTGGAGACTTTGATGATTTATGATGACAACCGACAGCAGCATCAGTTGCAGGTGAGTAGCGTTTTGGCGGATTTGGTTTGATGACGCTCGTCTCAAAACTGCCCAACTTTGAGACGAGCGCATGATCCGGAGTGGCTAGCTTTGCTCACCCCGTTTGTTTTCTCTCTTGCTTTCCCTTTCGACCTTCACCACTGCAGGCAAAGATGTCATGGCAGCAACAGCAATACGACCAAAGTCGTCGCGGAAGTCTTTGTCAACAACTGCGAGGGCAAATGAGCCAGAAAGAACTGATGAAAACACAACAAGAAGTATTTTTTCCATTTTTTACCTGAGAAAGTTTTACATAAGTAGGTTTCCTGCTACTAAAATGTCCAACTTGCAGTCATCAACGAAATAATAGGTTTTCTGGCTTCGAGAGAATAATATTCGAGTTTTTTGGTACGGCTATCACTACAAAAAATACGGTTATCACAACTTATTGTGGAGTGAGTCCCACCAAACAGACAGCATCTAGATACCTGGGTATCCAGCCATATATACCCATATTTATACACATTTAAGTACCAACTTCACCAGAAAAACTGTAACAATACATTTGAATAAAATTGCTATCAAGTTCGCTTACGAAGAATACTTGTTAAGTAATTCCTGTGCCATATTTCGATGTTTGTCAACTAGCTTAGTCGGAGTGATAAACTGCACATTGCCCATGAAACGACAAGCCCAATGACAAAACTCTTCGAGGGAACGTGGAGGTAAATCCACCCTGTATTCTAAATACTTTGGTTTGCCACCCTTTGCGTCTGTTACTATAGAAATTTCTTGGCTTTTGTGGCGTTTATCTCCTTCTTGAATAAAATTTATTGCACTTCCAAAAAATCGAACAACCACCTTGACAAACGGCAATTTACCTTGTCGCTCTAGCTGTTGTTCTCGGCTTGCTCCTAAATAATTTCCCCATCCTGTTTTCAGCAGTTGATGTGCTAGAAGCAAGCTTTTCTGTTGTTTTTCTTTTCCTCGACCTGAAGCATCTATTAGCTTGAAGTTATCACTAAATCTATCTAGTCTGGACATTGCCAAATGACCAGTTTGGTAATCTTCATGAAGGAGATACCATGCAATGTCTGAATAAACAAGCTGTAGAGGATAAACAGTTATGAAATGTGTACCATTATTGCTGTGATATGGGTTGCGGCAACGATATATTTCAATTACTTGACCTTTGATAATTGCTGTTTCTAATTCCTTGAGTAACTCGAATAGTGTGCCTCGATATTTGCTTTGAGACATCATTTCTTCGGGGTTGGTGTGGATAATTGGGCGGTCAATATAAGTTCGTACTGGGTAAAACTGTTTCTCCCCTAGTCCCAATCCCCTTAGCCGTTTCTCTAAAACTTGATAAAATTGGCTAATTTGTGGGTCTTGTTGATACTTTGCCTGAGAGAACAGCGCATTTAAGACAACTTGTAGTTCCTCTCGGTTCAATGCGCCACAACCCAAGTAGTATCCTTGTCGGTAAGTATGTTGCTCAAGGATGGAGTAGCGACGTAGGGCTTTGATATCTTTGCGAAGAGTATGTTCTGAGTAGAAGGGTATGCTAATGCCCACTTCTATTGCAACCTCCTGAAGATGAGCCAAGACTTCTTGCAACGCATTGTGATGTTTTCCACATGGGTTCTCTGGTGAGTCAAAGTACCCTACGCCCGGATATTTAACCAAGGTGGCAATTAGTAACATCAGCCGTTCAAAGGCTTGGGCGTCGGAATACGAATGTATTGTACCTCTACTACTCATATAGCTGTTGTCAAATATTAGAAAGTATTCTCTCTAAACAACTTAAGAGACTTGAAAGCTATATACTGCCTATTTTTGCAAAATTTTTACCTTTCAGTTGAAAATATCGTGAATTTTTAGAGGTCAGCAGAATTCAGGGTCTAATATGTTACAGATTCACAGATTAGGAAATTACACAAATGCAGCAATGCCCTGTCTGTAGCCACAAGCTACCAGCCCGTGAAGACCTCTTTTACTGCCCGAAGTGTCGGACGCAACTGCGCTGCAAGAATTGTAAAGCGCTATTGGAAATCGATGCAGTTGGTTGCGTTGTATGCGGTACGCCTGTTGGTATAAGCGAAATCACTTCTGATGTTAAAGTTTTAACAGCCAAGCAAGCAGGCAATCAAAGTACTGTCATCAATACCCTAAACTTTCTCGAAATTAACAAGGGTATTACACGTTCACTGGATGCCTCTTTCACAAATGAATTTGGGGTTAGCATTGGAGGCGCGGCACTTGCAGCAATTATTAATGGAAGGTCTCCTATCGAAAAATCTAAAAACGGTCGTGTTCAGGTACAAGACGTTTACCCAACTGAGGTACAGCAGCTTTCTTTATTCGGCAGTGATTCTCAACAGACTATTGATGCCGAAGTAGACAAACAAGCGACGATTTCAAAAAATACAGACAAAAATTCAGGTAGTTCAAAAAAATTACAAAATTCTTCCCGTTCTAAACGTGTGCGTCGTTCTGCTATGCCAGAAATTTTAGATATTGATCTAGATTCTGGTGAAATACCATTTAAGAATTTCTGCCAGCAGAAGAACCCTGCTCAGGAATCGAAAAGATATTTAGTTATAGCTACTTGGTTTTATAATTATTGTAATCAAAAAGAAATATCTACGAACCATATTTTCACCTGCTATCGAAGTATGGGATGGAACACTCCTAACGATATAAATAAACCATTCAGTAATATGAAACCAAAAGGATGGTTTAAAAATGTTAACAAAAATTTGTGGTCAATCACTCATATAGGACTAAATGTGGTAAATGATATGAAAGGAGAATAGATTTACGATGCAGTTAGAAGAGATTGCGAGTAGTATTTCAAACATTGCTACATGGTCTCATGTCCAGAAGATTCGATTCTTTGCTTGGTATCTACATTCATATCGTAAGCAAGACCGTTTTAACCCAGCTGACATTAGAGCTTGTTACGAAAAACTTTATCTGGATAAGCCTTCAAATGTCAGTCCATATCTTAAGCAGTTACGGGATAGGAAATCTAAGGAAGTTATTCAGGACAGGCGAGGTTATTATTTAGTACGGCAAATTAGAGAAAAATTTGACCAAGAGTATGGTCAACGCTCTATCACGCTTCAAGTAGATCAACTCCTAGTAGAGCTACCAGATAAGGTTCCTGATTTGGCAGAACAGGTTTTTTTAAAAGAGGCTATTGTATGTTTTCGCTATGGAGCTTTTCGTGCTGCCATTGTTATGACTTGGAATTTAGCATTTGACCACCTATGTAGCTACGTAATGACGTCACATCTAACAACATTTAATACACAACTAAAAATCGCAAATAAGAACCCAAAGCCTCGCATTACAGCTATTGCGAAAAGAGATGACTTCAACGATTTAAAGGAATCAGAGGTCATTGAGATTTGTAAATCAGCTAAAATCATTTCTGGCAACCTTCACAAAATCTTACGGGAAAAATTAAATCGCCGTAATATGGCGGCTCATCCTTCTAGTGAAGTTATTTTACAATTTCAAGCCGAAGATTTTATAACTGATTTAATTAATAATGTAGTGATAAAGTTAGTTTAGTCTGACTGGCATAGAGAAATATATAGCTAAAGGGTAATGCCAAAAAAGAAGCTAAGTAATGTAAACGTAAACATTCCATAGGGAGAGCTTGTCTAACTGCTCTCCATTTGAAGTTTTTACATTTACACGGTGATTTGATTTACTAAACCCAGTTATTTCCCCTCTAGTTATTGTTTCTGTTCCGTTGTCAGTGTAGTCTCTTACTTCAACTTGGTAGCCAATAAGTTTTTCAACATCAACATTCTCATCCGCATCTTTAGGCATGGTATCTATAATAGATTTTAATGTTTTCGGCAATCCTAACTTCTTAAATAATTCATCATCATATATAGCTTCATCCCAATCTTTCGCTTCTTTTAGTTGTTCTACTGTCAAATTTTCCGCGCCTCTCAAATTAGTAGATACCAGGTTCGCATCAGTTAGTTTTGCTTCAGAAAAATCTGTTTGAAAAAATCTTTCGTCTTGATAAGAAGGTCCAAATTCATCTCCATCTACTTCTCTCAACTCAAAATTAAAATCTATACCTTCTTCGTTCCATGTTCTCGCATTTACAAGTCTTGCATTACTTAAGTCAGTATTTCTAAATTTTGTATCTTGAATCCATGAATTTTCAAGATTAGCATTTGCAAGATTAGCATTGGTAAAATTAGCTCCAAAGAGTTCTGCGTTACTAAGGTTAACGCTACTAAGATTAGCATTGCTAAGATTTGCACCGCTAAGGTTAGCACCGCTAAGGTTAGCACCGCTAAGGTTAGCACCGCTAAGGTTAGCAGTTCTTAATATAAATTGAAAAAGTTCAGTATCGCGTAGGAAACTTAAAACTCTGTCTTGACGTTCTATATCATTTTCTAGCCTTCGCAATATAGTTACTGTTCTTATACGCGCTACATCTCTAACGGAATTATCTTTATAATTATAATTACTTCCATTTTCAAGCAAATATAATTCAGACCGACTTCTCTTATTAATTAATATTTCTGACATACGGTCAATATAAGCCTGAAAAGCCTCTTCACGTAAATTAGCTTCAGCAATAGCTTTTTCAAATTTTTCTCGTTGTTCAGCCTGTTCTTTTTCAATTTTTGCTAATTCTTCAGCTTGCTCTTTTTCAACTTTGGCTCGTTCTTCCGCACGCCGTTGTTCGCTAAGTTGAAACACGTAAATCATAACGGGAATTGCGATTGTACCACCTAAACCTAACCAATCCCAAAGTGTTTTACCTGATTGAAAGTGTTCAGTTTCACTTTCCTTAATACTAATAATCTTTCCATCTTTTATTGTTTTCTCTATACTTTTTGATTTATTGGAATCTTCTCCGAAACCACTCCAATTATATTGGTACAGTTTATATATAGCAGTAGTGCCTATCAGTAGGAATAATAGACATAACAATACCTTAACAGACAAGGACTTATAAATACCTTTACTTGTTTTCATGAAATACGAAAAAGCATCATCATTTTTATACACGTTTAAAAACGTTTATTCCGTAAACTCTACGAATAAAAATTATCTATTTTCAGAGAATTTACTAATTGATACTTAATCCAATTGTGGCGCTGACAATTGCCCCAAACTGTACCCACCCCCACTTCACTCTATAATTTATTCTTTAAATTGAATAAACTTGGTATAAAATGCTTGTAAACGAGATGAGTGGACTCTGCAAGATTTATTTACATCGTATTGTCCAAAATCTCATCGACACGTCGTTAAAATGTAAGCTTTTAAGCTTCTGCTTAGTCACTTTGCTCATACGCTGATACCCTTTTGATAAGGGTAAAAATGCTCTAATACAGGTATTTTAGTGGAACTGGTGACAGGGTAACCAAATGAGAAGTGATGGTGGCTCTAGCGTTGGTGTTTACCAGCTTAATCAGCTAATTCCAAAGTTAGATACCCGTCAAGAGACTCATTGGCACTTGCTAACTCAACCAAAGTTACTCTCCAACTCTTATCTTCTATTTTAATGATGTCTCCAGTAATTGGACGAATCCGAGTGTGCCAACGGTAATATTCAATTTTTTCTTTTCTTTCTGATAAGAAAAATTCGTGTTTTAGCTCCCAAGCGTAATACTGTAAATCATGTCCACGTCGTGCATAGTTTTCCCAAGAGAAGGGCTTGCCTTTAGTTTCTACGGAAAAACTGGAGTCAGTTAATTTTGGTACTACGTCATCACGAATACTGATTGTGGCTGAAACGAAAAGCCCTTCTTTCACACCTGTTTTGCTATGCCAGTCAGTTGATAAAGTAACATTTGAGACTTGTACTTGCCAACTTGCAAACTGTAAGGTGTCTCCTACACGAGGGATTATTGGCAACCAAACAAACCAGCTACCTGCTCCTTCCGCATTTTGTTCTACGGTGTTCACACCAAACATAGCCATTGTATTATCAAGAAAGATATCAGGATAATGGACAGATAAATTATCGGTCTTCTTCAACCTTTCTTTTTCATTATTTGGGCACTTATTGATTTCACATAAATACCATTGCGTTTGCATATGCTTTCCCTCTAGTTTATTTGTCTTCTTTATTTTGCTGATTTAAAGATAAAATTGTTATTGAAATCAAGGCTAATTGAAAACCTGTGTAAGGGTGGTTATCTATCTAAGCCTAACCATTTTTCTTCTAGCCTTGCTAATAAAATACTTGCCTCATCTTTATAATTTAGTAGATGCCCATTTAACCAGAACTTCACACTCAAGTAAGCACCAGTATATACACTTAGATTACCTCAGTGATACTATCTTGCTTAACCGAAAAGTATATGTGACTAAAATCACATGTTTAAATGATTCCTAAAACTGGAAGCCTGGGCAATCAAACTCGCTGGGATGTAGGATTAATTATCTAAAAGTCAATACTACTTAATGAAAATTATTGAAATACTAAAATTAAGTTATTTAAATTGACAATTAGCTACAAAAACCCATACCCAAAAAGCCTCGCTTTCGCAACAAGGATGCTAAGCATTAGCTTTCAAAACCACTGATATAAAAGAGTTTTAATTTAAGAAATAAGAAACAAGAGATATTTTTTCTTAATTGAAATTTTTGCTTAATATTTATTGATATTTATTGATATTTATTGATATTTATTTGACTTTGTGCTTGAATTATGAGACCATATTGGGTTAGGCTAATTTAAGAGTGGTTTTGACCAGGTGATACCAGTAAAATTATCCCAGATAAATGGTGGGAGTTTTCAGCCCCGATATCAGTATTTTTGTTCTGGTCGCACCTAGTCGGGGGAGTATGGTTTGGTGACATTGGCAATCTTATCCTTTCATCGATAATCAACCCTCACAGTGAGCGTTTGCCCCTGGTGACAGCTTCGCTATATCTGTTCCTATCTATTTGTTTTTTGGGATAATTTATTTTTTGGAACTCCCTTAGAATACGAAGAGCAAGGCATTTTACATTACTTCTCCGAGCAAAAATTATTGATACTTGGCTTAAACTCAGCTTGGCAATTAGACCATCATTACCGAACTCGTGCAGGTATTCATCCTCGTGCAATTTCTAACGCCTTAAAAACAATTCGCCAAAATCCAGCCTACCAAAATAGCATTAAAATCGCGGTTTGGCATCACCCCTTAAATAGTCCCTATGAAGACCGTATAAAAGACACTGGCTTTATGGAAAGATTAGCCCAAGCTGGTTTTCGCTTTGCCCTACACGGACATATTCATAAAGCCGAAAATAGCCTTTATCGCTATGATTTGAATACTACAGGACGTAAGTTAGATATAGTTTGCGCGGGGACATTTGGCGCACCTATTCGGGAATGGGTTCCCGGTTATCCTTTGCAATATAATTTCTTAAAATTAGAAGGCAATAAACTAACAGTTCAAACCCGTCGTCGCGAAGAATTAAATGGTGCTTGGAAACCCGATGCGCGTTGGTTAATGGGTGCAGGTCAAAACCCTTTACCATATTATGAAATTTTTGATTTGGTTTGAGTGGGGCTGAAGGGTCCGAAGCTAGTTTTTATGATACTTCTTTCGTTAACGCCAACCTGAGCAGAGCCGAAATGTACCAATGCGGTTTTGATGGCTAATTGTTTTATTGAGTAAGGACGCACGCTCTCCATCATTTTTAACCGGCTTTATTGGATGTACTTGTAGCGGGGTGAAATGGTGTCGGAACTTGTCGTTCTTGTCTTTGTCCTGTAAAAGCGAATACTAAAAGTCATCCAGAGTAAATAAAGATTCTAAATCTCTATAACCGCTAACTACACGTAAAATTTCAATTCCACTGTCTGTAACTCGGTAAAGAATAATGTAACCATTTAGAGGTACACCCCGTAAATAATCCTTAACCTCGGCATAGCTGCGTCCCATGTTAGGGAAGTTTGCAAGATACTTACACTTTTTATTAAACTCATCAACAAAACGCTCCCCAGCATCAATATTACGACTCGTAAAATAATCAATAATTCCCTCTAAATCTTGATTTGCCTCTGGGGAGATAATGTGTTGTTTCATCCTTGGTTTTCTCTCGCTTTACGCAGTTTCTCCCGCAGTCGCTCGACTACGACTTCCCCGTCAATTCCTTCGCCTCTATCTAACTGTTCTGCAGCGACTTCTACTTTTTGACGGGTTTCTTCAACCCAATTTTGATAGCCTTCTTCCCACTCTCCTAATAGTTTCAATGCTTTACTAATAACTGCTTCCGGATTTTCATATTTACCTCTGGCAATTTGTGTTTGAATAAATTGCTCTTCTTCAGGCTTGAGTTGGATGTTCATAATTTTTCTGCATGTTGGTTTGCTCTTGTCCCTCTATTATGACGCTAAGTCCGAGCGCAACATTTTTAGCTATTAAGAGCACCATAATGGAGGGAGCTTATCTTTATTCCGTTAGTGCTTCCAGTTGAGAGAGCAATTTTTCTATCTGTTTGCGCTTCTTCGGGTCTGACCAAATACGCGATTTCCTTAGTTTGGTAGTTGCCGCAGTAAAACGCTCTTTGTAATCGTTAGACTCGGTTTTTTGGGTAGAGTCTGAGGTTTTATTCTCGCTGATATATTGCTTGATTTCGCTTAAAGACAAGTTTTGGGCTATAGCTCGTTCTAAAAAGGCAGCGCGTTCATCCTTATCCTGAATCTGGGCGATGGCTTTGGCTTTGGTGTACTCAACGGCGCCTTGACGCAGTGCTTCAAGGATATCTGATGGAAGGTTTAACAACGGCAAGCGGTTATTAGCAAACGATTCCCAAGTCATTAACCCCAAGCCTGAAAACACTTCTTCAACAATTTTCAGGTCTGGGTTTACTTGAGTGTCATCTGATGGTTTTTCGTCTCCCTTGACAATAACGTTATTGTCAGTTTCATATGAGTCTAAAACATTTGACTCAACATCGTTATTATCAGACTCGAAGCTAACTTCATTGTCCGCATCTGATGAGTCTAACTGCTTTTTTCCAATAACGTTATTGGAAGATTTAGCAGCCTCTTTGCGCTCGTGTTGCAGGCGTCGCAGTAATGGCGGAATTTCTTCAATATTTCGACCTAGTTTGAGAGCCAGCAGTTGCAGGATGCCTTCAGTTTCCTCGACTGGGTTAAGGTCTTCTCTCAGTAAGTTTTCTATCAGTGCCAGTTGAAAAGCAGCGTTGTCGTCTAGTTCTCTGATGACGACGGGAACTTCTTTTAATCCAATTTCTAATGCGGCACGATAGCGGCGCTCTCCGGCTACTAATTCGTGTTTCTCTCCATCAACAAGGCGTACCAATAGGGGTTGGAGGATGCCATGCTGTTTGATGGATTCAGTTAACTGCTTTAATGCCTCGGAGTCAAAATAACGGCGCGGTTGTGTCGGTGGCAGAGAAATCTGGTCTACTGGGATGGACACTTGAGAATCGGCATTTAGTTTACCTGTGGTGTCCCAAGGTACTTCGATTTTGCTTTTAAGGGGTTGGCTGGCTTTAGTGCGTCTCATGATAAGGATTCTAGGCTAACGGCTATTTTTTTGAGGATTTCAACGGATGGGTGCTTTGGTTCGTACACCGCCAGGGGCATTCGCTCTTCTGATGCATCAACAAAAGCAGTTGAGCGGGGAATGGGGGCGTATATTGTTCCTGCGCCTGCTAGTTGTTCGGTGATGGCTGCTAAAGTACGAGTGTCCTGGGAATTGCGGGCATCATATTTTGTCGGCACAAATCCAGCTATTTGCAGTTTGCGGTTGGGTTTGTTACGAACAGTAGCCACCGTTTTTAACAGTTCTCCTGTACCCTCAAAAGCTTTGAAATGGGTTTCCAGGGGCACAAGAACATGAGTGGCAGCTACAAGCGAGAGGTAAGAAAGCAGCCCCAAGCTGGGAGGGCAATCTATTAATATAAAATCATAATCTTCTTCAACTGGTTCAATAGCTTCTTTAAGGCGGAAATCCCGCATCACAGCACTAACCAATTGCATTTCTGCTGTGCTGAGAGAAATGTTAGCAGGGGCTAAATCCATACCATGAATTTTCTCAACAATTGGCAGGGGTTGTTCCAGAACAATAGCATTGTGGACAGTTTGCTCTAATTCTCTCGGAACCAAGCCCATAAATATAGTTAAACTGGCTTGGGGGTCTATGTCAATAAGCAGGACACGGTGTCCCAGTTGTACTAGCTGGTAGCCCAGGTTCTGAGTAAGGGTGGTTTTGGCAACACCTCCCGCCTGGTTAAAGACTGCGATGATTCGGCTCATAAGTGAGTTTTGTTTACCTGCCCCATTACAATTAACGATAACTGGTCATGGGTCAATTGGTGCTGTTTATTTTGGAGAGGGGCGCCGATATTTTATTTAAGAATTTTGATGATGTTAGGTGCAAGCATATTCGGCATCGCACCGAGATAGGCGTGGGGAAGCAAAAATACGTAGGTTGGGTTGAGGAACGAAATCCAACATTTCCAAGACTTTATTGGGTAACACTAGCGTTCCACCCAACCTACAACTCTTCTATCCCTTGCAGTATTGCAATCACTGTCATTCCTTCCAAATATGTAAATAAACATAATAATAATTATGCGACTAGGGGATGGAGAAACGATTTGCATGTAATTGATACGTAACAAATTGTACAAATTCTGCTATTTCTTCCAATAGTGGTATTTGATTAACACTTCGACTTACTAATTCTTCTAGTAAAAAAAAGTTTCTTTGAACAGATATTTGATTGAAATCTAAATATTCTAAATCTGGAATAACTGAATAACCGCTAACACTCTTTATTAAATATTCTCTCCATTCTTCTGGGTAATTAGCATAATGACCTTTCTCATTTTCTTGAAATACATATGTAAAAATGCCTGAAGCCACATCTGCTATTTGTATTCCAGGATATTGTTTAGAGTCAACGAATTTAATTGGTGCAGCTAAATTAAAGCCAATTGGGTGTTCTTTTCCAGCAATTTCCATAAATATTTTATCTTTACGGTTAACCATTGCGTTGAAAATTATAGGTTCCTCCTGAAGAGGTTTTGATACATCACAAAAAACATCCAATTGCTGATATTGAAGTCCCCATTCCGCTAAAAGAGACGCAAGGGAAGTTACTGTCAGGTCTAAAATCCACTTCCCCACACCACTACCTTTTAAGGATTCTAATTCCTCATTTATAGTATCTCGGTGTGAAATACAAAACGTCCTGACCATATCAATATATGAAGAGGTTTCAGTCAAGGTTGAGGAACCAAACATATAATCAAGTCCTTCATCGTTTTTAGTTTTCATGAGTTGATAAAAATTTTCAAATAATTCTTTTGCATCTTTATTCTGCTGCTGGAATTCTAGATATAGAAGATTGCCAATAAACCTATGAAAATTAATATTGTAAAAAAGAGAATTATTGCTTGATATTGTTGGCTCAAATACATATTCGTAAAACTTGCAAGCTAGATTGTATTTTTTGTGATGTACAACAACTTTCATTCGTTCATGAAAAGTTTTGAGGATGTGTGTTATTGCCTTTTGACCTCTACTGTATCTAATCAGTTTTTGAAACTTTAGTTCATTGGCTTGAACTTTATAATCTTTAATGACTCGCTCTACGAATTCTTTTGCTTCTTCATGACTCACGGCGACAGTAGCATAACTATAATAAGGAGTTTGTGAATCAAGTAGGTTATTTCCTGTGAACCCTGATTCGTCGCAATAAATCTCTTGTGCAATTATTTGAGCATCTGGCATTTTATTTAAACTAAAAGTTAGTCGAGTGATATATGTTACTTATAAATTATAAAAGGCGGATAGCTTCAATGGTTTGAAAAGCATAACTCAGACTTGTTTGTTGGTTTGAAACCAGCAATCGTGTCAAGTTGTTACTTAAGTAGCATTGTCTTATTTAAACTTGATACTCATTCTTTATACGGATAAGATAGCCTTCGCTGGCGATTATGCCAGCGATAAAATGAGTGTTGATTTTTTGTCATATCCAAACGCAATTCAAGTAACATTGGTGGACGTTATAGTTATGCTTATAGCCAAAAAGAAATGGTTTAAAAGCATGACTCAGGCTCTCCGAGCGGGTTATTGTTGACGCTGATGATTTTGAGAGTTGCTCTTTGTGTGTCAAGGTGCTTTATAATAGAAAACGATTCCGTAATATCCTTTGGATGCCCCTATGAGCCTCGACGAACTCATCCAGGCAGCTAATCAATTGGACTCAGCAGAACTAGACCGCCTCATAAAGCAGGTCGTCATCCTTCGTGCCCACCGCAAAGCAAACGTCCTCCCACTAGAAGAAGCTGAACTGCTCCACAAAATTAACCAAGGTGTTGACCCAGAACTCCGCGCTCAGTACCAAACGCTTCGTGCGAAACTCGAAGCCTCTACTATATCGGACACTGAATACAACACCCTGATTCAACTTAGCAATACTATCGAACAATTCGGTGCCCAACGCCTCGAAGCCCTTGCCAACCTTGCTCAACTTCGCCAAGTCTCCCTATCAGAGCTTATGGAAACACTAGGTATCCAACCTGTTACGTATGTCTAGTGAGTACGTTCCTGTAGCACTAAAGCAACTGGTCTTTGACCGCGCTCGTGGTTTGTGTGAATATTGCCGTAGTCAAGCCAAATACGCAATCGACCCGCTAGTCATTGACCATATTCAACCTGTTAGTCGGGGTGGTCAAACGATTGCAGAAAATCTTGCTCTATCTTGCCAAACTTGCAACAATTACAAGTACAACAAAACTGAAGCACCCGACCCAGCCACAGGGCAGCTTGCTCCTCTTTTTCATCCCCGGCAATTGGAATGGAACCAGCATTTTGCTTGGAACGAAGATACAACTCAAATGCTCGGTATTACAGCAATTGGACGGGCAACGGTTGCCCTACTCCAAACCAACCGCGAGGGTGTGGTTAATATGCGTCGAGTCCTTGTCATTATGGGTGAACACCCACCTGACTAATCGGTCGGTGCAAGCGCGAGTATTTGGTATTGCACCGGAATGCTTGTAAAATCCTGCATTCCGGGTCTGTAAATCTTTGTTATATGGTCGTTGTAGCGATTTTGATGTTCCGAGTTTATTTCGCTTGACGTTGATTCACCTAGGTATATCCCCACTACCGTACCATTCAACTTGAAGTCGTCCACTGGGCAAAATAGTATTGTGCAAGTAGACACCATCGAAAGCTGGGTCAACAAAATTGATGATTCCCATGAGGTTAACATTAACCAAAGTGAAGTCCCATCCAGTCATTCCTTCCAGATTAGCACCTTGCAAACTGGAATCTTCAATGGAAAAATCTTTCAAGGTGGCATTTCTGAAAGTAGCTCCTTCCAAGTTGCAGTTTACAATTCTTCCAAGAGACATGAAGCGACACCTATCAAAATTCGCCCGACTCAAGTTGGTGTCGAAGAAGCCTCCTACAACAGCTTCTTCAAAGTTGGCACTTGAAAAATCGCACCGTTCTACAATAGCATCGCACAGACTAATGAAGCGAAGATTCGCTCCCCTCAAGTTAGTGTCCCTAATTAAAGCATGAGCGAAGTCTCCCCTACTCAAATCAACTCCACTCAAATCCAGCCCAATCAAATCAACATATTGAAATTGCCTTTCCCCATCTGCATATCTTGACAACAACTCCGATTTTGTTATCCTCATACACCCCCAACTTTCGGTTCAATAGTATCTGCGTATTACCACCCAATGCTTTAAACTTTTGTCTGTTTGGGTGGGATAATTTTATTGATATCCCCAAGTCGTAAACCTTGCACGAGCGAGCAAAACAAATTATATTCTCACTCCTTGTGTGTAAAGTCAAGCCAAAATAAAGAATTATTAAGCAGAAATTTCAATTAAGAAGAAATTTTCTCTTGTTTCTTATTTATTAAATTAAAACCCTTCTATATCAAGGGTTTCCAGGGGTTCGGCTACGCAGGGTACTTGCGCGGGAACTGATTATAGGCAATGGGTAATATAACCATTTTGTCAATACCAGCGTTAATAAATTTAATATTTTGACTCATAGGGTTAACTTTTTGTCCAAAGTCCAATAACATGGAAACACCTAAAAACTTAGACTTAATATGGGAAAAAACTTTTGGAGGATATGTCGGTATTTACAAAACTCCAAGTAAAGTTGTATTCACACCTGCTTTGATGAAAAAATTGGCAATTTCTAAAATGATAGATGTCAAACTAATAAGTGCTGATTTTAAAGAAAATCCTGTCATTTTTTCTCCTTTATTATGGTTGCTATTTGATTCTAATTTTAACATGGAGTTTGTAGGGGTATATGCTAATGATGAAGATGTTAGGGCTGATAGTAATTCGGACGTTAGCCCTTCTTTTTGTATTAGAAAAGTATCATGGAGCAAAGCTGAAGATATTGGTAATTTTCAAAAAGCGGGGGATAAAAAGGAGTACGTTCTCGGAGAAAATCAAGTTGTCTCTAATGTTTTGTTCATTGACCCAATACACTTTCCTGAAATAACACAATTGATTTCTGAAGCTATTCATATTGCACAAAATGGAATAAATCTACAAGAAAACCTCCAAAGTAAATTAGTATATGATGAAATCAAAATAAATGTTTCAGATGGTCGTTTTTACTTAAACTTTTCCTACAAACCATGCTTAATGACGAACAGTACTTTAGAAGAGTGGATTATTAATTTACGTAACTGTATTGGTAACTTACCTCTCAATATTGGTTATTTACCAGATGATAAATTTAGAATGAGCTATGAACTATCATTATTTGATAAAGTTAGCATGTTTGATAGATTTTAATGATTAGATAAATATGCAGTAGGTCAGAGAGGAAGTTCTCCTTTTCCTCCTCTAACAGGTAGCAATGCCAATAAAAATCTAATATCTGAGCAACAAGTGGATGAAATATTAAACCATCCAGATGTTGTTTTTGTTAAACTTGGAAGAGGTGGAACTGAGACTAGAGTTCCTGATGGGCGTGGAATAAGATTTAATGCAGACGGTAGTTTTTCTGGATTTGTAGATTAGGAGATAATAAGTGGCTATTAAGTTAGATTCTGGTTTTGAAATACTCCGTTTTAGTGATGCCAAATATGAAGAATTAACTGCTGAAGTTCAGTACAAAGGAGAAGCGATTGCACAAGTTAACAAAGACAAGGGTATCGATATGCTTGAAATCGAAATTTTTAACTTGTATGCACAACCAGACTATGTACCAAAATTTCTGCTTAGTGATTTTTTATATGCACTAAACGAGGCTAAAAAATTACTTGAAGATGCTCCGTGAGTACCAACCGTTCAAATTAATGGTGTTATTCAGACAAGCTTAAAGATAAGGATTTCATGAAAATTTATGGCTGATGATATTGAAATGCTGCTATATATTTAGTCAAAATATTTTTGATATATGGTTGATACTTCAATCAATTGGATTTGGAAACCGCTAAACTCAGTTGGACCTTTCGACTTTGATAGTCCAATTTCAAAATTTGAGAAAGATTACCAATTGGAGTTAATCGAACCTGCTTCGGAAATAACTGGCTGGGAAACCTACGGACTAATTGACTATGAGACGCATATATATGTTGAAAATTCCTTAATTATCAGTATAAATTGTTATGACCAACTAATTGGGGCAAATATAGCGAAGCTGTCACCAGGGGCAAACTAAACAGTTTAGTTTAGATTATAAAGCTTATTATAACTGGATTCTCTCAGCATTCAAGCCGCAGTTTCAATCGGCAACCTTTCATTCAGAT
>JAESGU010000135.1_pt1 | contig 35064 bp, 33 predicted proteins | sample 9266271 | NCBI WGS metagenome assembly JAESGU01 (sample SAMN15740544, study PRJNA653495) | algae metagenome | isolation source: Scytonematopsis contorta HA4267-MV1 and co-occurring heterotrophs from mud... | place: USA: Palolo Valley Trail, Honolulu, Hawaii | collected 2009-07-25
AACCGCCGCCTCGTGCGCGACTTCGAGCAGCGCACCGACGTCGCCGAAACCCTCATCCGCATCGCCGCCACCGCCACCATGCTCCGCCGCATCGCGTAGCGAACAAAACTTCTCAAACACGCTCTAAGTCTTTGATATCAATACTGTTTATTCAAGAAGCACAGACTGGCGGGCCGTGCCGCACGATGATGAGCACTACGTCTACTCCATAGCACTATAGAGCCATGCCCACTCACCGTCAGGCCGCCCACGCCGACGACAACGCCTCTGCCTGCCGAAGCACCGTTTGCACAGCAGCGTCTTGCAGGTCGGGCGGATAGCCGTGCTTGCGGAGAATTCGCCTGACCAGGACGCGCATCCGCGCGCGGGCGCTTTCGCGGCGCGACCAATCCACGGACGCGCTCGCCTTCAGATTGACGAGGAGTTCGTGCGCAATGACTTTCAGGGAATCGTTGCCCATCACTTCGACCGCGCTCTCGTTCTCGGCAAGGGCATCATAGAACGCGATCTCGTCCTGCGAGAGGCTTTCTTCTTCGCCGCGCTTGCGAGCGGCGCACACCTCCTTGGCGAGATCGATTAGCTCCTGCAGCACCTCAACGGTGCTGACCGCGTTTGTGTGATAGCGAGCGATCGCGGCTTCGAGCCGTTCTGAGAATCGCTTTGTCTCGACGACATTCGTCCGGCTGCGCGAGCGGATTTCATCGTTCAGCAGCTTTCGCAACGCCTCAAGCGCCAGGTTCTTTTTCTCGAGCTGCTGCACCTCCACGAGGAATTCATCCGACAGAATGGAGATGTCCGGCGTGGTGATCCCGGCGGCGGCCAAGATGTCGACGATCTCCGTTGAAACAACCGCCCTATCCAGGATTTGCTGAATGGCGAATTCCCGATCAGCGGCGCTCTTTCCTGCGCTGTCGGCCGACTTCACGAGGGCAGCACGAACCGTCTGGAAAAAGCCCACTTCATCCCTGATCTCGCGCGCCTCATCGCTCGCGGAAGCCAACGCAAATGCCTTGGAAAGCGCGAGCACAGCATCCTGATAGCGACGGTTCTCGCGCCGCTTGCCATCTTCGTTCGGCTCCCGCGCCGCAGCTTCATGCTGGCGACCAAGTATCCACTCGATGGCTCCGGCCAGAACGACGAGGCGTTGATGCGGTGTGCCAGCCAAGCCACTCCCATAGTCGAAGCCATGGTACATGGCTTTCACGACGTCGTACTTCTCGATGAGCGCAGTGACCGCCTCTGCCTCATCGATTCCGGCTTGACGCTGATCTGCTCCGGAATACTGACCGAGCGCGTTCTTGAGGTTCTGAGCAATCCCAATGTAGTCGACGATGAGGCCCGCGGGCTTGTCACGAAAGACTCGGTTCACGCGGGCAATCGCCTGCATCAGCCCGTGGCCCTTCATCGGCTTGTCGATATACATCGTATGCATCGAGGGTGCGTCGAAGCCGGTCAGCCACATGTCCCGCACAAGCACGAGCTTCAGCGCGTCCTTCGGGTCCTTCGCGCGCTTCGCCAGCAGGTCACGGCGTCCTTTGGCTCCGATGTGCGGTTGCCACCCCGGGGGATCGGCGGCCGAGCCCGTCATCACGACCTTGATCGTGCCCGCCGCGTCGTCGTCGCTGTGCCAATCTGGCCGAAGCGCGATGATCCGGTCATGGAGAGCCACGCAGATGCGGCGGCTCATGCACACCACCATTGCTTTGCCATCCATGGCGGCGACACGATCCTCGAAATGGCGGACAAGGTCGGCGGCGACCATGGTGAGCCGCTTTTCAGAGCCGACCAGCGCCTCAACGGTTGCCCATTTGCGCTTGATCCGCTCCTGCTCAGTCGTAGCCTCGTCTTCTGTCAGTTCCTCGATCTCGGCATCGATCTTCGGCTTCTCGTCGTCAGGAAGCTCGATGCGGGCAAGACGGCTCTCGTAATAGATCGGGACTGTCGCCCCGTCCTCCACTGCGCGGCTGATGTCGTAGACGTCAATGTACTCACCAAACACGGCCGGCGTATTCACGTCGTCCTGCTCGATCGGCGTTCCCGTGAACCCAATGAAGGATGCGTTTGGCAGAGCGTCGCGCAGATACTTGGCGAAGCCGTACGCAATTTCGCCGGTCTTCTGTTCGATCCGTGCCCGGAAGCCGTACTGGCTTCGATGCGCTTCGTCAGCGATGACAACGATGTTGCGTCTATCGGACAGCACGGGATACGTCGCTTCGCCCGCAGCGGGCGAGAACTTCTGAATGGTCGTAAAGATCACGCCGCCCGAGGCCCTGCTCAACGCGGCCCTCAGGTCATCCCGGCTCTCTGCCTGGATCGGCGTTTGGCGGATCAGGTCGCGGCACATCGAAAAGGTGCCGAAGAGCTGGTCGTCGAGGTCGTTGCGATCGGTAATCACGACAATAGTCGGATTCTGAAGCTCGGGCCGCCGCACGAGCTGCCCGGAATAGAAGGCCATTAGTAGGCTCTTCCCCGACCCTTGGGTGTGCCAGATGACGCCGACCTTGCGATCACCGGTCGGCGACGAAGCCTCGACGGTCTTCTCGACGGCGTGACGCACGGCGTGGAACTGGTGATAGCCCGCGATGATCTTCGCCAGCCCCGAACTCGTCTCGCCAAACACCGTGAAGTCCCGCACCAGATCGAGCAGGCGGCGGCGCTCGAAGATGCCCTCGATCAGCATCGTGAGTTCCGGCTCGCCCTTGGCGGCGACAACCTGGCCGTCCGTCGTTCGCCACGGCATGAAGCGCTCCTGATCGGCCGTGAGCGAGCCAATCCGCGCAGTGACGCCATCGGACGTCACCAGAACCGCGTTGGTGCGGAATAGCGATGGGATCTGAGACTTGTAAGTTTGCAGTTGGTTGTAGGCCCCAGTCAGCGTTGCGGCCTCTCCGCCAGGCGCCTTGAGCTCAATGACGCCGAGCGGCAGGCCGTTGACGAACACGACGACATCTGGCCGCCGATTGGCGCTGCCCTCGATCACAATGAACTGGCCGCTGGCGAGCCACTCATTTCCGGCGGGATCATCGAAATCGATCAGTCGGACCTTGTCGCCGCGGATCGTGCCATCCTCGCCGTAGAACTCGACATCAACGCCCTCGACCAACAGCTTATGCAGGCGGCGGTTCTCTTCAATTAGCGACGGCTTCTCGGTAGCCAACACCTTACGCAACGCGTCGGCGCGCGCTTCGGAGGGAATTGCAAGGTTGAGCCGTTCAATGGCCGCGGCCAAGCGCTTGGTCAGAATGACGTCCGCGTAGGCCTCCCTTTCGGGCGCCTTGCCGTCCGGGCCGATCTCGGCGTCGGTCGCGATCGCGTAGCCAAGGCCGGCGAGTTGATCGAGAACCATCTGCTCGACGGCGGCCTCTGACAGGTAGGCCATCAGGCGACCTCCGCCCCTGGAGCGGAAGCGACTCTGGCTTCACGACAGGCGTTGAGCACCAGTTTGTAGGCCTCACGATCCACGCCGAAGAGCAGGCGCGATGGCTCGATCGCCAGCGGAACCTCGTCGCCGCCCGGTAGGATCACGGACACACGCAGCAGCCCATCCTCGGCGCCGTCCTCGGCCCGCACGGCGGAGAGTTCGTCGATCAGCGCATTCGATGCGGTGAAGCGTTCGTATGGCTCCAGCGTCCGCACCGGGTCCGGCTCGCGCTCGAGATAGGCCTCATGCATGAATGTGACGATGGCATCGGCCGCAAGCGTGGCTGACCGGCGGTGGTGCGCCGAAAGCTTGGCGATGAAGCCATCCTTGCCATGGCTTATCGTCCCGGCCTCGTTCCGCAGCACGCGTAAGGTCTCGGTCAGCTTGTTGTGCTGTTTGATGAGGTCAGAGAACGCCCGATGCCGAACCGCGCCGAGGTCGAGCAGTCGTGTCGCGATGCCTACCAGTTCGCCCAACGGTGTATCGGCAGCCTGCGGCTTGAGCGGGGAGACTGGATTATCAAGCTCCTCGATCAGCACACGGCACGCACACTCCACGAACCCCTTCGCCGCATCGATGCAGGCGTCGTTCTCGTCAGCGAACTCGCGCTCCAGCGTCTCGAAGGTCTGCTGGAGCATTGGGGCGTGCTTCCAATGCGCACAGAAGGCCCGGATGCCGGGATACCAATCGGCGCTCATGCAGCCCTCGGTGCCGGGCCGAGCACGAAACGCGCCCGTTCGCGACGGAGCATTTCGTAAGGGGTGATGCAGGTCAGACCGAGGCCGATGCAGGCGTTAGGAATCTTGATCTTCCGCGTCGAGTCCGAGGGCACTTCATGGGTCACGACCACGAAGCTGTGGGCGAGCGCATGCGCCACCAGCCAGTAGTCCGCGACTTGGAGGAAGGTGGAAATCGCCGCCGGCGTGTAAGTCTGCCCCGTGGCCCAGGTGCTGACGCGGCCGAGCGCCGGCACCACGGGATCATCTGCCGGCAGGAAGAAGCCACGTCCCTGTGCCGCCGCCCAATCGGCCAGGTCGTCGCCGCCCGCCTGCAATTCGTCCGCCACCTTGTCGATGCTGGCGACGCGGCCCTCGCCATTCCGGGTGACAAGCCACTCCCAGAAGGCCGGGCAGAAATCGAACGCGTAATGCAGGTTCTTCGCCTGGATGAAGATGTTGGTGTCCAGCAGGAAGCGGGTCACAGCATCACCCCCACTTCCCGGCCGATCGTGTTGAAGGTTTCGGTCTTCGCCACGCCCAGCATCCGGAATGCATCGCGATACAGCGTCTGCCCTTCCAGCGTGCTTTCGACCAGCGCGCGGGCGAAGCGCCGGCTCACGCGGGAAAGCGTCGTCCGGTAGAAATCGCCCCCGCCGCCGCCGGCGCTTGCCAGGGCGCGCAGCCGCGCGCTTTCGCTCGCCCAGGCGCTGTCGAAGGCAGGGCGGGCCAGCGCACCGACATCCAGTAGGCGCCGCAGCAGCACCAGCGTGCTGACCTTGAAGTGGCGCGCGTGGCGCCGCAACGCGTCGTCCATCGCTTCGTCCGCCCGCAACAGGGGCCTCAGTGCGGCGAGCGGCACCAGCAGCTCAGCCGCCACGGCGTTGCACCACACCTCCTCAGGCCGATGGCCGTTGAGCGGTGCGGCGCCCGCATCCGACACCGCCGAGGCGCCGAGCCAGAGATGCGCCAGTTCATGCGCCAGCGTGAACATCTGGCCGGACTTCGTGTCCGCCCCATTGATGAACACCAGCGGCGCGCGGGCGTCGGCCAGGGCAAAGCCACGGAACTCCTCCGGGTCGAGCGTGCGGCGGTTGTTGCTCAGCACCACGCCGCTGACCATCACCAGCACCCCGGCGGCGTCGGCCTGGGCGATGAACAGGCGCAGCGCCTCCTCCCAGGTGCGGCAGGCGGCGCGCGCCGCTACATCGAAGCCGAGCGTCTGTGCCATGCGCGCGGCCACATCCTCGGGCCGGTCGCGCAGGCTGGCGCTGCCGACGAAGGCCGCCTCGGGCATGCGCACGGTCAACGCGAAGTCGCGATACCAGCCCTGCCGTTCCTGGCAGGCATAGAGCATGTCGAGCAGGTCGGGGCTGGCGCGCTGCACGGCCCGGCCGCCGAGGGTGCGGAAATCCGGGATCGGCAGCGGCTCTTCCGGTGGCGCGGGCAGGAACAGGTAGCCGATGGGCACATGCACGGCACGCGCGAACGCCTCCAGTTGCTTCAGCGTCGGCAGCACCTCGCCCGCTTCCCAGGCCGCGAGCTTGGGGAAGCGGCCGAGCAGTTCGCCGAAGTCGTCCACGCCCGCGCGCAGCCTGGCCCAGCGCAGCAGCTCCGGGCGGATCGCGGCGCGGGTCATGTCGCCCGCGCCGCGGTGTTTCGCAGAACCGCCATGACGCCACGCGCCGCCCGCAGAAGGCGCGCCTGGTGTTCAGGCGGTGGCGGCTCTCGCAGCAGCCAGAGATGGTCGGCGAAGGCAGAGCCAGGGTGGCGCAGAGCGGTATGCAGCGCGAACACCCACTTCGCGTCTTCGACGATCTCGATCTGGCGCGCGAAGTGCGTGTCGCCGATTTCGGCGTCCGAGGCTTCGTGATCCTGCGGCAGGGCAGCCTCGATCCAGGCAGTGTCGTCGCCGGTCTTGCCGCCGAGCGCACGCAGCACCTGCCAGCAGAAATCCGTGACGAGAACCAGTGACAGGGCGCTCGACCGGCTGGGGGCCGTTGTGAATGCCGAGACTGCGTCGTCGATGACGACCGTGATCGCGCTGATGCGATCCAGCAGATGCGCGTGGTCGGCCAGGTGCGGGGCGCTTCCAAGCCGCGCATTCGGGACCAGTGCGCGCGACACAGCACGCACCGACTGCCACTCCCGGCGCTCGGCCTGGGCATCGTTCATGTGGCGCCCTGCGCGAAGCGCTCCGCGTCCTTCACGCGAATTTCCCCGGACATGAGTTTTGGGAGGAGGATGTCGCGGGTGGCGGCGAGGGTGCGGCACTCCGCGCGATTGGCGACTACGCGATCAAGGAGAGGTTCCACATGTTCGCGATAGCAAGCGAACAGCCGATCCGAACCCACAATCACCTGCCGACTGAGCAGCGCGGGCGGCGAGATGCGCTGATGACTCTTGGAGGTGCCAGTGACCATCGACTGGAGCATCATTCGGAACGACGGCTCAGTGAATAAGCCGAATAGAAGTGACCGACTGAACCTGGGATTGGGCGTAAAGACAAGGAATTCTGTAGAACAAAGTTGCGTCACTCCGGCAGCGGCCTCCGCTAGCCAAACACGCTCGATTTCCGGATTCAGTTTGGATAGCAAGATTGCCCCTTGGGGCAGGAGGGTCTTGTTGCTCTTGATGGAGTCGCCCCGCTCTCGAACTGGTGCCTGGCCGGCGTCATAGGCGGGCAGGCTAAAGTGTTCGAAGACATCGGCGGGTGCAGTCGAAGGCGAGAAAGACGCGGTGTGCTGCGTGGCCAGCTTGCCGAGCGTATACGCATCCCATCCCTCCGGCTTGCCGTCGTCGTCGAGGCGGGCGGGGAAGAGGGACCAGAGGTCCGGAGCGAGGTAGGGCACGCGGCCTTCCATCTTGGCCCGCGTCGGGCCGAAATCGACGAACCAATCCTTGAAAATTGCCCGCGCCATCGCCTCCAGCGTCTCATTCATCCGCCGGTTCAACTCGATCTTGTCGTCCAGCGCGCCGAGGACAGCGGCGATGGCACGCTGTTCAGAAAGTGGGGGAGTCAGCACTGGCACCCGCAGGAGATTTCCCTGCGTGAGCTTCGGCATTGTAGAACCAGATAGAAATGCAGTGATATCAGCCTGCTGCATTGCGTAACAAAGAAAGCGCGTATCTGCTCGGTCATTGCCGCGGACAACGTGGGCGTGATTGTTTACCCAGAACCGCCCATTGGCGAGGAAGGCGACCGGTAATTTCCGCGTACGCAGATTCTCACCATCCTCCGCAACAAGGAGGTGCAGCCCTTCAAACAGGAACGCGTCAACGTAGTCGACTATGCCCGACGCTCCGTAATATGGATAAGGCCCGGGCTTTCGGTCGCTTTCCTTCACGGGCGCTCGCTTGCTATTCAAGTTCTCGACGAGGTCGGCAAGCGGCCGTATTTGCCAACCTTGCCTCACAGACCCACCTCGGCCAGTCGCGACCTGATAGTCGCAGTCAGCGCCTCGGCCTCTGCAAACTGCTCTCCCAGCTTTGCCTGAAGCGTCGCAAAGCGTTCCGCGAACGGCACGTCGTCCTCTTCTACATCGGCCGCCCCCACATACCGCCCCGGCGTCAGGACGTGCCCGTGCGCCTTAATCTCGTCCAGCGTTGCTGCCTTGCAGAACCCCGGCACGTCGGCATACGCGCCCGCCTCGCCCTCCCCGCGCCAGGCGTGATAGGCGCGCGTGATCCGCTCGATGTCCGCGTCCGAGAATTCCTTGCGCGTGCGGTCCACCATGTGGCCGAGCTTGCGCGCATCGATGAACAGGATTTCGCCCCGCCGGTCGCGCAGCTTGGCATTGCGCGCAATGCCGTTCGAGCGGTCACGCGCGAGGAACCAGAGGCAGACCGGAATCTGCGTGGAGTAGAAGAGCTGTCCCGGCAGCGCGACCATGCAGTCCACCACGCCGGGTGCGCCGGCCGCGCCCTCGATCAGCGCCCGCCTGATCTCGCCCTCGCCATTCTGCGTGGACGACATCGAGCCATTGGCCAGCACCACGCCCGCCACGCCCGCGGGCGAGAGGTGGTGCACGATGTGCTGCACCCAGGCGAAATTGGCGTTGCCTGCCGGCGGCGTGCCGTATTTCCAGCGCACATCCTCGCGCAGCCGGTCGCCGCCCCAGTCAGAGATGTTGAACGGCGGATTGGCCAGGATAAAGTCGGCCTTCAGGTCGCGCAGTTCGTCCTTGTGGAAGCTGCCCTCGCTGTTCCAGCGGATGTCGGCGTCGATGCCGCGCACCGCCAGGTTCATCTTGCACAGGCGCCAGGTGGTGTAGTTCGACTCCTGGCCGTAGACGGCGATGTCGCCGATGCGCCCGCCATGCTCCTCCACGAAGCGTTCCGATTGCACGAACATGCCGCCCGAGCCGCAGCAAGGGTCATAGACGCGGCCGCGGAACGGCTCGATCATGCCGACCATCACGCGCACGACCGACCGCGGCGTATAGAACTCCCCGCCGCGCTTGCCTTCCGAGCCCGCGAACTGGCCGAGGAAATACTCGTAGACGCGGCCTAGCACGTCGCGCGCCTCGCCCCGCTCGCGCCCCAGCGTGATGCCGGAGATGAGGTCGATCAGCTCGCCCAGCATCACTGCATTGAGCGCAGGGCGCGCGTAGTCCTTCGGCAGCACGCCCTTGAGGTTGTCGTTGTCCTTCTCGATGGCGATCATCGCCTCGTCGATTAGCTTGCCGATCGCGGGCTGCTTGGCGCTTGCCTGGAGGTGCGACCAGCGCGCGGTCGGCGGCACCCAGAACACGTTCTCGGCGGCGTATTCGTCGCGGTCTTCGGCGCCTTCCGGGTAGTCCGCCAGCAGCGTCGCACGCTTCGCCTCAAAGCTGTCGGAGATGTGCTTCAGGAAGATCAGCCCGAGTGCGACGTGCTTGTAGTCGGACGGCTCCATGTTGCCGCGCAGCTTATCGGCCGTCTTGAACAGCTCCGCCTCGAAGCCGAGATCACCGCCCTTGCCGTTGCCGTTCGCGCGCGCGGGCTTGTTCGGCGCGGGTGCCGCGGCGGGTGCTCCCGAGGCTCCGGCCAGCGATACGGAGCCGCCACGGCCGCGGCCAGGCGTGACCCGTCCGTCGGCAATGAGCGCGCCCTTAACGGCCTCGTAGGTCGTATCGTCCCAGGCCAGGGCTTCGCGCAGACGACCATTGCCGGCGGAGCCGCCAAGCTCCGTGAGCGCGGCGATGAACCGGTCGTTCGGCCCCTGATCAGCCATGCCGTCCCCCCTGGCTCCCGCGCGCGCTCGTGTCGCGGCGTTGCGGCCGGCCGCCCGGCTTCGCGCCCTTCAGCCGCCCGTATTCTTCCACCGAGACGACCACCACGACGCCGCGCCCGTGCTTCTCGATGAGCAACGGTTCTGCGCGCGCCGTGTCGATCATCAACCCGAAGGCGTTCTTGGCGTCGCGCGCAGACATGGACTTCATGGGCCGATTCCGTGGCGATCCCCGATCGGCACTATGGGCAGAATGGCTCTTTTCGCAAAGCCTCAGCGGCCGATGCCTTGGCGTACAGCGGCGTGCTGGCTTCGGTGCAGGGGGCGGGATTCTTGGACGGCAAGATTAAAGCAAACTGCGTTTGCCCGTAAGTGCTTGTCTGCACGTTGGTTTTTGACCGCCGTTGTCCGAGCGGGAGGCGCTCGCACCGCCAACACCCTGCATTTGCACGCCATTCCGCGCCTCCCTTCCGCCGGTGCTTGTTCCGAACCTGTCGATGCGCAACCTCGCGGCGTATGACCCGCGACGACGACCGCACCTTCCGCCTCCGTCCCGCCCGCATCGGCAGCCGCGGCGTCGGCGCTGCGCGTCGCGTCCCCAGCTTCGTGCAGCAGGTCATGCGCGCGACCGCAAAGGCCGGCGGCACACCGGCGGCCATCGGGGTCGGGCGGGCTGAGGGTCGGACGCGGTCCGGCGGGAAGGCGGCCGGGAAGGGGAAGTGCTCGCGAATCGGGCGCGGCCAGGCGGTCGCGGATCGGCTCAAGCGGCATGCGGTGAACCAAGGTGGCCCGCGCTCCCGCCGCGTCGTGATCAAGGCGCGGATCGTCCGGCTCCGATCCGGTAGCGGCGCGGCTGGCGCGCACCTGCGCTACCTCCAGCGGGACGGCACCACGCGCGACGGCGAGCGCGGCCAGCTCTACGGGCCCGAGCGCGACGTTGAGGACGGCCGGGCCTTTGTCGAACGTGGCGAGGGCGACCGGCACTGCTTCCGTTTCATCGTCGCGCCCGAGGATGCCGATCGCCTCTCCGACCTGCGCGGCTTCAGCCGCGACGTGATGCGCCAGATGGAGCAGGACCTCGGCACCAGGCTCGACTGGGTGGCCGTCGATCACTTCAACACCGGCCACCCGCACAGCCACGTCGTGATCCGCGGGCGCGACGACCAGGGCAAGGACCTGATCATCGCGCAGGACTACATCACCGACGGCATGCGCCTGCGCGTCCAGGAGCGCGTCACGCTGGAACTCGGCCCGGAACGCGATGACGAACTGCGCGCCAAGCTTCAGGCGGAAGTCAGCGCCGAGCGGCTCACAAGGATCGACCGGGCGATGCTGGCCGAGTCGCACGAGGGAGTGCTCGACCTGCGGCCGGAGGCGGGCCAGGTCAACGCGGACTTCGACCGCACCTTGCGCGTCGGCCGCGTGCAGACCCTCGTCCGGCTCGGCTTGGCGCGGGAGGCGGAGCCGGGGGTGTGGACCCTGTCTGAGCGGCTTGAGCCGACGCTGCGTGAGCTCGGCGAGCGCGGCGACATCATCAAGGCGATACATCGGGCGCTGGGGGCGCGCGGGCAGAACCGGCCCGGCGCGAGCTACGCCATCCACGGGCAGACGCCCGCGGAGCCGATTGTCGGCCGCGTGATCGGCAAGGGCCTGACGGATGAGCTTGGCGACCGCATCGGCCTGGTGATCGATGGCGTGGACGGGCGGGTCCACCACGTCGAGGTCAGTGAAGCCACGGCGGCGGAGGCGCGCATCGGTGCGATGGTCGAGGCTGGCCCGCCGCCATCGTCGCGGCCGGCCGATCGCGCCATTGCCGCGCTCGCGAACGCCGACGGCGTCTACCGCCCGAGCGAGCACCGGCGGCGCGTCGATGCCGGCGATATCCGGCTGCCGCCGGGCGCTGACCCGGACGCGTTCGTGGAGAGCCACGTCCGTCGCCTGGAAGCCCTCCGCCGGGCTGGCATCGCTGAGCGCCTTGGCACGGACGAGTGGCAGATCCCAACCAACCTTGAGCAGCGTGCCCAGGCCTACGACTCCAGGCGGGGCCAGCAGGCCAGCATCCGCCTGCTGTCCGCCTACGACCTCGACCGGCAGATCACCAGCGACGGGGCGACCTGGCTCGATCGCCAGCTCGTCAGCCGCGAGCGCATGCCGCTGGCCAGCACCGGGTTCGGCGCCGAGGTGCAGCAGGCCATGGACGCGCGGAAGGAGGAGCTGATCCGCCAGGGTCACGCAAGGCGCACGGCGGAGGGCGGCGTAATCGCGCGCCGGGATCTTCTGCCCGCGCTGCATAGCCAGGAAGTCACTCGGGTCGGGACACGCCTCGCCGCCGAGGCGGGCCGGGCCTTCGTGCCCGTCGAGGATGGCCAGGCGGTGCGCGGCCGCTTGGTCGGCGCGACACAGCTCGCCAGCGGACGCTTCGCGATGATCGATGACGGGCTGGGCTTCAGCCTTGTGCCCTGGCGCCCGATTCTGGAGAAGGAGATCGGCCGTGAGGTCGTCGGCATTGCGCGGGGCGATGATGTCTCCTGGCAACTTGGGCGCAAGCGGACGCTCGGCATCGGTCTGTAGGCTGCGCCGTCCGACGCGTTCGAGGGCGCGGTCCATTGTCGGATGGGCTATATCACCCGACCGAAATGCAGCCCGCTTCCGCCGTTCGTGCGCCCCAAATCAGCTCAGCGCCGCGCACCGTCCATCGTCTGCTATCCTGACCCCATGGCCAGATCGCGATCCACGCGAAGGATGCGCGCGGCGGCAGCGCAGACGCTGCCGCCTGACCTCTACGACTACGCTGACCCGCCGCAGCGACCGGACGGGCAGCCGCCGATCGACGGCATCGCCGACTGGCGCGTGATCGACGACTGGCCGGCATGCGTCCCGGTCACGCCCGAGGAAGTGGATGTCTTCGAGGCCTGGTTCGGCGACATCATCGACGAGATTTTCGGCTCTCGCCGATAACGCAGGGGCGTCGGCATCTCGGCGCGGAAATGTGTTGAGCGCTGCCGGCGATCCCATGCTATAAATGGCATCAGGAGACGAGTGTGACCGATGCCCTTGCGGCAAGACCTGTTCGCTGGATCGGCAGCAGCCGTGACGATGTGCGCGGCTTCCCGGAACCAGTGCGGCTGCGGATCGGCGGCGCTCTGTGGGAGGCGCAGATCGGTCGCAAGGCTTCCTGGGCCAAGCCGCTCAAGGGCTTCGTTGGCGCGGGCGTGCTGGAGATCGTGGATGACCATGACGGCGACACCTACCGCGCCGTCTACACTGTCCGGTTCGTCGGCGTCGTCTATGTGCTGCACGCGTTCCAGAAGAAGTCGAAACGCGGCATCGCGACGCCGCAACACGAGATCGCGCTCATCCAGCAGCGCCTAAGGCGCGCCGAGGAGGACTTTTCAGCATGGCTGGCAAGCAGGACAGGATCGCGGTGACGGAGGGCGGGCCGAACGTCTTTGCCGATCTCGGCGTTGCCCAGGCCGAGGAGGAGTTCGCGAAGGCGCAACTCGCAAGCCACATCCGTGAGACGATCCGCCGCCGCAAGCTCACCCAAGCGGCCGCGGCCGAGCTTGTCGGCCTCGATCAACCGAAGGTTTCGGCCGTCGTAAACGGGCGGTTGGAGGGCTTCTCCAGCGACCGGCTGCTGCGCTGCCTGACCGCGCTCGGCCAGGACGTGGATATCGTCGTCCGCGCGGCCAAGACGCGCCGGCGCGGGCGGCTGCGAATCATCAGCGAGGCCGCGTAGTGACCGCGCCTCCGAAGACCGTGCCGCTGCGTGCCGCGCTCTACCTGCGCGTCTCGACCTCGCGCCAGGCCGAGCACGACGTGTCGATCCCCGACCAGCGCCGGCAAGGCGAGGCCTATTGCGCGTCGCGCGGCTATCAGCTCGTCGAAACCTATGTCGAGGCCGGCGCCTCCGCCACGAACGACCGGCGGCCGGAGTTCCAGCGGATGATGGAAGCCGGTACCACCAAGCCACCGACCTTCGAACTCGTCATCGTGCATTCCTTCAGCCGCTTCTTCCGCGACCATTTCGAGCTGGAGTTCTACGTTCGGCGCCTGGCCAAGAACGGCGTCCGCCTCATCTCGATGACCCAGGAGCTCGGCGACGACCCGATGCACGTCATGATGCGGCAGATCATGGCGCTCTTCGACGAATACCAGTCGAAGGAGAACGCCAAGCACGTCCTGCGCGCGCTGAAGGAGAACGCGCGCCAGGGATTCTGGAACGGCTCCCTCCCACCGATCGGCTACCGTGTTGTCGAGGCCGAGCGCCGTGGCGCCAAGGTCAAGAAAAAGTTGGAGATCGACCCGCTCCACGCCGACACGGTGCGTCTTGCGTTCCGGCTGTCCCTTGAAGGCGACGGCACATCTGGCCGCATGGGCGTGAAGTCCATCGCGAAGCACCTAAACGAACAACGCCTGTTCACCCGCAACGGCGGGCGCTGGGGCGTCGGCGGCGTGCACCGGATGCTGACGCGGCAGACCTATATCGGCCGGCACGAGTTCAACAAGCGGGCCAAGACCAAGCAGCTCAAGCCGGTCGATCAGGTGATCGCAGTGGACGTGCCGCCCCTGATCGACCGCGAGACCTTCGACGCGGTGCAGGCGCTGCTCAGATCGCGTCATCCGATGGTCACCCCGGCCCGCATCGTCAGCGGGCCGACACTGCTGACTGGCATCTGCTTCTGCGCCGACTGCGGTGGCGCGATGACGCTCCGCACCTCCGGCAAGGGCAAGCAATACCGTTACTACACCTGTTCCATCGCAGCCCGGCAGGGCGAGACAGGCTGCAAGGGGCGCTCTGTCCCGATTAAGCGGCTCGATGATTTGGTCGCCGCCCATCTTGAGCAGCGCCTGCTCGATCCCACGCGGCTGGAGGAAGTCCTGGCATCGCTGCTCGACCGTCGGGAGGAGCGGGCCGAACGGCGCCGTGCGCTTGTGGCCGAACTCCGCCGAAAGGCGGCCGAGGCCGATGCCCGGCTGAAGCGCCTCTACGACGCCATTGAGAACGGGGTTGCTGACCTGGACGACCAGGCCCTGAAGGAGCGGATCGGCGATCTGCGCGCCGTGCGGGATCAGGCGCGGGTCGATGCCGACCGGGCGGCGGCCGCGCTGGAAGGCGTTGGCCAGACTATCACACCTGCCGCCCTCGGCACCTTTGCCGAAGCTGCCAAGCGCCGGATGCGCGGCCCCAACGGCGGCTACCGCCGCGACCACCTCCGCGCCTTGGCGCAGCGTGTCGAGGTTGCCGACCGGGAAGTCCGGATCATGGGGTCGAAGAGCAATCTCTTGCGGGCATTGACCAGCGCCGGCGGCGTCGTGCTCCCGGCGGGACCGGTTCGCGGTTCAGCACCAAACTGGCGGAGGGAGTGGGATTCGAACCCACGATGCGCTGTTAACGCATACACACTTTCCAGGCGTGCGCCTTCGACCGCTCGGCCATCCCTCCGCAAGGCGCGGCGGAAAATAGGAGCCGGGCGCATGGCGTGCAACCTGACCGCAAATCACCCCATCGCACCCGCATCGCCGACCAGGCCGGCACCTGCGCCCAAGACACTACGCCATCGCCGCCAGGCCCGGCGCGCAGCAGCCGCGCCGTTCCCGCAACCCCCTGCACGCTGTAGCATGCAGCCATGCGCTACCTTTTCCTGGCCGCCGCCCTGCTGCTTGCGGGCCCCACAGCCGCGCAGGACCTGAAACTCGCCACCTGGAACATCGCCTGGCTCACCACCAAACCCGCAGGCCACCCCGATGTGCCACGTGCGGTCCCCCGGCGCGGCGCTGCTGATCTGGACCGGTTGCGCGGCTATGCGAGCGCGCTCGATGCCGACATCGTCGCGCTGCAGGAGGTCGATGGGCGCCTGGCCGCGGCACGCGTGTTCGATGCGACCCGCTACGACTTCCACTTCACCAACGAAACCGACGTCCAGGGCGTCGGCTTCGCGATCCTCAAGACATTGCGCTGGCGCGCCAATCCGGACCTCGCGGCATTGGGTCTGCGCGAGCGGCTGCGGCGCGGCGCGGACATCACCGTCGAGACCTCGGGCGGGCCCCTGCGGCTGTTATCCGTGCATCTGAAGGGCGGCTGCATTCGCGATCCGCTGGACGGGCCGCGCCCGGACTGTGTTGATCTTGAGCGCCAGGCCGAAATCCTGGCCGGCTGGGTGCATGACCGCGCGCGCGAGAATGTCGGCTTCGCCATCCTGGGCGACTTCAACCGCAACTTCCCGGCCAATGATGCCTTTCTGGCGCGCCTGACCGCCGTGGCACCGCTGGTCCAGGCCACGGCGGGGCGCAGCAATCCATGCTGGGGCCGCGACTGGAGCTTCATCGACCACGTCCTGCTGGGCGGCCAAGCACGTGCGAAGCTCGTTGCCGGCAGCCTGCGTGTGCTGGTGTATCGCGAGAATGACCGCCGGCTTGCCGAGCGGATCAGCGACCACTGCCCCGTCAGCCTCCGGCTGGCCGGCTGAGATGACCCGACCGCGGCTGACAAACGGGCCAAATCAGCATGCGGCTGGCCCACCGAGACGACCAGTCTTTGCCTTGCCGTCCAGCAAACACGGGAGAGCCCCAGGATGACCGGCCTCTATACCGCCACCGCCAGCGCCACGAACGGCCGCAATGGCCATGTCGAAACCGATGACGGCCTGCTGAAGTTCGACCTGTCCGTGCCCAAGCCGATGGGCGGCGAGGGCAAGGCGGGTGCCACCAATCCGGAACAGCTTTTCGCCAGCGGCTATGCCGCCTGCTTCGGTGGCGCGCTGGATTTCGTCGCCGGCCAGAAGAAGGTGAAGCTCAGCCCCGCCACGGTCACGGCGGCGGTGACGTTCAACAAGGATGATTCCGGCTTCTTCCTGTCGGTCAGGCTCACCGTGGCGGCACCCGGCATGGACAAGGCCCTGCTGACCGACCTGGTGCAGGCGGCGCACGGCGTGTGCCCCTATTCCAAGGCCACGCGCGGCAACATCACGGTTGACCTGGTCGTGGCGTAGCGAGCGCGGGGCGGCGCCGGCGCCGCCCCGCCCGGCCCTCAGATCCCCATGCTCCACTGGATCGGCGCCAGCGCGTAGCCCTGGCCTTCCTTGCGCACGCGCGCCACGGCCGGGAACGGCCAGTGGTAGCCGATGATCGGCGTCTTGTCGGCGGCCGCGCGATCGAAGAAGGCGCGGCGCGTGGTGGCGGCAGCATCCGCGTCCATGTCGAAGATGATCCGCCAATCCGGGTTCTGCAGGTTGAACACCGGGTGGTTCGTGACGTCGCCCAGCACGATGACCGAGGTATTGCCGTTCTGGATGCCCCAGCTGACATGGCCCGGCGTGTGGCCGTGCGTGGGGATGCCGACGATGCCGCCGCCCAGATCGGCGTTCGGCGCCACCTGGCGCACCTTGCCCTGATAGGGCGCGAAGCGGTTCGCCACCATCTGCTTGGCCTGCTCCGGCGCGCGATCGCCGGTCCAGAAGGCCCATTCGGGCGCCGGCACGATCAGCTCCGCCTTCGGGAAGCGGGCCTGGCCCTCGCGCGTCACCAGGCCGCTCACGTGGTCGCCATGGAAATGCGTGAAGACCACCTTGTCGGCCTGGGCCGGGTCGATGCCGGCGGCGCGCAGGTTGTCCCACATGGCGCCTGCGGTCGGCGCCAGCAGGCCGCCCGTGCCGGTATCGAAGAAGATCGTCTCCCGTCCCGTATTCAGCACGGTGAAGTTGAAGGTGTTGTCGAAATGGGGCGTCGGCAGGAAGGCATCGGTCAGCGCGGCGCGCACCTGGTCGGGCGTGGCGTTGCGCACGAAGCCTTCGGTGGCGTCGGGACGGCGGGCGATGCCATCGTTGATCACGGTCACTTCGTAGTCGCCGAGCTTGAAGCGATAGAAGCCTGGCGCCTGGCGTGAGGCAGGTGCGCCTTGCGCGCCGGCCGGCCGCACGGCCAGGCCGGCGGCTACGGGGGCCGCGGCAGCGGCCAACATGGTGGTGCGACGCGAGATCGTCATTGGTGAAGCCTCCCCAGGATGTTGCGTCTGGACATGAATGGCGGTTGGACATGAATGGCAGGCTGGCGGGTGGCGCGCCAAACGCTTGGCCCGACGCGCCTGACCGATTTACCGTCAGTCCCGTCTTTCCGTATGCATCACAATCCAAAGAGCATGGCAATGCTGAGCAGGGACCGGCTGAAGCGGCTTTCCAAGGTGGTCGAACGCTTCCGCGTCGATAGCGGCAAGGACTTCCGCCTGAAGGATCACGACCCGGCCGACACCGGCGGCTATGACCTGGAAAAGTCCGAGGCAACCGCCCTGCTGAAGGACAGCACGGCCCTGCTGGCCCAATACCAGGACATGCTGTACGCCCAGGACCGCTACAGCCTGCTGGTGGTGTTCCAGGCCATGGATGCCGCCGGCAAGGACGGCACCATCAAGCACGTCTTCACAGGCATCAACCCGCAGGGCTGCCAGGTGCATGCCTTCAAGGCGCCCAACGCCGAGGAGATGGATCACGACTGGCTGTGGCGCCACTGGAAGGCGCTGCCGGAACGGGGCCGCATCGGCATCCACAATCGCAGCCATTACGAGGAAGTGCTGGTGACGCGCGCGCACCCGGAAATCCTGGGCCGCCAGCGCCTGCCGACCGGCGCGCTGACCAGGCGCATCTACGACGAGCGGCTTTCCGACATCCAGAACTTCGAGGACTACCTGGGCCGCAACGGCACGGTGGTGCGCAAGTTCTTTCTGAACGTGTCGCGCAAGGAGCAGAAGAAGCGCTTCATGGAACGGCTGGACGATCCCGCGAAGAACTGGAAGTTCAGCACGGCGGACGTGGCGGAACGGAAGTATTGGAAGGCCTACATGGCCGCCTACGAAGCCGCGATCCAGGCAACGGCCACCAAGGACGCGCCCTGGTACGTGGTGCCGGCCGACAACAAATGGTTCACGCGGCTGGTGGTGGCGGGCGCGATCGGGCTCGCGATGGAGCAGCTTGACCTGCATTATCCCAAGGTCGATGCGGCGCAGAAGGCCAACCTTCAGGCGGCCCGCACCGCGCTGCTGGCCGAGGACTGAATCACGCCGCGCGCTGTGACCCTGGTCACAGCCGCGCCGTTCGCATGGTGGCATGATCCGGCTGCCTTCGCGGGCCGCCTCGCCACTCCCTCCCCATCCTCCCGGCGGGCGAGGTTTGCTTGGGCCGGTACCGGGACCTCGGTGCCGGCCCCTTTTCCTTGCCCCGTTTTGCTTGCCACGCCGCGCCTGCGCGCTAGTGTTTGCCCTCGCAACGACAAATCCTTGGGGAGCGAACACCATGTCCATCCGCCGCCGCCACCTGCTTGCCGGCACCGCCGGCGTGCTTGCGGCCCCTGCCCTTGTGGAAAGCGTGGGCGCGCAATCGGCCTTCGACTGGCGTCGGTTCCGCGGCACCGAGCTGGAAGTCAGCCTGACGCTCGGGCCCCGCGCCGACCTGCTGATGCGCAACCAGAAGGAGTTCGAGGAGCTGACCGGCATCAAGGTCGGGTCGGAGGCGATCCCCGAACAACAGCACCGCCAGAAGCTGGTGATCGAGTTCACCAGCGGCCGGCCCAGCTTCGATGTGATCAGCATCAGCCTGCATGTGCAGAAGCGGCAGATGGGCAAGGCCAGGTGGCTCACCGACCTGCGGCCCATGCTGGCCGACGCCACGCTGCGCGCCCCCGACCTTGACTACGACGACTACTCCGCCGGCGGCCTCAACTACGTCACCCAAGCCGATGGGCGGATCGACAGCCTGCCGCTCAGCATCGACCTGTGGGTGCTGTACTGGAACAAGCAGATTTTCCAGGAAGCCGGCGTCGAGTATCCCAAGACCATGGACGAGATGCTGGCCACCGCGCGCAAGCTGACGGTGCCGTCCAGGCAGCAATACGGCTTCGTCGCCCGCGGCGTGAAGAACGCCAACATCCCGGTCTGGACCAGCTGGCTGCTGGGCCAGGGTCAGGAAACCGTGACACCCGACGGCAGGCTGCTGACCGACACGCCCGAGGCGATCTGGGCGGGCGAGCTCTACAAGGCGACGATGCGCGAGACGGCACCGCCAGGCAGCGTGGGCTTCAACTGGAACGAGGCACAGACCAGCTTCATGCAGGGCCGCGCCGCAATGTGGCTGGACGGCATCGGCTTTGCGCCGCCGCTGGAGGACCCGACGCGAAGCCGCATCGTCGGCAAGGTCGGCTACGGCGTGGTGCCCGCGGGGCCGAAGGCGCAGCACAGCGCCATGTTCGGCGATTCGATCGGCATCGCGGAGGCCAGCCGCAAGAAGGGTGCGGCCTTCCTGTACGCGCAATGGGCCACCGGCAAGGCCAACCTGCTGCGGCTGCTGCAGACCGGCTCGGGCGTGCCGCCGCGCAAGTCGCCCTTCGCCAACCAGGACGTGATGCGCAACAGCCGCTTCGGCGCCGAGTGGTTCGCCACGCTGTTGCGGTCGAACGAGATCGCGCGCCCCGGACTGCCGGTGATCGTGCCGGTGACGGAGTTCCGCGACACCTTCGGCATCGCGCTGACCAACACCATCGGCGGCGCCGACGTGGCGACCGAGCTGCGCCGCGCCACCGCGGAATTCCAGCCGGTGCTGGCGCGCAGCGAAGCGTCCTGACCATCGGGGCGCGCGGGGTTTACCGGCGCGCGACCGCGGCCTGCATTCGACCGAGGAGGATCGCCATGGCACTCCGCCGTCGTCATCTGCTCGCGGCCGGCCCGGGCCTGCTTGCCGCGCCCGCGCTGGTCGAAGCGGTCGGCGCGCAGCAGGCCTTCGACTGGCGCCGCTTCCGCGGCACCGAGCTGGAAGTGTTCTTCTCGCTCGGGCCGCGCGCCGACCTGCTGCAGCGCCACCAGAAGGAGTTCGAGGACCTGACCGGCATCAAGGTCGGGTCGGAGCAGATCCCCGAGCAGCAGGCGCGCCAGAAGATGGTGATTGAGTTCGCCTCGGGCCGGCCCAGCTTCGACGTGGCGATGATCAACCTGCACGTCTCGAAGCGCCAGGTCGGCAAGGCAAGGTGGCTCTCCGACCTGCGGCCGATGCTGGCCGATGCAAGCCTGACCGCGCCCGACCTCGACTACGCCGACTATACCCAGGCGGGGCTGGACTACGTGACGCAGCCGGATGGCCGGATCGACAGCCTGCCGATGTTCATCGACCTGTGGGTGCTGTTCTGGAACAAGCAGTTGTTCCGCGAAGCGGGGCTTGAGTATCCGACGACGATGGAGGCGATGCTGGCGGCCGCACGCCGGCTGACGGTGCCGTCCAGGCAGCAATACGGCTTCGTCGGCCGCGGCCTGAAGAACGCCAACATCCCGGTCTGGACCAGCTGGCTGCTGGGCCAGGGCATGGAAACGGTCAGCGCCGATGGCCGCCTGCAGACCGACACGGCCGAGGCGATCTGGGCCGGCGAGATGTACAAGTCGCTGATGCGCGACTGCGCACCCCCCGGCAGCGTCGGCTTCAACTGGAACGAGTCGCAAACCACCTTCATGCAGGGCCGCGCCGCGATGTGGCTGGACGGCATCGGGTTTGCGCCGCCGCTGGAGGACCCGACGCGAAGCCGCATTGTCGGCAATGTCGGCTACGGCGTCACGCCGGCCGGCCCCAGGGCGCAGCACGCCGCGATGTTCGGCTCAAGCCTTGGCGTGGCGGCGGCCAGCCGCAAACAGGACGCAGGCTATCTCTACTGCCAGTGGGCGACCAGCAAGGTGAACCTGCAGCGCCTGCTGCAGAGCGGCTCCGGCGCGCCGCCACGCAGATCGGCCTTTGCTGATCCCGGCGCGATGGCGAACAGCCGCTTCGGGCGCGAATGGTTCGAAACCCTGATGCGCTCGAACGAGATCGCACGCCCTGGCCTGCCGGTGATCATTCCGGTGACCGAGTTCCGCGACGTGTTCGGCGTGGCGCTGACCAACACGATCGGCGGCGCCGACGTGGCCACCGAGCTGCGCCGCGCCACCCAGGAGTTCCAGCCCGTGCTGGACCGCAGCGAGCGGACGTGAAGCTTCAGCCGCCGCCTGCCCCCGCGCTCGGCAAGCGCCGGCGGGGGCATCTGGAGGGCGGCTACTGGTGGTTCATCGCGCCCGCCGCGATCGTGGTGTTCGCGGTCATCCTGTTCCCGTGGGCATTCACGCTGTTCATGAGCGTGATGCAGTGGAAGCTGGGCGGCGAGCGCAGCTTCGTCGGCCTCGACAATTATGCGCGCCTGTTCAGCGATGCCCGGTTCGGCTGGTCGGTCCTGCGTACGCTGTGGTTCACGGTGCTGGCGGTCGTCTTCCCGATGATCCTGGGGGTCGCCGCCGCCATGGCGTTCGCCAGGAAGTTTCCACTCCGCGGCCTGGCGCGCACCATCTTCATCCTGCCGATGATGGCGACACCGGTGGCCGCCGCCCTGGTCTGGACCATGATGTTCCACCCGCAGCTGGGCGTGCTGAACTGGCTTCTGCAAAGCGTGGGCCTGCCACCCAGCCAGTGGGTGTACCACGCCGACAGCGTGATCCTGACGCTGGTGATGGTGGAAACCTGGCACTGGACGCCGTTGGTGATGCTGATCGCGCTGGGGGGCCTGGCCGCACTGCCGTCCGACCCGTTCGAGGCCGCGCGCATCGACGGCGCCAATGCCTGGCAGGCCTTCCGCCACATCACCTGGCCGCTGCTGCTGCCGTACGTCGCGGTCGCCGCCATCATGCGCACCATCGACGCGCTGAAGACGTTCGACACGATCTTCGTGATCACCTCCGGCGGGCCGGGCACGGCCAGCGAGACCATCAACATCTACCTTTATCTGCAGGCCTTTGCCTTCTACGAGCTGGGCTATGCCAGCGCGATGGTGGTGGTGTTCTTCGCGCTGATCATCGGGCTGGCCTTCGTCATGCTGCGCTGGCGGCAGCGGCTGGCAGAGGCCACCAAGTGAGGAAGGTCTTCGAACGCGCGGGCTTCGGCTTCGCGGTGCTGATGCTGGTCAGCCCCGCGGTGCTGGTGTTCCTGTGGATGATCTCGCTGTCGCTCAAGAACGAGCTGGACAACACCGCCTTCCCGCCGGTCTTCATCCCGAACCCGGTGACGTTCGACAACTTCGCGCAGGTGTTCGAGCGCAACAACTTCCTGACCTACACGATCAACAGCGTCATCGTTTCGTTCAGCGCGACGGCGCTGGCTTTGGCCATCGGCATCCCCGCCGGCTACGGCATCGCGCGGGCCAAGGCACATGCGGCCGCCGTGCTGATCCTGATCGCGCGCATCACGCCGGGCCTGTCGTACCTGATCCCGCTGTTCCTGCTGTTCCAGTTGATCGGCCTCACCGGCACGCTCACGCCCATCGTCATCACCCACCTGGTGATCACCGTGCCGATCGTGGTCTGGGTGATGATCGGGCATTTCGAGGGCCTGCCGGTCGATCTGGAGGAAGCCGCGCGCATCGACGGCGCCAACCGGTTCCAGGTGTTTCTCAAGGTCTCGATGCCGCTGGCGCTTCCCGGCATCACGGTGGCGGCGATCCTTTCCTTCATCTTCAGCTGGAACAATTTCGTCTTCGCCGCCGTGCTGGCGGGAAGGCGCACCCGCACGCTGCCGGTGGCCGTGTACAACGTGCTGACCTTCGAGCAGATCTCCTGGGGCCCACTTGCAGCGGCAGCCTTGTGCGTGACCGCGCCGGTGCTGCTGCTGACCCTGCTGGCACAGAAGCAGATCGTGGCGGGCCTGACGCAGGGCGGCGTGAAGGGCGGCTAGTGCGTTCTCACGTCACGCGATGTCGGACGCGGCGAGCCGGCGCACGCCCGCCGCCTGCATCTGCTGCCAGGCGCGCGCCACGCTGCCGTTGAGGTCGATGCCGCGGCACGCATCCTCGATCACCGCGGTCGCGAGGTTGAATTTGCGGGCATCCAGCGCGGTCCAGGCGACGCAGAAATCGGTGGCCAGCCCCACCACATGCACCGCCGTGATGCCGCGGCTTGCCAGGTATCCGTCGAGCCCGGTCTTGGTGCTGCGGTCGGCTTCCAGGAAGGCGCTGTAGCTGTCCACCTGGCGGCGGTAGCCCTTGCGCACCACCATCTGTGCGTGCGGGATATCAAGGCCCGCGTGGAAGGCAGCACCCGCACTGCCCATGATGCAGTGATCGGGCCATAGCACCTGCGTGCCGTACGGCATCTGCGTGGTGTCGAACGGCTTCTTGCCCGCGTGTTCGCTGGCGAAGCTGAGGTGCTTCGGCGTGTGCCAGTCCTGCGTCAGCACCACATTCGCGTAGCGTTGCGCGAGCGTATTGATCACCGGCACCACCGCGGCGCCATCCGGCACCGCCAGCGACCCGCCGGGGCAGAAATCGTTCTGCACATCGACCACGACCAGAACAGTGGTCTCGCTCGGCCGTTCGGCGGCGCGCGTGGCCTGGCTCAGTGCCACGATGGCGCTGGCGGCAAGCAGCGGGCGGCGGGGGATGGTCATGGCACGGCACTCCCTTGCAGGGGCGGCGACAAGGCTCCAGCGTAGCGCGCCGTCGCACCTCGGCGCCACAATCCCGGCCCGTGGGAATGCGGCAAACGAACCGACGGTTCACCGGGTGGACCGAGTTTCTCGCCATCACCGCAACGATCCGGCGGCACGGCGGACGCAATTCGGGCGGTTGACGTCAGCAGTATATTTTCCTAGACGCCTCCTGTCAAGCCGCATCTCACACGGGACCCAGCGCGCGCCAGGGAGCCGCGGGCAAGGTGATGGCGATGGCATCGCCCGGGAACACCTCGCCGCCCGCCAGCACCACCGCCATGATCCCCGCCTTGCGCACCAGCCCGCCCGCCGCATCGCGATCCAGCGTCGCCGCCATCAGGCCCGGCGCAAACCGGTCGAGCTGGACGCAGGGGTTGCGCAGGCCCGTGACCTCGATCACCGCCGCGGCGCCCAGGCCAAGCCGGGTTCCTGTGGGCAGGCCCAGCAGGTCGATGCCGCGCGTGCTGACGTTCTCGCCGATCGCGCCGGGTGCGATGGCAAAGCCCTTCGGCGCGAGCTCGTCGAACAGCTCGGCATGCACCAGGTGCACCTGGCGCAGATTGGGCTGGGTGGGATCCTTCGCCACGCGCGACCGGTGTTTTACACGATCGCCGCAATGCGCATCGCCGGCCACGCCCAGGCCAGGCAGCAGCCGGATCGACAGCAGCGCCGCCTTGCTGAAATGGTGGAAGGGCGCGGCATGCACCGCCAGCACGCGGGGTGCTGCCGCAACCGATGGTGTCATGGCACTGCCCGCATGGCGCGATTTCCGTTCCACTTCAAAAATAACTTGAGCCGCCCGCCCGACTGCTCCAGCCTGCCGTGCCAAGGCACGCTTCCGGGGAGCCGAAAATGTTCAACGCCGAGCTGGCAGTGGAACTGCTGGCACTGACGCACACCGCGCAGTTCCAGGACAGCGCCACGCTGACCGCCGGCACCATCGTCACCAACACGCTGCTGGCGAACGGCGCCACCAGTTTCCTGAACGGCGCCCCGGTGCAGAACGCCGTCGCCATCTCCGGGAAGACCTTCAAGGCCGACACCGAATGCTTCGTTGCGCGCAGCGATGATGGCGACGTGGTGGTGGCGTTCCGCGGCTCGGAAACCGACCTGTTCAGCAAGGTCGGCGCGTTCAAGGACTGGGTGCTGACCGATTTCCGCGCCAACCGCATTCCCTATCCGCCGGCGCCGAAGACCTGGCCGGACCAGCGCTGGGTGCATGCCGGGTTCTGGCAGGCCTACGCGGTGGTGCGCAACGTGGTGCTGGCCGAGGTGGCCCGGCAGGCCGCGAAGGGCTCGCCCGCGCGCGCGATCTACGCCACCGGCTTCTCGCTGGGCGGCGCGCTGGCGCTGCTGGCAGCACTCGACATCGCCGACGCCATGCCGGGCACGCCGGTGATCCTGTACACCTTCGCCGCCCCCCGCGCCGGCGACGTGTCGCTGAACCGGCTGCTTGCCGAGCGGGTGCGCACGTCGTTTCACTTCGCCTTTCGTGGCGATCCGTTCGTGCACCTGCCGCCGATCGGCCCGAACTTCCCGGTGACGTTCAAGCACCTTGCCACCATCGACCTGGCAGGCATCCATGTCGGCCTCGGCAATCCCGGCATCCCCTCGGTCTGGCAGCAGTACCGCAGCGCCGAGCAGCTGATCTACATCGACCGCCACAACGTGGTGCACCAGGGGTTCCCGCCGGCGAAGGTGGCGCTGAACCTCCTGGATCACGACTGGCCGCCCTACCTGTCCGCGATCCGGCGCATCCGTGGCCGGCGGCGCGAAGGCAAGGCCGAGCGCGCGGCCGAACCACGCGACGGGCGGATCGAGGGCGTGCTGCCCATGATGTTCGGCCCCTGAGCGGGCACAGGGAAAATCCATGCAGGGAGGGTGGTGATGGCGGTGCGGACGATTTCGGGGACCATCGCGAAATTCTCGGTCAGCGACAACGGGCTTTACGTCTATGTCGGCAGCGATCCGGACACGGTGTCGGTTTCCAAGGCGGCGGCCAACTACAACGGCATCGCCTCGGCCGTGTTCGTCGCGGCGGCGAACAATTTCCGGGTGGATGTGAAGACCGACACGGACGGGCGGTCGATCGCGCTGCTGACGGTGGATTGCTGAAGCGGCGGGCAGCCCGGCGGCACGAGGTGCAGGACGCATGACTGAGACACGCATCGCCGGGATCGGCGACCTGCCGCTTGAACTGGGCCGCGTGCTGCCGGGCGCGGAACTGGCCTATGTCACGTATGGCCAGCTGGCCCCCGCCGGCGACAACGCCATCCTGCTGACGCATGGCTACACCAGCTCGCACCTGCATGCCGAAGGCAGGCCGGCCGCGTCGGAGGGATCATGGGCCGGCCTGGTCGGGCCAGGCCGCGCGATCGACACCGAGAAATACTTCGTGGTCAGCAGCAACATGCTGGGGTCGAGTTTTGGCTCGACCGCGCCCCGCACGGTCGATCCCGCAACGGGCCGCCCCTATGGCCCGGAATTTCCGCCGATCACGCTGACCGACATCGTGACCGCGCAGAAGCGCCTGCTGGACCAGCTGGGTGTTGCGCGCCTGGTCGCGGTGGTCGGGCCATCCTATGGCGGCTTCCAGGCGCTGGCCTGGGGCATCACATTCCCCGATTTCGTGCGCGGGCTGGGGGTGGTGGTGTCCGGGCTGCGGTCACCGTCCTCGGTCGATCCGGGGCGACTGCGGCGCGAGCTTTCCGCCCTGCCCGGCTGGAATGGCGGGCGGTACTACGACACGGGCGGCCTGGTGGCGCCGATGGCGGCGTTGCGCGAACGCACACTGCGCGGCTACGGCATCGAGGCGCAGCTGCTGGCGCGCTTCCCCGACCAGGCGGCGCGCGATGCCGAAGTCCGCCGCATCGCCGAGGCCTGGGCCGCGGCGTTCGACGCGCATTCGCTGCTGGTGCTGGGCGAGGCATCTGCCCGCTACGACGCCGGGCCGCATCTGGCACGCATCCGGGCGAAGGTGCTGTATGTGCTGTCCAGCACCGACGCGCTGTTCCCGCCCGAAGCGGCGCCGGCGACGATGGCGGCGTTTCGCGGCGCTGGCGTGGAGGTCGAGTATTTTGCGCTGGAGAGCGCGCACGGCCACCTGGCGTCCGGCCGGGATGCGGCGAAATGGGCGCCGGTGCTGCGAGGGTTTCTGGCGGGGCTTTGAGGGCTGCCGGTCGCGCCGGTTGCGCTGTGTGGCAAGCGCCCCTCACGCTGTCCGCACCCCTCGGGAGAGGGAACGCAGCGGCACCATCCGCGTGAGGGTCCCCTCTCCCGAGGGGTGCGGACAGGGTGAGGGGCGCTTCGCCGACTACCACACGGGTCACGATGTCCACGCAGGCCCGCCCAACCCGCTGTCGGCGTGCCGTACCCCGGCAGCGTCTTGGCCAAGTGAATTGGCCAACTGGGCCTGCAGCGGCTATATTGTGCTCATGAACAAGCCGATGACCGCCGCGGCAGCCAAGGCCCATCTCAGCGCGCTGTTGGATCGCGCCGCGTCGGGCGAGGAGACCGTCATCACCCGCCGCGGCAAGCCGGTGGCGCGCATTGCACCCCTGGCCGCCGAGGCCATGGCGCCGCGCAAGCCAGGGCTGTGGAAGGGGCTGGTCACGATCGACGATGACGCGTTCTTTGCAGCCCCGACCGAGCAGGACCTGAAGGACTGGGAGGGCGACCTTGATGAGTTCCTGGCGATGACGCCGGAGCAGTCGGAAGCCATCTCGCGGCGTGTCCAGGCTGCCAATCGCCGGAAGTCCAAACGCCGTTGAGCCTGCTGCTGGACAGCCACACCGCGCTTTGGTGGCTGCTTGATTCGCCTCGGCTCTCCAGGGCGGCGCGCGCTGCGATCACAACGCCGGGTCGGACCGCCTTTGTCAGTGCACTGGCAAGCTATGAGCTTGGGCTGAAGCGGCGGCTTGGAAAGCTTCGCGACATGCCGGGGGATTTTTCCGCGGCCTGCCTGACGGCCGGCTTTCGTGAGTTGGCCGTCACCTCCATGCATGCGCGATACGCCGCCGATCTGCCCTTGGTCCACCGGGATCCATGGGACCGCATGCTGGTGGCACAGGCCAACGTGGAGGGCCTGACGCTCGTGTCGGCGGATGAGGCCCTGTTGGCTTACGGCGTGGCGATGATCTGGTGAGGCACGCCACACGGTTTTTCATCGTGTGGTGTGATGCGCGTTCGTGGATTGCGGGGGCCGGTGGTGTGGCAGGCTGGCGGGCATGAGCAAGGCGATGACGGCGGCGGTGAGGCGCGCAGCGGCCTGCTTTCCGGCCTTCCCTGGAACCTGGGCGCCGCGATCGCGCGGCAGCCGCTCCGGGAAATGCTGGTCAGCATCGCGCATGGTGAGGCCGCGGCGGCCTTGCCGATGCATCACCGCGATCCGTGGGACCGGCTGCTGATCGCGCAGGCGCGGCTGGAGGGGCTTTCGGTGGTGTCGCGGGATCGGGTGTTCGGGGATAATGGGGTGCGGGTCGTCCGGTGAATACAAAAGTGTATGGCTCACGCCAATTTGTCAATAAGACTAAGAATAACATGATCGTCTATTTTTGAAATTCCATTATCGTCTTCTTTAATGCCTTTCAAATCAAACCCTTTTATATCGGAGGGAATACCGACATGTTTCGTGCCATCCAGGAATACTGGGATAACTGACGAGTCTCTAACCTTAAATTGGAACACTTCTTTTTCGAATTTTGGCCATGCCTTTAGGTCATAATGTTTGTCTAGCAGACAAAGGATAAATCTCGACTTTTCAGCAAATACTTTACGAAATTCTTCAGTAAGATTTTTTCCTAAGAGATCTGTTTGATGACTTTCGTCATAGAAGACATTTACGTCCAACTCAGATAGTCGATTGGCAATGTATCTGGCGATCCATCTATTTTCTCCAGCAAAAGAGATCGCCAAGTCATATTCATATACGTCTGATTCTTCTGGCCTGAATCCCAGGTCAGATCGTAGCCTTTGCCAATCTATAGTTCGGAGAAAATACAACATTGCAGGATCTTCAATAATAAATTGTCTTGTGTCTTCATTGTATCCAAAGTAGTTCGCCGCTTTAGGCCTATCCTGAAGTAATTTGTGCAGTCGCCCAGATTTAACATTATTGATTGTCTGCTTTATTTTTGGCTTGGCATTGGCCAGTACTGCCAAATCTGTACTTGAAGATCCTATTTCAGCCACAGCCTGCAAAATACGAAAATAGGCATCATTGCTTGGTCTAAATCTATTTCCTCTTACAAATTCATCGATTGCAGGACGAAATCCATCCTGAAGAGATTGGCCTAATCTATTCCGCAGAGGAACAAGGTCGAATTCAACCTTGGTTTCATCCTCTTGCGTCTCGGAAACTCCAGCCGCAAGACACGCAATTTTGGCAAGGCGTTGCGTCAGCCAATAATCACCCTTGGCCTCCTCGAAAATTTGATCCTTATGAACAATTTTGATGTTAAGAGATTCTTCGCCTTTACTTAAGAGTTCAAAAATTTCTTTTGTCGTGCCAGATTGAATCCTATGAATACTTACTCTTTTTGTGGCGTCAGGCACGAATTGCAGCAAAGATTGTCCGACCTTGTTTATACCAAGAATGATGATTTTTGGAAATGGCGCAACAGGATTTGAGTCTGCCGATAGCTTGGCCAACTCGCCAATACGCGCCTGCATATCTCCTGGCAATCTATGGAAATCATCTATCGCGAACGCTCCGGAAACCGGATTGTTAATCAAACCCACTATACGAAGGACATCTCTTGAATCACGGGCAGCCAGATACTCAATCTGCAGCCCAATTCTCAGTTTCTCGATAATCTTCTTCAAAGTCGTGGTTTTTCCGCTTCCAGAAGCACCCTCAATAACGACTGGCTTTTTTGGCTGACGTATATCGACCAAGACTTCCAGAAAATTTGGCGGTCGAACAAATGTTTCTTGTGGCACTCCCTCGGTTTTGAATACCTCTTCAAGGTCTTTCTTGAATTTAAGCGACCGATTATCGTCGATAGGGTTTATATTCACTACCCCTACTCCACCACCTCCGGCTCCTTCTCCGCCTCGCCCTCGTCCGGCTTGGGCAGCGCCGGCGGCGAGGCTTCCTCGATGCCGAAGGCCAGCGTGTCGCCCTCCAGCGTCACCTTCACCGCACCACCCTTGGCCAGCTTGCCGAACAGCAACTCCTCGGCCAGCGGCTTCTTGATGTGCTCCTGGATGACGCGGGCCAGGGGCCGCGCGCCGTACAGCTTGTCGTAGCCCTTCTTGGCCAGCCACTCGCGCGCGTCGTCGCTCAGCGCGATCGTCACGTTGCGGTCGGCCAGCTGGGCTTCCAGCTGCATCACGAACTTGTCCACCACGCGGTGCACCACCTCGGGCGACAGGTTGGCGAAGCCGATCACCGCATCCAGCCGGTTGCGGAATTCGGGGGTGAAGGCGCGCTTGATCGCGTCCTCGTCCTCGCCGGTGCGGGTCTCGCGCTCGAAGCCGATGGTGTTCTTCGCCAGGTCCGACGCCCCGGCATTGGTGGTCATGATCAGGATGACGTTGCGGAAATCCACCGTCTTGCCGTTGTGGTCGGTCAGTTTCCCGTGGTCCATGACCTGCAGCAGGATGTTGTACAGGTCGGGATGCGCCTTCTCGATCTCGTCCAGCAGCAGCACGCAGTGCGGGTGCTGGTCGATCGCGTCGGTCAGCAGGCCGCCCTGGTCGAAGCCGACATAGCCTGGCGGGGCGCCGATCAGGCGCGACACGCTGTGCCGCTCCATGTACTCGCTCATGTCGAAGCGGGTGAGCTCGATGCCCAGGATGCGCGAAAGCTGGCGCGCCACCTCGGTCTTGCCCACGCCGGTGGGGCCGCTGAACAGGTAGTTGCCGATCGGCTTCTCGATCTCGCGCAGGCCCGCGCGGGACAGCTTGATCGCGGCGGCGAGCGCGGTGATGGCAGCATCCTGGCCGAACACCATGGCGCGCAGGTCGCGTTCCAGGTTCTTCAGCGTCTCCTTGTCGTCGGCCGAAACGGACTTGGGTGGGATGCGCGCGATCTTGGCGACGATGTCCTCCACGTCCTTCACCGTCACCGTCTTGCGCCGCTTGTTCTCGGGCAGCAGCATGCGGGAAGCACCCACCTCGTCGATCACGTCGATCGCCTTGTCGGGCAGCTTGCGGTCGTGGATGTAGCGGGCGGAAAGCTCCACCGCCGCCTTGATCGCATCGTCGGTGTAGCGAACCTTGTGGTGCTTTTCGTAGTTGGGCTTCAGGCCCTTCAGGATCTTGATGGCGTCGTCCACGGTGGGTTCGGCCACGTCGATCTTCTGGAACCGACGCACCAGCGCCCGGTCCTTCTCGAAATAGTTGCGGTACTCCTTGTAGGTGGTGCTGCCGATGCAGCGCAGCGTGCCGCTGGCCAGTGCGGGCTTCAGCAGGTTGCTGGCATCCATCGCCCCGCCCGACGTGGCGCCGGCGCCGATCACGGTGTGGATCTCGTCGATGAACAGGATGCCGCCTGGGGTGTTTTCCAGCTCGGACACCACCGCCTTCAGCCGCTCCTCGAAGTCGCCGCGATAGCGGGTGCCGGCCAGCAGCGCGCCCATGTCGAGCGCGAAGATGCGGCACTTGCTGAGTACCTCGGGCACGTCGCCTTCGATGATGCGCTTGGCGAGCCCTTCGGCGATGGCGGTCTTGCCCACGCCCGGATCACCCACGTAAAGCGGGTTGTTCTTGGTGCGGCGGCAAAGAATCTGGATGGTGCGCTCGATCTCGTTCTCGCGGCCGATCAGCGGGTCGATGCGCCCGGCCGCGGCCTTCTTGTTGAGGTCGATGCAGTAATTGGCCAGCGCTTCCTGGCCGCGGCGATTGGGCTTTTCCTCGCGCGCTTCCTGTTCGCTGGGCTCGCTTGGCGCGGCCTTGTCGCCTTGGGCGGCGCGGCCGGTGGTGCGGCCGGGCGCCTTGGCGATGCCGTGGCTGATGAAGTTCACCGCGTCCAGCCGGGTCATGTCCTGCAGCTGCAGGTAGTACACGGCGTGCGACTCGCGCTCGCTGAACAGGGCCACCAGCACATTGGCGCCCGTGACCTCCTCGCGGCCGGAACTCTGCACATGGATGGCGGCGCGCTGCACCACGCGCTGGAAGCCGGCGGTTGGTTTCGGGTCACCGGCGCGGTCGCTGACCAGGCCGGCCAGGTCCTTTTCCAGGAATTCCGTGAGGTCACGGCGCAGGCGCTCGGGGTCGACCCCGCAGGCCTTCAGCACGTTGATCGCATCGGCATCCTCGGCCAGCGCCAGCAGCAGGTGTTCCAGCGTGGCGTATTCGTGCCGGCGTTCGCTGGCCAGCGCGAGAGCACGATGCAGAGTCTGTTCGAGGTTGCGGGACAGCATTCGGCTTCGTACTCCTGGGTTCGTCTGCCTTTACATGGGGGTCATGCGGGCGGGTCCGAAGCCCGCCGCACGCCACCGCACGCCGATATGATCCGCCCCTTCGCCCGCTTCTTGGTTGGCCGTGCCGATGGTGCGCCCATCAGTCTTTCTCGATCGTGCATTGCAGCGGATGCTGGTTCTGGCGTGCCAGGTCCATCACCTGGGTCACCTTGGTCTCGGCGACCTCGTACGTGTACACGCCGCACACGCCGACGCCGCGGCGGTGCACATGCAGCATGATGCGGGTGGCTTCCTCGCGCGACTTCTGGAAGAAGCGTTCCAGCACATGCACCACGAACTCCATGGGCGTGTAGTCGTCGTTCAGCATGAGCACCTTGTACATGGCCGGCTTCTTGGTCTTCGGCCTGGTCTTGATGACCACGCCGGTCTGCGGGCCGTTGCCCGTGCCGCCGCCGTCCTTCCTGTCGCCTTCGCTCATCGCCGAACTTTGCTCATGCAGCCTTTGAACTCGTAGCCCGACGCGCAGCATATCGGATGCCGCGCCCGGCCGGATAGGGGATGTCGCGCCCCACACCGCATGATGATGTGGGTGTACGCCCCAGCCCATACGATGATCAGCATGGCATGGCCGTGTTGCGGGCGTATTGCCCGAAGCTGACCCGCCTGAAACGCAGCCGCCTGAAACGCAGCGGGGCCCGGCGGATTGCTCCGCCGGGCCCTCTGTCGTCGTGAGCGTGTCGTCGTGCCTGGACCTGGTGATCAGGCGGCGGTGCTGAACGCCGGCAGGGGCTTGGCGAACTTCTCCATCGCCAGCTTGGCGCGGTCGGCGACCGGGGCGAAGGCGGTTTCCACCAGCTTCACGGTGGATTCCTGCGTCTTCACCGCCTCGCTCACGGCCTTCTCGACCGCGGCCTTGGCATAGGCGCCCTGCAGGTCGAAGGCTTCCTTCAGGCTCTTCACCTGCGCCATCGCCTTGGCGGTGGCCACGCCTTGCTCCATGTTGGCCTGGGCCTGGGCGAAGATCGCCTTGCCCAGATCCTGCACGCCGGCGGCCCAGATCTGGCCGGACTTGACGAAGGCTTCCAGCGTGCCCTTGTTGAATTCCACCACGTCCTCGACCGCCTTGAAGGCGCCGGTGGCGGAGTTGATCGCGGTCGCCATGTGCTCCTTCACGGCGGCCTGGGCCTGCTCGATGCCCTTGGTGGCGGCGGCGGCGCCGGTGGCAACCGCGGTCTCGACGGCTTCGACGCCGGCGTTCAGCGCCTCGGTGGCCTTCTGCTTCGGGCTCATGGTACGCGTGTCCTTTCCAGAATGGGTTCTATCGCCATGTCCGCCGCGTTTGCTGCGGTGCAACATGACGCCAATCTAGGCAGGGTCGTTCCGGCAGTCAAGCGTTTTGGTGCAATGCAGCATCGCGTGCCCGTGAGCCAAAACGCCAAACCCTGCGGCCAGATTGCAACGCCACGCGTTAACCTGTTCAGACTCCATGGCTTTCCCTGGACAAGGCGCGCCCGCGCAGGCATGGTTCCCGAGTCGTTCGAAGCAGGGAATCGGGCATGCCTTCCGGCGTTTCGCGTCTTCTCGTGCCTTTCCTGGTTGCCCTGGCATGCGCCATCTCGCCCCCCGCGCGGGCGCAGATCGGTTCGGAACGCTATGCCAGCATCGTGATCGATGCGCGCACCGGCGCCGTGCTGTCCGCCGCCAGCGCCGAGGAGCTGCGCCACCCCGCCAGCCTGACCAAGATCATGACCGTGTACATGGCGTTCGAGGCCATGCGCATGGGCCGCGTGCGGCCGGACGACGTGATCACCGTAAGCCCGCTTGCCGCGTCCGAGCCGCGCTCGCGGCTGGGCCTGCTGGCCGGCTCGAAGCTCACGGTGCAGCAGGCGGTGATGGCGCTGATCACCAAGTCGGCGAACGATGCCGCCACCGCGCTGGCCGAACACCTGGCCGGGTCGGAGGAGCGCTTCGCGCAGCAGATGACCGTGCGGGCCAGGTCGCTGGGCATGCGCGACACGGTGTTCCGCAACGCCCATGGCCTGCCCGACCGCGCCCAGGTCACGACCGCGCGCGACATGGCGGTGCTGGGCCGCCGGTTGTTCCTGGACTTCCCGGACCAGTACCGGCTGTTCAGCGCAGCCAGCTTCAGCTTCCGCGGCCGCACCCACTACAACCACAACCGCCTGCTGGCATCCTACGAAGGCGCGGACGGCATCAAGACCGGCTACATCAACGATTCCGGCTACAACCTGGTGGCGAGCGCCGAGCGCGAGGGCCAGCGCGTGGTCGCCGTGGTGTTCGGTGGCGCGTCGGGCCGCGAGCGTGATGCCCACATGGCCGACCTGATGGATCGCGGCTTCGACCGGCTGGATGTGCGCGAAGCCCGCCGTCCGGTGCAGGTGCCCACGCTGGTGTCATCGGCCCAGGCCGCGCCCGCGCGCGCGCTGGCCCGTCCCGCACCCGCATTGGCGCGGCCGGCCGTGGCGCGCGGCTGGGGCATCCAGGTCGGCGCCTTCCCGTCCCGCGCCGATGCGCAGCGCGCGGCCAGCGACTCGGCGCGCGCGCTGGGCGGCGGCGCCAAGCCGCGCGTCGATGCGGCGAACGTGGCGCGCGGAAAGATCTATCGGGCGCGCGTGGCGAACCTGACGCAAAGCGAGGCGCAGGGCGCCTGCGCCGCCATGACGCGACGCCGCACACCCTGCATCACGCTGCGCCCCGCCGACCTGCCGGAGATCGCCGCCGCGTCGCGCTAGGCTCTGTGGACACTTACCTGAGCCACAGGACGATTGCTGCGAGGGTGACGACGGCGAGGTAGTTTCTGGCGGTCTTCTCGAAGCGGGTTGCGACGCGGCGGAACTGCTTGAGTTTAGAGAAG